>ERZ1292633.3061-Hain-H41-02um-R1-3061-length-16581-cov-9_pt1 | contig 16581 bp, 20 predicted proteins | sample MGYA00564406_ERZ1292633 | MGnify/ENA primary metagenome ERZ1292633 (study PRJEB36523, sample SAMEA6512639) | groundwater metagenome | collected 2019-01-08 | study: AquaDiva: Metagenomics assemblies of 32 groundwater samples | reverse complement strand
GTTGACGCCACTACGAAATTCGACGAAATCGTCGAAGCAAAGTGCGGAAAGTAAGCTTGACGGCTACAGCGACCAATATACGGTCGACTGCGAGCGTGTGCTGGTAACGTTGGTGCGCGGATTGGGGCCGTGGAAGGATTCCGTCTACCTGGTCGGCGGTCTCACACCCCGGTATCTGGTGCCGGCGCGTCCACCTGTCGTGCCCGCGCATGCAGGCACCTTGGACATAGACATCGTCATCGACCTGCAAATCCTGGCTGACACCGAGGCGTACCACACGCTTGAGGACAACCTGAAGAAGATGGGTTTCGAACGCGCCGAGAACGAGCAGAAACAAAAGCTCTCATGGCGTTGGCAGACTCGTACAGAACATGGCGCACTGATGGTCCTCGAATTGCTTGCGGATGCACCGGAAATTGCAGGTGGCAAGGTGCAACCGTTGCCGACCGAGGGAACGATTTCAGCGTTGAACATACCCCACTCGTCTATCGTCTTCGACTTATACCAGGTTGCCGAGATTCAAGCGGAATTGCTGGGCGGTAACGGCGTCACTACGGAGCATGTCAAACACGCCAATCTGGTGAGTTTCAGTTGTCTGAAGTTACTCGCGTTCGACCAACGTTTTGAACGCAAAGATGCTCATGACCTGATCTATTGCATCGAGCATGCGCCACAGGGTTGGGAGGCTGCTGCCGAAGCATTCCGCAAAGAACTGGACGGCAAGCACGGCGCCGTCATCCAGTCATCGCTTGAAATTCTCCGCAGGCGCTTCGTCCAAGACGAGAAAATCGAGGGTTATCGCAAGGATGGCCCTGTCTCGGTGGCCAAGTTCGAACTTGGCCAGGGTGAGGAACCCGAGCAGCGCGAGGCGAGGGCACTGCGTCAGCGCCAAGTGAGCGACGTGATTGATCAACTCCTGGCTCGGATTTACAGTTGAGCTCAGTGCGAAAAGCGTCCCGCCCAACACTGATCTGTCGAAATACGATCTTTCCGGCTTGAAGCCGGTAATCGCCGGCATTCTGGATGCCATCCGCGCGCTCATGCATTCGCCCGAGCCCGTAAAGAAGCGGCGCATCGGATTCGTGCAGAACGAATAGCGGCGCGTCATGCTCGATGCAGACCTCGCCACGCTGTTCGGCATTCCCGCCCCATTTGTAGGAACGCAGCTCACCGGTCTGCGCCGCCAATACGACCAAAGGAAGTCCCCGTGGGACAAAGCCATCCTCGCCCAAGGTGTTGCCGCGAATCCCGGGGCGGAGCTGGAAAGGATGTTCATGGCGCCAAAAAAAACGACCACCCGAAGGTCTGGGCGTTAAGTTATCGTGTTGAAAATTTGTCGAGCACGCTGTAATTCAAGATCGGGCGTTTCCGCGAAATGTGCGGCTCGACTAACAAGACGGCCAGCAGATGGCGGCACACGGTACGCGAAGCCTGCGCCGAGGTCGAGGGTCGGTATTACGGCATTTGTCGTGCCGCGTGTTTCACTCTCAAGATCTGCACGCTGCGGCCCTCGGCCGGCACACGATAAAAAACGATGTAGTTCGGATGCGCGACAAGCTCGCGGATGCCGGGCAAGCGGCCGGGCCGGCCAAGCTCGGGATGCTGTGCCAGCGGCTTCGTCTTGTCGCGCAGCTCTTTGCCGAAGCTCTTGGCGCGCGTCGGGTTGTCCTTGCCGATGTACCGGACGATGCCGCGCAAGTCCTCCCGGGCCATAGGCCGCCATTCAACGCGGTAGGTCTTGGCCGTCACGCTTGGTCCGCGTTATGGACCGGTTCGCGGGCGTGGCAGCTCATGCCCGCTTTCTCTTGACGGCCGGCAAAGCGGCAATGTCGGCTTCTATCTCAGCCATGACTTCATCATGGGGAATGCTCGGCCGGGGGTCGTCAATGGATTCCCGAATCTCGGCGGCCAGCCACTTTGTATAGGCGGCGGCTTGGTGCGCCTCGCGCATAGCTTGAGCGCGATTTTCCCGGCTCTGGCTCATGTCCTTCTGGTCGGGGTTCCAGTGGGTCGCGTCGAGTTGGGCAACAGCGATGCCGATATTACGCAACACGACAAGCGCGGACGTGGGATTACCGAAACGGCGCGGCTCGACGCTGCGTGCTTTAGACAAAACGGCGTCTTGGCCGCTACGGGTGGCGATTTCCAAAAAGAAGCCGCCGCCCTCCCCTTTCAAGGTGACGCCGACAACGCCGCCGGCGCTGGCGGTAGCGCGTAGCTGCTCCAAGGTCATGCTCTGCATGATTAACTCCTCTATCGGTTAAGGCACAAGATACGCCATAATTGTGTGTGACCTATGAAAAACATGCAAGTCAAGTCTTTTAGCGTCCGCAAACGGTCGTTTTCTGGACGGTTTGCAGGGTACGGGTTTTTGATGGTTTTGGAACACACTGTTGCCGCGCATACCGGCCGGGCGCATCGTCGTGACCGAGAGCGGGATACGCGAGCGCGCCGACGCGGAGTTGATGCGCGGCAACGGCGTTCACGCCTTTCTGGTGGGCGAGGCCTTCATGCGCGCGCCGGAACCGGGAGTGGAACTCGAGCGAATTTTCGTAACCGTTTGAGTTTTATCGTTTATTTTCTATGCCGCCGGGCTTGTTGCAGAAAAGCAACAAAATGGCTGCCTTCGTCGCCGAATTCAGAGTTTTTTCTTGTCTTGCCCGCAGCGCTTTGGCAGAATCGCAACAACTTCCTGACAACAGCGAAGTAAAGGTTGGCGCGAGGGGCATTACAGATCTGATGTTCTTTTAGCCAAGTTCAAATTTCCAAGGAGAATGAATTGATGAACAAGAAATTATTGGCAGTTGCGGTAGCCGGCGCCCTGGCCGCCCCTGGCGTCGCTCTCGCGCAAGCGTCGAGCGTGACCATCAGCGGCTTTTTCAAGATGGGCGTCGAGAACATTTCGTACAGCAACGCAACGACGGATGTGGCGGCTGCCACCACTCCGGGTTCGCGTTTGAACAACAGCCAGAATCGCGTGGTGGACAACTCCTCGCGTATGCTGTTCAACGTGACGGAAGGTCTGGGCAACGGCTTGAGCGCGGTGGCTCAGCTTGATGTGCGCTTCGCGCCTAACTCGGGCACCCTTTCCGGCCTTGGCAACGACTGGGTCGGGCTGAAGAGCAACACCTGGGGTACGCTGACCATGGGTCGCCATGACCTGCACTATGGCAAGACGCCTGACGACACCATCGCCAAAGCCGGCGCGCTCGAAGCCGCGGCGATCGCCCTGTTCGATTTTGTTCAATTGCCCGGGACCTTGCTGCCTAGCGGTCAATCGACCGCTGTCGGCGTGACGGCGGCGGGCGTGGCCAATGCCACCAACGTGGCGGTCGCGGGTGCCACCCGGACCCCGAACGTGGTGAGATGGGATTCGCCTAACTGGAATGGCCTGACTGGTACCGTCGCCTGGTCGGCGAACCCGGCCGGCCCTTCAGCCGATATGTCCAGTGTGTTGGGTGCCGCGGCTCTCACCACTGCCCTAAATAACGGCACGAGAAGTTCGCGCAGGGGCGAAGCCTGGAACATCAACCCGCAGTACACCAATGGCCCGTTCCTGGTCGGCTACAGCTACTGGCGTGCGAGACCTGACGCGCCGTTATGGGCAGCGCTTCCTGCAGCGACGCTCAATCAGCGCGGCGATTCGCTCTATGGTTATTACAAGGTCGGCGGCTTCAAGATCGGCCTCGGCTGGAACAGGTCGCAACTGGATGTTGCTACCGCCATCGCCGGCCAAGGCATTGGCAGCGGCGGCAAACTGGCCCAGCGCACCACCTGGTCGGTCCCGATGAGCTATGTCTGGGGTCCGCATAACATCGTCGGGCATTACACCCGCGCCAACAGCATCAGCAGCGACTTGCTGAACGCAGTGACCAACGACACCGGCGCCAGGATGTACGCCTTGGCCTACGTCTATGACCTGTCCAAGCGCACCTCCGTCGGCCTGACCTGGGCGCAAATCACCAACGAGCAGAACGCAAACTACACGCTCTTTACCGGCAACAGCGCTGCGCTCGCGAGCGCCGACGGCGGTACGATTGCCGGTGAGCGCGCACGCCTGCTGCAAGCTACCATCAAGCACTCGTTCTAATCTGGCTTAACCGTCAGTTGTGTCCAACGGGCGCCGCAAGGCGCCCGTTTTTTTTCGGGGTGCGCCAGGGCATGGCGCGTAGCGCCGTGGCTGGCGCTGTTGGAACCGCCGTGGTGGCGGGAAAGACGACTTGGAGGTGAGAGTCCTCTACACACCCGGCAGGGGGAAGTGTTAGCTGAACGGCAAGGGTGTCCGTCGCAAGGCGGAATCTGAAGGAAGCCGCAGGCAAAATGCTGGCCTGACGTACACCTCGGTCCCCCTTGAGGGGAGGAAGCGGATAGTTGGACGGAGATCTCGACAATGGAGTGCTGACTTATTGGCGTAACATGCTGAAACAGAATAATTATGCATAATTATCCTAATTTTGATAAAATTATCATCACATCGAAATGTTAGGATAATTTAGCATGTTCCAATACAGATTTTCGCGAGAGCCCTTGGCGCGTGAGCTGGCTGACGAGTTACTCGGGAAGAAGGGAAAAATTGTTCCCGGAGATCGCCGGCTATCCGTCAATCCGTCATCAGGCACCTTCCTGAATGCCCCTCGCAGAACAGGGAAAACCACATTTTTGCGGCAGGATTTGCTTCCCGTATTGGATGCCTTGGGCATTCCGGCGATTTATGTGGACCTGTGGGAGGACAAGACTCGCAATCCGGCCGAACTCATCGCCAATGCGGTTCGCTCAAAGCTTCGGGACTTCGACGGGTGGATCAAGAAGTTTGCGAAAGGTACGGCATTACAGAAAATCGGCGTAGGCACATTTTCGTTTGATGTCGAAAAGGCATTGTCCGCCGAGGGAGTAACCCTGTCCAAGGTGTTGCAGGAACTCGCGGAGAAATCTCCCCATAAGAAGATCGCGGTGATCGTCGACGAGGCGCAACATGCTCTCACGACCACTGAGGGGGAGTCTGCAATGTTTGCCCTTAAAGCGGCTCGCGATGCTTTGAATACGGATCCGGCGAATCCTCGCCTGGTGCTTTTGTGTACGGGATCGAGCCGCAGCCGCCTCGGCTATTTGCTGCAATCAAAGGAACACCCGTTCTTTGGCTCCAAGCTCAGGGCTTTTCCGACGCTGGGACAAGATTTTATTGACGGACTGACAGCACATATCAACAGTCGAATTGAAGGCATGAAGAAAGTGGACAGCAAGGGCCTGGAGCAGGCGTTTGGGCGACTTTGGACACGGCCGGAATTGTTGCTTTCCGTCATTGGCGAGGCCTTTATCGATACCAAACAAGGCGGTGACCCGAATATCGTCATTGCGGAAAAGGTCGACAGCGAAAGAAATGGTTTGCTCGGCAGCCTGAGCAAACAGTTTCACTCCCTGAGTCCAATTCAGCAAGCCGTGCTTCGCAGGCTGCTCGAGGATGAAGAGCGATTCGAACCTTATTCATCGACATCCATGGATGAATATCGCAAGCGTGTGCCCGGTGATCTTGGTGCGTCGGCGGTGCAAAATGCGCTCGATGAATTGGTGAAAAGAGAGATTGTCTGGCAGTCCCGCCGCGGCAGCTACCACATCGACGATCCGATGTGGCTCGATTGGTACGAGTTTGATACGCAGGCAGGTTCTGCTTGATCCATACCGATTGCCCGGCAGGGCGCACCTACTTGGGGGTGGAAGTCCCCTACATGCCCGGCAACGGTGCCCCGTGGGGCGCCCGTTTCAGTTCCGGCTTGAGAAATATAAAATGGTAGTTTGGAATTCTCATTCATGCGCACCATCCGACGTCAACTGGAGGAACAGGTGTTGCAGGCGGCGAAAGCGTTTCCGGCGGTGGTGCTGACCGGGCCGCGCGGCGGTGCTGCAACTGCTCCCGCTCGCGTGGCGTGAGACGCCGAAGGTCAGCCTGTGGCGCGGCGGGTATCCCGAGGTGGTGGCGCGTCCGGGCAGTGCGCGGTTGTGGTTCAGTTCGTATTTGCAGACCTACCTGGAACGGGATGTCCGGGCCGTGACGGCGGTGAAGGATCTCGCGCTGTTCCGCCGGTTTCTCGCGCTGCTGGCCAGCCGGCACGGGCAGGTGTTGAACAAGACCGATCTGGCCGCGCCGCTGGGCGTGAGTGTGCCGACCGTTGCCCAATGGCTAGTCGTGCTGGAGACGACCGCGCAAATCCTGATCGTGCCGCCGTTTTACGAGAACCTCGGCAAACGCCTGATCAAGTCGCCCAAGATCTATGTCGCCGATGCCGGCCTCGCGTGTCATTTGCTGGGCATCGATACGATGGGAGAACTCGCGCGCTCGCCGTTTCGCGGCGCGTTGTTTGAAGGCTTCATCGCGGCGGAGATGGCCAAGGCCCAGGTGAACGCGGGCGGCCGGCGCGAGCTTTATTATTTTCGCGACGAGCAGGGCCTGGAAGTGGATTTCCTCGTGCCCCGACGCGCCGGTGCGGTGGCGCTGGTGGAATGCAAGGCCGGGCGCACGGTGACGCCCGCCATGGCCGCGCCGATGCAACGGCTGGCCGAGGCGCTGAAACGAAAACGCCCAAAGGCTGCCGGCACGAGGATGTTCCTCGTCCATCAGTCACCGCAGGCGGGAACACCGACAGCGGCTGTCGCTCCCGGCGTGCAGGCGCTGCCGTGGCAGAAATTTCTCGAAGCGCTGTGACGACAAGAAACTGACGCAGGCGGGATTAACGAAAGAACGGGCGTTTCGCTCGGCCTTCAACCAACGCAGGCCGTGGTGGAACAGTGGCGCAAGCCACATGAATCAGGCTTTCCCAAAGTCCTGAATCCCAGCGGAATTCGCCGTTTAGGCGCATTTTGTATCGTATAGGTTGACAATCGTCAACTAAAAATGTACACTTGGAACATGAATTCCAAACTCAGGCGCAGCGTTCCTTTGGTCGATGCCCTATTCGGCAAGACCAAGAAAGCCGCCATTGGCGCTCTCTTTTCTCATCCGGAAAAATCCTGGCACCTGAGGGAACTCGCCAGATACGCTGGCGTGTCTCCCACGATGATTGGAAAGGAGATGGGCGTCTTATCATCCGCAGGCATCGTCTTGGACGAAAGGGACGGGAACCGCAGATTATTGCGGGCCAATCCAGGCTGTCCCATCTTTGAGGAACTGCGGGGGATCGCGCGCAAAACCTCCGGACTCGCCGATATTTTGCGCGAAGTCCTTTCCACGCTTGACGACATTGATTTCGCCTTTGTTTTTGGATCGGTAGTAACCGGGCAGGAGCGGGCCGATAGCGATGTGGATGTGTGCGTGGTAGGGAGCATTTCATACCGGTCCGTGGTAAACGCCCTGTCCGCTACGGAAGGTGCTGTTGGCCGGCCCGTCAATCCGGTTCTTTACTCGCCGGAAGAATTTCGTCAGAAAGTCGAAAGCGGGAATTCATTCGTTTCCCGCCTGCTCTCGTCGAAACGGATTTTTCTGATTGGAGATGAAAATGCGATTGAGCGAGCAGTTGCCAGGGCTCGAAAAAATCGGCCGGGTTAATCCCCATGCGGCAACCGTGGTCGAGATACGGCAGCACCTCGATGATGCAAAGGATTTTCTGACCGACGCGAGCAAGAAAGACAACACGCTGCGGGGTCGTTTCGGCAATGCCAATTCGGCCGCGCACGCTCTTCTCATGGCGGCCATGAAAATGCACGGATATAGACCCACCGGCGAAAAGGGACACCGATACATCCTGTACGAACTTCTCGACGCGCTTTTGCCCGCGGCAGCGGGGGCGAAGGCGGTACTCTCCCAAGCCCACAAGCTGAGAAACAGGTCCGAATACGATGGGGATCCCATAGACGTAACGCATGGACTTGTCGACGATTTGGTGAGTGCCGTGGCGAACGTCCAGGAAGAAGCGATGCTCCTGTTCAAGGCGTTCAAACATACACATTAATCATCGCAATAGCCTCCCGCCGAGGTTGTCCGCTGGGGAGAACGTTGCAAGACCGTGGTGTTGTTGATATACTCTCCGGCACATCGGAACAATTATGAGGATGTGTGATGGCCGCCCTTGCTACTTTTGTCCCCACCGCGGAAGCCGCGTTTATCGCCGGTCTGTCCGCCCGCGACATGAACCGCGTCGTTGATGAACACATTTTGCCCGATGTCCTTGTTCGCAGTGGCGACGGGCGCTCGTTCGCCCGCCTTGGCGCGGCCTTTGCCGGTTTCTATTTCAGCACCGAACGGCAGTTTGTCGCCAACTTGCGCCGGGAGATTCTGCGCAAGCTGACCTTGCGCCTGGAGCTGCGTGCCGATAAGGACCTGGTTTTCGACCTGGCTCCGATGCCCCGTGACCTGGATTGGTGCGTCGACGTACCCAATGCGCGGATTGATGTCACTGCGTTTATCCGGGCGGCGTTGGAGCGCGTGCGCAAGGTGGAGCGCGCCAACTCTCTGGTGCGGGAAGATCCCGAGGTGATGGGGGGGCTGGCGGTGTTTTCGGGTACGCGGGTACCGATCGAAATCGTGGTCGCCTCGCTCGACCGGGGTATCGACAAACGACGCATGGTGGCTTCGTATCCGTTCCTGACCGATGAGCATATCGAAGCCGCGCGGGTCTACATCAAGGTCCACCCCAAGCGTGGACGTCCTCGCCGGATGTCGGAGACGCATCCGAACTGGAAGCTCAAAAGCAGCCGCGTGGTCCGGTCAGCCGCCAAGGCATGAGTTTTCGCCTGCTCATCGACGAGTGCCTGTCTCCGGAACTCGTCGACGTGGCGGTTGCAGCCGGTTATGTGGAGTCCACCTGCGCGCGCGACCGCGGGCTCCTGGCGAAGAAGGACTGGGAACTGATAAGCTTCGTCGTCAGCGGCGACTTCACGCTGGTCACGCACAATGCCCGGGATTTTCGCGGCGCCGGTGCGACCGGCAGGGCGCACATGCTTGGGGGTGAAAGTCCCTTACATGCCCGGCAACGGCGCCGCGTGGGGCGCCCGCTTCAGTTCGGGCTTGAGAAATATAAAGCAGCAGTTTAGAATTCTCATTCATGCGCACCATCCGGCGTCAACTGGAGGAGCAGGTGTTGCAGGCGGCGAAGGGCTTTCCGGCCGTGGTGCTGACCGGGCCGCGCCGCGCCGGCAAGACGCTGCTGCTGCGCCGGCTGTTTCCCAAGGCGAGCTACTTCCTGCTCGAAGACCCCGACGTGGTGGCGCGCCTGCGGGCCGATCCGCAGGGATTCCTCGACGCCGTGCCGACGCCCGCGATCCTCGACGAGGTGCAGAACGTGCCGGAGGTGTTCGCGTACGTGCGCTCGCGGATTGATCGCTGGCCGAGGCGCTGAAGCGAAAGCGCACAAAGGCTGCCGGCACGAAGATGTTCCTCGTCCATCAATCACCGCGGGCGGGAACACCGACACCGGCTGTCGCTCCCGGCGTGCGGGCGCTGCCGTGGCAGGAATTTCTCGAAGCGCTGTGACGACAAGAAACTGACGCAGGCGGGATTAACGGAAGAACGGGCGTTTCGGTCGGCCTTCAACCAACGCGAGCCGTGGCGCCGATTACCTGGTCGCAAGTGCGGATTCGAACCGGTACGATGGATACTTTTTATATTATGATGGATATAGGCATCACTATAGCCAATAGTACCAACATAATGATTGTTTTAAACCTCATTTATTGACATTTGTATTTAGATGTCTATAATCATCCTTAAATCCTATATTTGGATGTAAGGATGCATTTAACAAACAAAACTGAGCTTGAGGTCCTGCAAGAAATAGGCGAACGCCTGCGCGCCTATCGGCTCCAGATGAATCTGGCGCAAGCCGACCTCGCCACGCGCGCGGGTGTCAATCGGACAACGATCCGGGATATCGAGGCCGGCAAGGACTCGCAACTGTCCACCCTCGTGAAACTCCTCAGGGCGCTCGGCCGGTTGGAGGACCTCGATGCCTTTATGCCCAGGCCGTCGGTTTCGCCTATTCAACTGATGAAGCTCCAAGGCAAGCCCCGCCAACGCGCAAGAAAGCGCGCCGATGGCTAACGTGCTCGTACTCGCGCAGGTCTGGCTCTGGGACAAGTTCGTCGGTGCGGTTACGGAGGAAGATGACGGCAGAATCACCTTCGAATACGACGAAGCTTTCCGGCGCAGCGGCCTTGAAATCTCACCTCGCAAGCTGCCGCTCAGTCTGCGTGGACCGGTGAGTTTCCCTGAACTGAACCGGGTCGATGCCTTCGCCGGTCTGCCGGGTGTGCTGGCCGATGCCCTGCCCGACCGCTTCGGTAACACCGTCATCAAGGCCTATTTCGAGAATCTGGGGCAGCCTGACAACGCCATGAGCCCGGTCCAAAAACTCCTCTACATGGGCAAGCGGAGCATGGGCGCGCTGGAGTTCCGCCCCCCTACTCGAAGCGGAGCCAATGCGCAGGAGCGGCAGCCGCTGGAGATTGCAGACCTCGTCGAGCAGGCGCGCAGGCTCATTGAAGGCGAGACCGCCGTGGCTGTCGCGGAAATCATGCAGGTGGGCTCGTCCGCGGGCGGAGCGCGTCCCAAGGCGGTCATTCTGTGGAACCGTAAAAAGGACGAAGTACGCTCAGGCTTTGCCGCACCGAAGCCCGGCGATGAGCACTGGATTATCAAGTTCGACGGCGTCGGCGAACTGGATGCCCCCAATCCGGCACCCCAGCCTTACAACCGCATCGAGTACGTGTACTCATTAATCGCAAAAGATGCTGGAATCGAAATGGGAGAAACCCATCTGCTGACTGAACGCAGCTATGGGCATTTCATGGTGAAGCGCTTCGATCGCGACGGTGGGAACAGGCTGCACCTCCACAGCCTCGGGGGCCTCGACCACGCCGACTACAACGCTCCGGGGACTTATTCATATGAACAATTCCTCCGCGTCATGCTTGAGTTTGGCCTTGGCTATCCTGCGTTGGAGCAAGCCTTCACCCGGATATGCTTCAACATCATGGCGGTCAATCAGGACGACCATGTGAAAAACATCAGCTTTCTCATGGACGAATCCGGACGCTGGCGCCTCGCCCCCGCCTACGACCTGACCCACGCGCGAGGGGCCGGATATACGCGCCGGCACCAGATGACGCTGGGTGGAAAGCGGGACGGATTCACGGCTAACGATCTCGCCGGCCTCGGCAAGCAATTCGGCATCAGGCACGACGGCAAGCCGGTCATCGGCCGCGTGCGCGCCGCGCTAACCCAATGGGACGCACTGGCAGAACAATGGGGCGTGCCGGTGAAGAATATTGCCCAAATCCAGTCTCAATTCCGGTTTAAGTAGAATCCATGCCTTGGGCATTCCGGCCGTTTATGCAGGGGTCCAATTGGTAGCGGAGCTTGCCTTCTGATGTGACCCTAACGATAGTTAGTATTTAGTATAGAAGCTGGTAATATCCACAAATATACTAATGATAATTAGCATTTAGTTGACAATTAACCGAATATAACGGTATTATGCTAATAATTGTTAGGATTTTTTATGAACATTCCAATCAGCACTCCACAGGAAATCGGGCGCCTCGTGCGTGCCGCCAGAAAAACCGAGCAGCTCCGCCAGGATGACGCCGCTGGTGCCATGGGGGTGTCCGACGTCTTTCTTTGGAAGCTGGAGAAGGGTTCGCCAGGGGTCCGGCTGGACAAGCTCCTCCAGGTTTTTCGCGCTCTCGGTATCAAGCTCTCCGCAGAGGTCAGCGATGACGCCGCTGCCCGCTACCACGTCTTGATGGCACCGGAGGCCACGCGCGCGAAACGGAGGAAACGCCAACCGGTCAAGGATACCCCGGCATGAGCGAACGTACACTCCAGGCATATATCAACGGCCGTCGAGCAGGCGAGTTGCGCGACACCGACGGTGTTTGGTCATTTGCCTACGATGCCGCCTGGATCCGCTCCGTGGATACCTACCCGCTCTCACCGGCCTTGCCTCTTGGTCCTGAGCCCATTGTCGATTCGAGTTCCACGCGCCCGGTGCAATGGTATTTCGACAATCTGCTGCCGGAGGAGGCCGCGCGCACTCTGCTTGCAAAAGACGCCAGAGTTGATGTGGCCGACGCCTTCGGCCTTCTTGCCTACTATGGTGCGGAATCCGCGGGCTCTCTCACGCTCGCTGCGGAAACCCCGGAGGCGTCAACCGGAGCCACCCATCCGCTTTCCGATGCCCAGTTGCAGCGACGCATCGAGGCGCTTCCGCGTATTTCCCTTGCGTCGAAAGCGCCCAAGCGCATGTCGCTTGCCGGCGCTCAACACAAGCTCGCGGTCATCTACAGAAATGGTGAACTCTTCGAGCCGGCAGGCCAAACACCTTCCACCCACATCCTGAAGCCTGACCACACGGACCCGGACTACCCGCACACCGTTATTAACGAATACTTCACGATGCGCTTGTGCCGGGCGCTCAAGCTCGACGCACCTGGCGTTGCCAGACGCTACGTTCCCGCTCCGGTGTACTTGGTCGAACGTTTTGACAGAGAGACGGCGTCGAATGCGGATGGCGTTTCACGCCTGCATCTGGTTGACGCCTGCCAGGCGCTAAACCTGGACCGCCAATTCAAGTACGCGGAGGGCTCCATAGACCGGTTGGCTGAACTGGCTGATAGCTGCTCCGCCCCGGCAACTGCGCGACTCCGGATTTACTCGTGGCTCGTGTTCAATTTGCTCACCGGCAATAGCGATACCCATCTCAAGAACCTTTCATTCCTGGTAACCCGCAGGGGAATTGAATTGGCCCCCTACTATGACCTCGTAGCGGCGGGCGTCTACGAAACCCGAGCGTTCGGCAAAGACGTTTGGCCCGCAACACGACTGGCCTGGCCTGTGTGCGGCAAGTACTCATTTAACCAGGTCTTCCGGCCCACGTTACTTGAAGCGGGCAGGGAGCTCGGCCTGGGTAAAGAGGTGGCTGTCCGTCTTCTGCACGCACAGGTGGGGCGCATCGAGCAGGCCGCGCGCTCGCTACTCGCGGAGATTGAAGCGGAAAATGCCAAGATGCTCGAAGCCCGTCCGCAGCTTGCGGCTACATTTGCCGGCGAGTTGCGCTGTCTGCGTACCGTGCTCGATGTCATCATCGGAGACATGGCCACCCGGCTCGGCGAACGCAACGAGTCAGGTCGGCGCGTTTAGGCTAGAAGATACCGATGGTTCCGTCTCGGTAGCTGTTTACGAGATATCGGAGGCTGCGTAGCGCTTGAGCTCCAGTATCCATCAAAAATTAATATTGACGGATACAGAAAATATCCGCTAGGATCAAATATTGACGGATATTAAAACCGTCAATATTTTTTTAGGCGGATATTGGTGACTCCAACCCGGCTTTACACCGCACACGGCCGCGCGCTGACTGCGCTCTACAGCGACCTTGAAAGCTACGCCGGCCAACAGCGCGAGGTTTTCATCGGCACGGCTGGCACGGTGCTCGAGCGCACGAATGCCGCCGGATTCCGCTTCTATGCGCGCCAGTATTACGATGGTGAAGGCAAGAAGCGGGAAGGCTATCTTTGCGGGCCCATTGGAGATGCGCAAGCCGACGCGGGCGCGCGCGACATGCGCACCCGCATCGAAGAGATCAAGGATCTCGTTCCGTCCTTGAGATTGCTGGGGCGGGAAGGGTACAACCTGGCTGACGCAAGAACCTACGCTACCCTGACGAGCCTGCACAACTACGGCGTCTTTTCCGCCGGAGGCATGCTCATCGGCTCGCACGCTTTCGGCGTGCTCATGAATCAGCTCGGCGTTCGCTCGGCAAGCTACACGACCGAGGATATCGACATTGCGCGACGCGAGGCTTTGGCCTTTGAGAACATACCTGAGCGGGGTTTTCTGGAGATGCTGCGGGATTCAGGCATCGAATTTGTGGAGGTTCCGCAGCTTGACCGGAAGCTTCCTGCCACTTCGTTCAAGCAGCGCGGCAAGACACGATTTCATGTCGATCTGCTGGTCCCGTCCCCGAACGAGGAATTTCCCGTGTTGCCCGTACCCGAGCTCAAGGCACACGCGACGGGCCTGCCGTACCTGAAATACCTTCTGCAAGAGTCGCAGATGGCGATGCTGATGGCCAGAGAAGGCTGCTGTGGTGTGCGGGTGCCCTTGCCCGAGCGCTTTGCGGTCCACAAGCTGCTCGTGTCGCAGCTCCGGGCCAACCGCGATGCAAAGTCGGAAAAGGACGTTTTTCAGGCCTGCGTGCTGTTGGCGGTATTGGCGGACAAGCACTCGGGCGCCATCGAGTCGGCCTTGAAAAAGGTACCCAAGCCCGCCCGGAAATATCTGAAACCGGCTATCGAATCGGGCAGGTCTTTGCTGGAGACAGCCTATCCCAGGGCATGGGACGCGCTAACTGCCACTTGAAAGAATAAGGCGAGCATCGATCCGCTACAATAGAGCCCGCCATGCTCACCCACATCGACAAACTCATCATCGAATTCGACAAGGCGCTGCACACGCTCGCGGCCACGCCGAAGTCGGCGCGCCCGCTCCCCGGCGGCACGCTGGCCGAGGCGCAACTGTCCGACGCCGAGAAGCGCCACGCAGCGGCGCTGATGCGCGTCAACCATTGCGGCGAGGTCTGCGCCCAGGCGCTGTACCAGGGGCAGGCGCTATCCTGCGACGAACCGGCGGTGACGCGGGCGCTGGCGCAGGCGGCGCGCGAGGAGACCGAGCACCTGGCCTGGACCGGGCAGCGCGTGGCCGAGCTGGGCGGGCGCCTGAGCCTGCTCAACCCGCTCTGGTATGCCGGATCGCTTGCGCTGGGCTATGCGGCGGGCAGGTTCGGCACGCGCTGGAACCTGGGATTTCTGGCCGAGACCGAGCGCCAGGTGGAAGCGCATCTGCACGGCCATCTGGAGCGCCTGGCGCCGCAGGATGCGAAGACGCGCGCCATTGTCCTGCAGATGAAACAGGATGAGAGCGCCCATGCCCGCACCGCCTACGCGCTGGGCGGCGCCGAGCTGCCCGAGCCGGTGAAGCGCGCGATGCGCCTGTCCGCGCGGATCATGACGCAGGCGTCCTACTGGGTCTGAGGCTTAGCCGTGCAGGGGCAAGCCCGGCGCGCAGGCCAGTAATCACTCCGCCACGATCTCGTAATCGTGCGTGATCTCGGCGGTCTTGCCGAGCATGATGGAGGCGGAGCAATATTTGCGGTGCGACAGCTTGATTGCCGACTCCACCATCGATGGCTTCAGGTTCCTGCCGCGCAACACGAAATGCATGTGGATGCGGGTGAATATCTTCGGGTCGGTTTCGGCGCGTTCGGCTTTCAGCTCCACGCTGCAGCCGCTTATCTCCTGTCCGCTTTTCTTCAGGATCACAACCACGTCGTAGGCGCTGCAGCCGCCGGTGCCGAGCAGCACCATTTCCATCGGCCGCGGGCCGAGGTTGCGCCCGCCGCCTTCGGCCGCGCCGTCCATCACCAGCGCGTGCCCGCTGCCGGTTTCGGCGACAAAGCTGACGCCGTCGATCCACTTTACCCTGCATTCCATTATTGGTGTCCTCGGAACTGTTGCAAAATCACCCAATACGTCCCCCCCGGTTTCCTGACTTCGAGGCCGTCTCAGTCATGTAAAAGCAGTTTAATGGACCGGGCATCAAGACGAGGAGCCGGTATTGTAGCCCAGCCGATCCGGACAGCGGAAATCGCGCCTGACGCCACGCCGTGCGAATGGCTGCATCAGGATTTCTTGCCGCAACCCGGCGGGCGGACGATGCGGCGAGAGCGGTGTTTTGTTTGACACAGGGGCGCCCTTGGCATACAATCACGCCCTTTTCCGCGAAGCCGTTTAGCCCATGAAAACTTTCTCCGCCAAGCCGCATGAAGTGAAGCGCGACTGGTTCGTGATCGACGCCGCCGACAAGGTGCTCGGTCGCGTCGCCGTCGAGGTCGCCCGGCGCCTGCGCGGCAAGCACAAGGTCATCTACACGCCGCATGTGGATACCGGCGATTTCATCGTGGTCGTGAACGCCGCGAAACTGCGGGTCACCGGCGACAAGTCCGACGGCAAGACCTATTATCGCCACAGCGGCTATCCGGGTGGAATTTCCCAAACCAGTTTCGGCAAGATGCAGGCGCGCTTTCCCGGACGGGCACTGGAAAAAGCGGTCAAGGGCATGTTGCCCAAGGGACCGCTGGGCTATGCCATGTTCAAAAAACTGAAGGTATACGCCGACGGCGAGCATCCGCACGTTGCACAGCAACCCAAAGCGCTGGAGATTTAACCAATGGCTGAGACCAACTACAACTATGGCACGGGCCGCCGCAAGACTTCGGTCGCGCGCGTGTTCATCAAGCCGGGAAAAGGCAAGTTCACCGTCAACGACAAGACGCTGGACGACTACTTTGCGCGCGAGACCGGGCGCATGGTGGTGCGTCAGCCGCTGGTGCTGACCGATCACCTGCAGACCTTCGACATCAAGGTCAACGTGGATGGCGGCGGTGAATCCGGCCAGGCCGGGGCGGTGCGCCATGGCCTCACCCGCGCCCTGATCGAATACGATCCCGCGCTCAAACCGGCGCTGTCCAAGGCCGGGCTGGTGACGCGCGATGCGCGCGAAGTGGAGCGCAAGAAGGTGGGCCTGCACAAGGCGCG
>ERZ1292633.3060-Hain-H41-02um-R1-3060-length-16586-cov-4_pt1 | contig 16586 bp, 10 predicted proteins | sample MGYA00564406_ERZ1292633 | MGnify/ENA primary metagenome ERZ1292633 (study PRJEB36523, sample SAMEA6512639) | groundwater metagenome | collected 2019-01-08 | study: AquaDiva: Metagenomics assemblies of 32 groundwater samples | reverse complement strand
CGCCGTCGATGTCATGATGATGCGGGTGATGCGCGAATTGTCGGCACCGTAACGCTCTGCCAATAGTGAGACATTGCTGGCGCTGGGCAAGGCAGCGACCAGCGTTAACGCCAAAATCTGGACGTTCGACAGCGGAAACCCTAGGCGTCGCGCAAAGCTGCACATGACCAAAACGAGCAGTGGATGAACCAGCAATTTGATCAACGCCACCGGCAGCACCTGATGCATGGGCGTGCGCTTGTGCGCATGCTGGCGCGCGCGCCACAAGACGGCGCCAATGGTGAATAGGGCAACGGGCGAGGCGGCATCGCCCAGCATCCTAACCATCATGTCAATAGGGCCCCACAGGCGCAAGCCAAAGCCTGAAAACAAGATACCCAGCAAAATCGCCCAAGGCAAGGGATTGCTTAAGGGGCCACGCAGTGCGTTGAGCCACACCGTGCGCATGGGGTGTGGGTGGTTGGCGTCCAAAGATCGCTTGGCTTCATGGGCTTGTGCAAGCGCAATGCACAGTGAGCTGGTGACAAACAAATCGACAAGTATGCTGCAAATGGTTGGCCCGGCGGCGGCTGGCCCCAGCATGGCAACCAAGAGCGGGACGCCCATGAATCCGGAATTAGGAAACGCTGCCACCAGGGCTCCAAACGCAGCGTCTTTGAGATGGATTTTTTTAGACCAAGTAAGGGCAATGGTCAAACCGACAATGAGTAACGCACACAGCATGTAAAGCAGCAACACCGTGGGATTGAGTAAATCGAGCACGGGTGTGTTCATGCCAAAGCGAAAGAGCATGCAGGGCAGGGCGAAGAACAGCACAAAGCTGTTGAGTCCGGCGATGGCGCTTTCGACCAGGATTTTGCTATGCGCCGCTAGGTAACCGCATAAGACCAGTCCGAAAAATGGCAGGGTGATGGCGAGAATGGACTGCATGCGGGTAAAGATGTGGGCTCGTGATGATTGGAGGCGAAAAAAAACCGGGGCCACTCGCCCCGGTTTTTGTTCCGCGTAGATACAGACTCAGAACTTGTATGAGGCCTGCAAATAGAAGGAGCGTCCAATCGGGCTGGCATATCGCGGATCGTAGCCGAGTTGATGGCTTCCGGTGTTCCGCAACGACAACGGTGGTTTGCGATCAAACAGATTGGTCACGCCAAACATCAAACCAACGTTCTTGGTGGCTTCCCACTGCGTTTGCCAGTTGAAGGTTGTGTAACGCGGTACGTCAAGCTGGGTATCGACGCAGTCGGTTCCGTCGTCAACGTTGCAATTGTCGACATCGTGGTGGATGTCTTTATAACCTGACCTAAAGTTCATGGTCAGGCTATTGGTCCACGCCCCCGTTACCAAGCTAGCGTTGGCGGTAATGACATCACGGAAGCTGACAGCATCGTTTGATCCGAATTCGCCAAGGCTTGTTTCGAATTGATCGTCCGTGCCCGGCGTTGTGTAACGAGATTTGATCAGGTGGCTACCTGCGATATTGGTGGTGAGGCGACCAAATTCAAACTTGTTGCGGAAGGTGAAGCTCCAATCGAGGCCTTGATTTTCAACTTTACCAATATTGATCGGCAACAATTTGACGGCAACATAGGTTAGGTTATTGGACGATTTGAATTTCGTTGTGTACAAGTTTAAGTATTTTCCCGGATTGCTCAGTATCAGGCGTTCGCTAACTTCGGTGACAGCATCATTGATATTGACTGACCAAAGATCGAATTTACTTGTGACGTTATCTGTAATATCCCAAACAACACCCAAGTTCCACTGTTTAGAATGCTCTGGCTTCAGTTCAGGATTGCCGCCTTGGAAAACCTCCTTTTGCAGATTGTCGCAAACATAGCCTTTAGCAATATAGCCTAGCGGATCATAGGTGGCGCTAAATGGACAGGCATAGCTACCGCCCGTAACACCAAAGTCAACCAAAGGTTGAGCGATATTGGTCATAGTGGCAACACGGAAACCAGTCCCATACGAAGCGCGTAAGGCTAGGTTTTTAGTGGCCTTAAATTTGCCCATGATCTTGTAAGTGGTTGCACCTTGTGATGTGCCGAAAGTTGTACCACGCGTTTTGTCATCGACACCCGTGAAGGTGTCATAGCGCAAGGCTCCAGAAACCTCAAATTTGTTTGAAATCGGGAACAGCATTTCAGCAAATACACCACCATTTTTACGCTGCAAATCGTACTCGGCTTGCGGGTCATCAAACAAAATTTCAGCGTTGGCAACGGCTTGATTCGCGGACACTTTATAGCCTGTTTGCCGAAGCTCACCACCAAATGACAATTGTGCGGAACCTCCCGCCATTTTGAAAAGCTCAGTTTGTGCCCGGGCGTCTAAGCCCACCATTTTGATATCGGTCGTGTTGTAATTCCCAACGTATTGGGTGGCATTCAACGCCGCTAGCTGATCGGCTGGCATGGTGCCAAGAGGGCTCAGGAATGGATCAAATAACTGAGCATCGATGGCTGCGTTAAATTTGTCAGCCAGTGGGAAACCGCTCACATAGTCTTGATTTTGCTTCTGGTTGGAAATCGTGAATGCTGAATTGATGTCCCACGCGCCCACGTTGCCCTCAACACCTGCTACAAGATGCGTCGCTTTAGTGCCATAGTCAATACCGCGATTGCCCATATCGTATAGCCGATATTTAACATTGACGGATTTTAGATTATCGCGTTGGGCTTGTGTCAGATAAGGGTTTACATAGGTTGAGAAATACGGGTGTGTTGTAGCGAGCGAAAATTCTGCCGGGTAAGGTGCAATTCTGGCCAAAATATGGGCGTCAATATATGCAAAATCAGCAAATCCCTTGAGTCCGGAGCCCCCCAGCTTCATTTCACCCGACGCGAAGAAGCTGTTGCGCTTTTGCTCTGGCACGATCTCTACCGTCGAGGTGTAGTCAAAGAAACATTGCCGACCTAGAGCCACATGATCTGGAGCGCAATTACCGGTGCTCTCAGCATAGGGGCTGAAGGAGACGGTGCTCACCCGATTGGGTTGCGTCGGCGACGGGTTGGCGTATCGCACGTCAACGTTGGGCGGAACCGAGCGAGAAGAGCCGTTGAAAAAGCTCAGCGCTCGGCCCTGCTGGTCTGTGAAGTTGATAATGCCCGTTTTGGCGAAATCGCGCTGATTGGCTTTCAGCTGCTTGGTTTTGTCATAAGCATACGACACGTACAAGCTAAAGCCATCACGCTCGAAATTACCAAAGCCCTTGCTGACATTGAAGTTCAGGCCCTCAGCACCGCCATGTTGGGGTTTTTCAAGCCGTAAAGCTATCTGAAACGGTGCTGCGCCCTTTTTCAGAATGAAGTTCACGACCCCAGCGATAGCGTCTGCACCGTACAGTGCTGACGCTCCGTCCGTGAGCACTTCAATACGCTCAATGGCAGACAACGGGATCGAGTTCAAGTCGATGGTGGTGCCTGAATTGGCTGGCGCAATGCGACGACCGTTGAGCAGCACGAGCGTATATTGCTCGCCGACATCGTGAATGGACGCCGTTGTAATGCCGCCGCCGCCGCCGCCGACAGAATCCGCTGCGACGGAAAAGCCTTGCATGACGGGCAGTTGCTGAATGAAGTCTGTGACGCTTGTGACGCCACTTTTGATGATGTCTTGCTGGCTAAAAGTTTGGACTGGCAGCGAACCTTCTGCGTCAACACGCTTGATCGAGGAGCCAGTGACCGTGACGCGGTCCAATTTTTCCTGGGCATTTGCAATGCCCGTCCACAGGAACGCACTAACTGCCAATGCCACAGAGCTTAGTTTCATATGTTGTTTCATCAAGCACACCTTACAGAGGTTGGGATCAAATCTTTGCGGGCTACCAACAACCTGGTGAGGTTGGTTGAAAACCGCAAATGTGGTTGCAACGATAAAGTTGCTGCAATCTGTAAGATTGTTGATAAAAACACTAAATCAGTGTCTTGGGGCTTTCCTTGATTGCCGAGGGGGGAAACGGTCGCCGACGTATTGCAGCAGGCGCAATTGCGAAATTGGCTAGAACTATCAAGGGCCTATGTCAGTCTTCGGCACGATCAGTCGACATTGTTAGGGCCAGTCAAATTCTGGGCGACACCCTTGACGCGTTGGTAATTTGCCACGGCTGATCCCAATCGACCGGAGATTTTCAGTGCCCCACCCCTGAATGCAAGGCAATCCGATTGCCCTCGCTATCCCAAACAATGGCCCGAAAGCCATGTGGGCCAATGGCGATGGGCGGTTGTGAGACTTTGCCGCCGTGCTTTTCCACGGCAACCATCGCTTCTTGCATGCGTCCGTGAACGTTCAGGTAGACCAGCAGCCCAAAGTGCTCGCTGGGTACAGGTTCAGTTTGTGGCACTAGGCAGGCGCCGTTACCCTGACCGTGATCAAAGACGGCGAATTGAAAGTTCTCAAACGCCTGCTTGTGCACCGGCAGGCCAAGGACGTTTTGATAAAACGTGATGGCACGGTCGAGGTCATGTACGGGAATGTCAAGCCAGACGATTCGGTTGTGGGCAGTATTCAGATCACTCATGGCGATGCTTCCGAAGAGTAGTCAACCTGCGTTCAGACTAGCGCAAATGCTGTTGATCAGGTGTAACGCGCTGGCGGCTATCATGCGCCGCCCTGCCTCTTATTGCCGAACCCGTTATCAAAGTTGTCTTTGTGTCCAATCCGCCTGCCACCCTGAACCCAGCCCAACTGGAAGCCGTCTATTTCCTTGATGGCCCATGCCTAGTGTTGGCCGGCGCAGGTTCTGGGAAAACACGCGTCATCACGCACAAAATAGCGAGGCTGCTACAAGCCAACTACCCAGCAAAAAATATAGCGGCGATTACGTTTACCAACAAAGCATCGCAAGAAATGCGCGAGCGTGCCCGCAGCCTGGTTGGTCCACGTGCCGCCAAAGATTTGGCCATTTCCACATTCCACTCTCTTGGCGTGCGCATCCTGCGCGAAGACGGTGTGCGCCTAGGGTTGAAGGAAAAGTTCTCGATTCTTGATAGCGACGATGTACTGGGAGTGCTGCGCGATGCTGGTGGTACGACTGATGTCAAACTGGCACGCCATTGGCAATGGACCATCAGTCTTTGGAAAAACATGGGTTTGAATTCGGTGCAGGCCCAAGCGCAGGCCGAATCAGACGATGAACGGGTGATTGCTCGCGTGATGGGCCTTTACGACGAGCGCTTGCAGGCTTACCAGGCCGTTGACTTTGACGACTTGATCACTTTGCCGCTCAAGCTGCTGCAAACCAACGACGAAGCGCGTGCCAAATGGCAGAACACGTTGCGCTACGTGCTGGTGGACGAATACCAAGACACCAATGCTGTGCAATACGAATTGCTCAAAGCCATTGTGGGCGGGCGCGGCATGTTCACCGCTGTGGGTGATGACGATCAAAGTATTTATGGCTGGCGGGGCGCAACGATTGAAAACCTCAAGCGGCTGCCCACCGAATACCCCAATCTAAAAGTCATTCCGCTGGAGCAAAACTATCGCTCCACCAGTTCGATTTTGCGTGCTGCCAACAACGTCATTGCCGCCAACCCAAAGATTTTTGAGAAAAAGCTGTGGAGCGAATTTGGTGAAGGCGAGCCCGTTGCGTTGATTGAATCCGATGGCGAGGAGCACGAGGCCGAGCGCGCCCTGGCGCGCATTCAGGCGGTGCTGGCGGCCGTGCCGTCAACGAAGTTTGCAGATTTCGCGATTTTGTACCGTGCTAACCACCAAGCACGTGTGTTTGAACAGGTTCTGCGCAGGGCTCAAATTCCCTACAAAGTGTCGGGTGGTCAAAGTTTCTTTGACCGTGCGGAAATCAAGGACTTGTGCGGGTGGTTGCGACTGATCGTCAACCAAGACGATGACCCGGCATTTTTGCGGGCCGTGACCACACCCAAGCGCGGCATCGGCCACCAAACCTTGGCCGGTTTAGGTGAGTTTTCAGGGCAATGGAAAGTCAGCTTGTTTGAAGCCTTGTTCTCCGAAAGCCTGGCAACCAAGCTGAGCGCCAAGGCCATTGGCAGCTTGCACGAGTTTGGCCGCTTTGTGAACGACTTTCAGTATCGCGCCGGGCAGACAACGGGTAGCGAGGCGGCGCGTGCCTTGTTGCTTGAATGGCTGAAAGACATCGGGTACGAGCAGCATCTGTATGACGGCGAAGAGAACGAAAAAGTCGCTGCGGCGCGCTGGTCAAATGTGATGGATTTTGTGGACTGGATCGCCAAGCGCTGCGGCGGCAAAACTAGCCACGAAGGCAGTAACGTGGTTGTCGAACTTGAGCCGCAAACGGTATTGCAAGTGGCACAAACCATCAGCGTCATCATCAGTTTGGCTGAGCGTGGCGATGACCAAGATCAAGTGGTGCTATCCACGTTGCATGCCTCCAAGGGGCTGGAATGGCCGCACGTTTTCTTGGCAGGTGTCAATGAAGGCCTGTTGCCATTCCGTAGTGAAGATGAAGATATGACGCCCGAGCGGCTCGAAGAAGAACGCCGATTGATGTATGTGGGCATCACGCGGGCGCGAACGACGTTGGGTGTCAGCACCCTACGCCGGCGTAAAAAGGGCCGCGAGACGATTCAGGGCATCCCCAGCCGATTTATTAACGAAATGAAGCTAGGCGAAGGCGTTGCCAAGGAAGACCCCCGTGAAAAGCTCAAGAAACTGCGGGCGCAGTTCGCGCAACAAGCCGCCGAAAAAGCGGCTGATCTAAAGCAAAAGGCGCGTTAAGGTCAGTGTGCCCCACCGTTTGCGCATCGGTCGTTTGGCGTTTTACCTGTGGTGCGCAAAGCCTAACGGCCTCATAGTAGAGCCTGCAATGCGCGGGCAAAGTCCTCGCGCATGCTTGGCCAGGGTGGTAGTGAGAATGTATAGAGATCCCGTTCTCTGGCTGGAGGCCTTGCTTTGGGGCAACCCCGCGCGACTCTTGAAACCCTGTTGGCGTTGCTTCGGGCTATGCTTTACATGGGCGTGCGCCATGCGCCAACGGCCACCTTGCAGCGCAAAGTGGTGCAAGTCAATATTGCTACTCCTGTCGCGCTGGCCACCATCGCCGTATTTAATGTCTTTTTCTGGCAGGTCGGTAACGAAGCCTTGATTCGATCCGGGTTGGCGCAAATCCCCGTTGGACTGGCACTGCTGGGCGTTTATGTGCTGCACCATCGTGGGTGGCTTGAAACGGCACGTTGGGGTATTTTCCTGCTCGTCATGCTTGATGTGCTGGTGGGCATGGCCATGGGGCAGGGTAACTACACCGGCATTCACAGTTACTACATACTGTTTGCCGTACTGACGGCACTGTTTTTTCCGGTTGATCGCTGGGGTAGCGCGCTTTTTTTGGCGCTGGTCAATATCGGACTATTCGTGTTTTTCCAGATTATTGAGTGGAAGCCCCACGCCTCCATGCATGAAATCAACCTGCAGTTCGTTAACGTGGTACGCACCATCATGTATGCATCGTGTGTGGTGATTGTCGTGGTGCTGATGCTGCATAACGAGATTGCAACGGTGCGCAATGAGCGTGAGTTGCAAGCCGCGGCCGCTACCGACCCGCTTACGCAGTTGCCAAATCGGCGCGCGTTTCGCACCGCTTTGCAGCGAGACTTAGCGCGTGCTATCCGCGATAAATCCACCCTGGCTGTTGCGCTTGTTGACGTGGATTTTTTCAAACGCGTCAACGATCAATATGGTCACGACATGGGTGACCAAGTTCTGCAACTATTGGCACAATTGCTGCGCGAGCAAATGCGTGCCGCAGATTTGGTTGCCCGTATCGGCGGAGAAGAGTTCGCAATTTTGATGCCGCAAACCAACCTTGAGCAAGCCCGTGTGCTGGCCGAGCGCATGCGTGAAGCTGTTGCATTGCGCAGGTTCGGTGCCGCCGAAGCGCCGTTTCGCTTGAGTATCAGTGTTGGCCTAGCGACGGTGGGTTACCACTTAAGCGAAGAGCAGATTCTTAAAGCGGCCGACAAAGCGCTCTATTTGGCCAAAAACAAAGGCCGCAACCGTGTGGTTGCGGAAGTCTAAGCTTATTCAATCGAATTGGCCGATACTGGGTGTAGCGTCTTTACATCCCGTTCTTTAATCGAGTTATGCACCGTACCCATCTATTTCTTGTGTTGATCTTGCTTAGCGCCGTGTTGGCCATGCTGCCTAGCATGGCGCCGGACTTGCCGACGGTTCTACTCTATATCTTTAAACCACTAACCACGATTTTGATCATGGCCTGGGCATGGCCGCGTGGGCGAGACCAAGTTACGCGCTGGCGGTGGATCATGCTGGGCTTGTTGGCATCACTTGGGGGTGACGTCGCCCTTTTATGGCCGCAAGAAGGTTTTGTGCCTGGTTTGGTCAGTTTTTTGGCGGCGCATCTGCTTTATATTGCAGCGTTTACGGTCACGGCTCGTTTTGCGCAGCGCTGGGAGCCATTTGCCCTGTATGGCGCTGTTGCTTTGGCGATACTGAGCTTGCTGTGGTCTGGTGTGCCGCAGGCGCTACAAATCCCTGTGCTGGCCTATGTTGCTTGTTTGGCTTGCATGGCCTCGCAAGGTTTGGTGTGGGCCATGAAGGAGACGCATTTTTCGCAACAACATCAGACAAGCGGGCCTGCGGCTCTTGCTGCGTTGAAATTGGTTATCGCGCCCGGCTTACGTGAAGCCCGCATGGCTGCCGCGGGGGGGGCCGTATTCTTGCTGTCTGACGCGCTATTGGCCACGGACCGCTTTTATGCGCCGCTACCGCAAGCCACCATGTGGGTGTTTAGCACCTATTGGCTGGCGCAATGCCTAATTGTGGGTTGCTTGCGTCGATCGTAGTGGTCCGCTCGAATTTGCAACTGCTTACAAGCTGGGTCATATTTGTAACAACGCCATCACGACTTTGAGGTTCAATTGGAGGTCTCAAACTGAGAAGAGCCGCCTTGAACTCAAAAGAACTAGCCCCATCATCTGTTGGCGAAGCCGTCGTTGATTCAACGGAAACTGCTGTGCATTACCGCCCAGCACTAGCAGCGCTGTTTGCCACCACGGCTGCGCTCGCCGCTTGTGGCGGTTCGGGAAGTCCCACCAGTAGCCCCGCACCGGCACCGCCCCCCGCTGAGCCACCCACGCAAGCCGAAGCGGCCCGTTTTTTGTCGCAAGTCGGGATGGGAATGTCACGGGATACGTTGAATGCGGTGCAAAGTCTTGGATATGCCGCATGGATAGACCAGCAAATGTCCATGCCCGTGCAAGATAAACGCTGGGATTGGTTGGTCGCCAACAAGTTTGATACTGCAACCAACAAGTTTTCTGACCGCGGGTTTGACAATGTTGCGTGGCGTAAATTGATCGTGGCACCCGATGTCTTGCGCCAGCGTGTCACCTTGGCCTTGTCTGAACTCTTGGTGATTGGCCTGGAGGGTCTGCCAGGCCCTTGGGGCGCGTTTAGCGCTGCAAATTACCTCGACTTGCTGGAGGCAAACGCCTTTGGCAACTACCGCACGCTTTTACAGCATGTGTCGCAAAACGCAGCTATGGGTGGCTACTTAACCTTCAAAGGTAATGCCAAGGCCGATCCCAAAAAGGGGTCCCTACCAGACGAAAACTACGCACGCGAGTTGCTACAGCTGTTTACGATTGGTTTGACCCAACTCAACTTGGATGGCAGCATCAAGCTTGTCAACGGCCAACCACAAGACACCTACACGCAAGACGACGTCACCGGGCTGGCACGCGTGTTCACCGGTTGGGACCGCGATATGACGGGTACCACAGACGACTCCATTGAGTTCACACGGCGGCCGATGATCCAAACGGCGGCCAAACACGAAAGCGGTAGCAAAACCTTTCTGGGGTACACCGTTGCGGCTGGGGCCGATGGTGCGGCCAGCCTCACGCAAGCGCTGGACGCACTGTTCACCCACCCCAATATGGCCCCGTTCATCAGTCGTCAGCTTATTCAACGTTTAGTCACCAGCAATCCCACGCCAGCCTATATCGGGCGCGTGGCGGCGGTCTTCAACAATGATGGTAAAGGCGTAAAAGGCAATCTCGCGGCCGTTGTGAAAACCCTCTTGCTAGACAGCGAAGCGCGCGATACAAAAGTCGCTGAGCAGGCCGGGTTTGGCAAGCTACGCGAGCCCATATTGCGTTGCGTGGCCTGGGCGCGTACCTTTGGTGCGGGCAGTAAAAGCGGTCAATGGACGATGGGCAATGTTGCTGAACCGTCCTATCAACTGGGTCAGGCGCCGTTGCGTTCGCCGTCGGTGTTCAACTTCTTTCGACCAGGGTACACGCCACCCGGTAGCGCGATTGGGCAAGCGGGCATGGTTGCGCCTGAATTCCAGATTACCAACGAAACCTCGGTTGTGGGTTATCTGAACTTCATGCAACGCTTGGTGGCGGGTCAGCATGGTGATATTGAAGGTAGCTATTCCAGCCTGATACCCATGGCCGACCAAAGCCAAACCTTGATCGACGAAATCAATTTGTTGCTGACGGGTAAGGCCTTGTCGAGCGCAACCTTAAGTAGTATCAAGGCCGCTATCGACTCCATGCCTGGGGGCACTGACTCTTACAGGCTCTACCGCGTCTATGCCACAACGGTGTTAATGCTGGCTAGCCCCGAATTCATCGTGCAGAAGTAGAACCAAGGACAACAAGCAATGAGTCATATCCGCACGAAAAACATTGGTGGCGTCAATCAAGCGCGGCGCATCTTCATGCAAAGGGCTAGTGCATTGTCCGTTGCAGGTGTTGCCACACCTTGGGCGCTCAATTTGGCTGCTATGGGTGACGCCAGTGCAGCTGGTGCCACCGACTACAAAGCCATTGTTTGCGTCTTTTTGTATGGTGGCAACGATTACGCAAACACCCTAGTACCCTATGACGCTGCCAGCTACGCTGCTTACCAAGCATTGCGGCCCAGCTTGGCCTATACGCGCGATGCACTCACGCCGACCTTGCTGACGTCAGCCACCGCGCCAATCGATAGCGGTGGTGTTTCGCGTCAGTTTGCCCTCGCCCCTAGCATGGCGTCGTTGGTGCCACTCTTTAACGGTGGGCAAATGGCGGCGCTGCTGAACGTTGGCACGTTGATGCAGCCAACCAGCAAAGCGCAATATCGTGCAAAGTCGGTGCCATTGCCGCCCAAGCTGTTTTCACACAACGACCAAAGCTCGATCTGGCAATCCTCTGCACCAGAAGGTGCCCAGACGGGTTGGGGCGGGCGCATGGGCGATTTGTTTGCGTCTAGTAACGGTAACTCAACGTTTACCTGCATCAATGTTGCGGGTAATGCCGTGTTCCTAACCGGCCAAAACGCGGTGCAGTATCAGGTATCGACATCGGGGCCAATGTCCGTTGCGGCGCTCAAATCAAATCTGTTTGGATCTAAAGCATGCAGCGACACGTTGCGGGCGCTCATTACCCAAAACAGTGGCAATATGCTAGAGGCTGAGCACGCACGGGTTGTTCGGCGCGCCCTAGACTCCAACGACAGCATGAGCGCTGCTCTAGCGGGCTCCCCGGCGCTGGCCACCACCTTCCCGGCAGGCAACTCCTTGGCTGACCAACTCAAGTTAGTGGCACGGATGATTAGCGTGGGTGCCAGCATGGGCACCAGGCGGCAGGTGTTTTTCGTATCCATCGGCGGTTTTGACATGCATGACGGCCTGGTCTCAAAGCATGGCCCGTTGCTGGCCAAAGTGGCGGACGCCATGGCGGCGTTTTATGCATCTACCAAAGAAATGGGTATGGCCGACAAAGTCACGGCTTTTACGGCTTCAGATTTTGGACGCACCTTAACGGCCAATAATGACGGATCCGACCACGGCTGGGGCAGCATGCAGTTTGTGTTGGGCGGTGCTGTGAAAGGCGCCAGTTTTTACGGTACAGCACCGATACTGGCCAACGACGGGCCCGATGACGTCGGCCAAGGCCGGTTGGTGCCAACGACTTCAGTGGATCAGTTAGCCGCTACCTTGGGCGGGTGGCTGGGTGTGTCAGACACGGACTTGACTTTGGTGCTGCCCAAGCTGGCTAACTTCAACGCTTCGTCTCGCAAGCTAGGTTTTGCATAGGCAGGCCATGCAGACGCACACCGACGGCAAGCAAAAGCAGCTTTGTATCGTGCTGTGCCTGCCTCGGTTTTCGCCCTTATGGCCCGATGCTTGGGATCAATACACGGCTCTGCCGCCTGACACATCAAATACCGCGCCGGTCGAAAACGAGCATTCATCGGTACACAGCCAAGCCACCATGGCGGCCACCTCTTCCACCTCGCCAAAGCGCCCAAGCGGAATTTTGGATAACGTGTAGTCGATGTGGTCATCTTTCATCTGGTCAAACAGTGCCGTTTTAATCGCAGACGGCGTGACACAGTTGACACGAATTTTGCTGCGCGCCAGCTCATGCCCTAGCGACTTGGTGAGCGCAATCACCCCCGCCTTTGACGCCGCATAAGCTGATCCGTTTGGGCTACCTTCTTTACCCGCTACCGACGCAATGTTGACAATTCGCCCGAAGCCATTGGATTGCATATGTGGCACCACCACCTTGTTGCAAAGGAACAGGCCCGTTAGGTTGATATCCATCACCTGCTTCCAGGCGTCAAGCGGATAGTCGGCCACAGTGGCGTTCGGCCCGCTGATACCGGCGCTACACACCAAAATGTCGATCTTACCCAGATGCTCAAGCGTCAGATCCAGCGCGTTGTGAACTTGCGCCTCCACGCTCGCATCAAACGTGACGGTATGCGCTTGCGGCAACGAGTGCGCCGCGTAGCTCAGGCCTTTTTCGTCGCGATCCCAGAGGCTGATTTTGGCTCCTGAGGCCATCAAGCGCTTCGCAATCGCAAAGCCAATACCGCGCGCACCGCCGGTAATGACGGCAGATCGTCCCTTGAGATTGAGCAAATTCATGGCAAGCTCCTTTTACATAAAAAGTGTGACCCTGACGGACGCCAACCATCATAAGACTTGAAAACCGCTTTGTGTGTGAGTTCTTTGATCTACGTGATTCCATCTCTATTTGCAGGGCGCAGTCTTAGGTAGACTGCACTGACCTGTTAACTACTGCGCAACTCATCTGCGCGCCGATATGTCAACCATCAACAAACCCAGCTTTGCCTTTGTCAGTGTCTCTTGGATAGCCTTGTTTCTGGGTATGTGCGCCTTTGCCTATGGCTTGTGGAATGCCACCACCATGCAGTTGAACGAGAAAGGTTATTACCTGACGGTATTGCTGTATGGCTTGTTTGCCGCAGTGTCCCTGCAAAAGTCAGTGCGCGACCGGCTAGAGGGTATCCCTGTAACGGGTATTTACTACGGACTGTGCTGGTTATCCGTAGGTTTGGTGATTACGCTCTTGGCGGTGGGTTTATGGAATGCCACGCTCGTGCCTAGCGAAAAAGGTTTTTATATGATGTCGTTTGCGCTGGGTTTGTTTGGCGCGGTGGCCGTGCAGAAAAACACTCGCGATATTGCCGCGAGTGAACGTGTTTCGACGCGGCGTATGGCGCCGCAGGACGCGCAGAGCTAAAGTCCTAAGCCACCAGCAAGCGCTGCACTTCATCTTGCAATACCTGCGGTGTGACCACCGCAGGTGCAATCGCCGCCCCCACATTCAGCCCCACGTGGCTGAAAACACCACGCCGCAGTGGCTTGCTCATGGCTGGGCCGTCGATGCGCGAAAAGTAGCTGCCCCACATGTTTTGCAAGGCCATAGGGATCACCGGCACAGGGTCACGAGCAAGAATCTTCATGATGCCGGTCTTGAAGGGTTGCAAGGTCCCGTCTCGTGTAATAGCCCCTTCCGGGAAAATGGCGACGATCTCATCGTCCGCTAGCACCTTGTGAACCTCCACGAAGGCCGCTTCGTAACGAACGGCGTCTTCTTTTTGCGGTGCAATGGGAATGGCTTTGCCAAGGCGGAATAGGGTGCCCAAAACGGGTTGCGCAAAAATGCGGTGATCCATCACAAAGCGGATGGGCCGTGGGCTGGCTGCCATCAGCAAGATCGCATCGGCAAAGCTGACGTGGTTGCACACCAGCACCGCCGCGCCCTTGGTAGGGATTTGCTCCGCACCTTTGACATGAAAGCGGTAGACCGTGCGCGTCAGCACAAACGCAATAAAGCGCAACAGGTATTCGGGCACCAGCAAGAAGATGTAGCCCGCGACGATGGCGTTCAGCAACCCGGTGATCAAGAACACCCCTGGCACCGAAATACCGCCGGCCAGCAGGGCACCAGCCATCAAACTAGCGCCAATCATGAACAGTGCGTTCAAAATATTGTTGGCCGCAATAATGCGTGCGCAATGGCTGCGCGGCGCACGGGTTTGGATCAAGGCATACATGGGTACGCTGTATAGGCCCGCAGAAAGCGCCAGCATGAATAGATCAAACATCAAGCGCCAGTGCGCAGGCTTGTCGATGAACTCTTGCAGGCTGAGCAGCGCGCTAGGCGAGCCCAAGCCCTGAGACGCAAAATACAGATCAATGGCAAACACCGTCATGCCAATAGCCCCCAGGGGCACCAAACCAATCTCAACCTGACGGCGGCTTAGCATTTCACACATTAACGAACCCGTGCCGATGCCCAGTGAAAACACCACCAGCAAGAGCGAAGCAACCGCCTCGTTACCATGCAGCGTTTCTTTTGCAAAGCTCGGAAACTGTGACAGAAACACCGCGCCAAAAAACCACATCCATGAAATACCTAGCAGCGAACGAAACACAACGATATCGGTACGCGCTAGCTTGATGTTTTTAACCGTTTCACTGAAGGGATTCCAATTGATCTTTAGGCCTGGGTCGGTTGAAGGTGACGAAGGCACGAACTGTGCGGCTACCCGCCCCAGCACCGCCACGCTGATGCACCCAATGGCCACATACTCGCGGCCAATCTCGGGGATACTGATCAAAATACCGCCCACGACATCGCCCATTAAGATCGCTACAAATGTGCCCATCTCAATCATGCCATTTCCACCGGTGATTTCATGCTCGTTCAGATGCTGCGGCAGGTACGCGTACTTAACGGGCCCAAACAAGGTGGAATGCACGCCCATCAAAAAAGTGCAGGCCAAAAGCGCAGGAACATTGGGCATCAAAAACCCCCACGCGCCTAGTGCCATGATGGCGATTTCAAGGTTTTTGATCCAGCGCATCAAAAGCGCTTTATCCATTTTGTCGGCCAGTTGCCCACTGGTGGCCGACAGCAAAACAAACGGCAAGATAAACAGCGCAGCGATCACCAAACCGGCTTGCGAGGCGGGCAACCAACTCAAGCTCAGTTGGTAGGTCACCATCACGGTGAACGACCACTTGAAAAGATTGTCGTTGCCAGCCCCCAGAAACTGCGTCCAGAACAGCGGACCAAAACGGCGCTGACCCAATAGAGAAAACTGGTTGCCGTGTGCCTGAGCGGCTGATCCAGCTATTGGATCGGTGGTCGTGGTGCTGTTCATCAGGCGTTGCTCCTTTTCAGTTTTTCTTGGGTCTCAAAGACACAGGCTAGAAAGCCTTGGCCTTGACAACGTAAGTGTCGCTTGAGAATGAAGTCAAACAACAAGGTGTTGTACTGACGCAATTCATCCAGCCATGCCGCAAGCTGCTGGTCCAGTAGACCCGCCTGCACAAGTTTAGCGGTTGAATACAGCGGCATGACACCTGGAAGTGGATAGTCCGAGCCCGCCAATAGCCGTGGGTGCCAGTCTTGTTGACGCAAAACCTGCTGCCAAACGGATACCGGCCGATTGCGCTGAAAGATGGCTGAAATATCACCCAGCAGCAGATTTCGCCATGCGGGCTCGTCCATCAAGCGCGTGAATAGCTCGAAGGCAGGCCGCTGGGGCGCGCTACGTCGGTCGTCGTCGGAAGCGCTGCCCAGTGAGGCAAGGTGAGCCACGATCACGCGCACGCCTGCTTGCAAAGGTGCGCGTACATGCAAGGGGTTACCTAGGGCATCTTGCCCGGCGCCAGGCACGGCTTTTTCTTCGCCGCAATGCACGATCAGGGGTAAATCCAGGCGGTGCAAGGCGTCGTAAAAAGCGCGGTTTCTGGTATCGCGTAAGTCGATATTCATGGCGCTGGGTAGCCATTTCACGGCCACGGCGCCATTGGCTTTGGCTTGCTCTAGTTGCTGCAAGGCATCTAGGCGGCGTGGGTGGATGGATGCAACCCATTGAAAGCGCCCCGCATTGGCTGCTGCGATATGCTGCGCATAGGCATTGGGTACGTGAAAGGTTGACTGATCGGCGCAGACTTGGCCAGCGCTGTCGCAGGCATGGTCGAAGGCAAACAAGCACCACTGCATTGGCGCTGGAAAGTCTTGTATTTGCCGCAGAAGCTGGTTCACATACTGTGCGTCAACCGATTCGGAGTGGGTTGCCACGCATGCGGCATTCAAGATGGCTTTGCGCCGTACCACTTCCAGGGGGTGCCACCACTGCTCCGTGTTGGTGTGGACGGTGCAACCTGACCCGCTGTCGCCAACGCCAAGCAAATGGGTGTGAACGTCCCACACTTGCTCAAGGTGCAAGCCTTCAAAAGCCTTGATATAGGCATCGTGCTGAGTGAAGGCATCGTCCTCAGTGAAGGCATCGTGCTCAGCGAA
>ERZ1292633.3059-Hain-H41-02um-R1-3059-length-16587-cov-5_pt1 | contig 16587 bp, 15 predicted proteins | sample MGYA00564406_ERZ1292633 | MGnify/ENA primary metagenome ERZ1292633 (study PRJEB36523, sample SAMEA6512639) | groundwater metagenome | collected 2019-01-08 | study: AquaDiva: Metagenomics assemblies of 32 groundwater samples | reverse complement strand
TAAGATGTTCTTTGGATTCAATGGCCTGATGGAGTCCGTCGCTCCAACGCCGCCCGGGCATTAACCGGCCGGTAAATTCATCGACGATAATAATTTCACCGTCTTTAATCACATATTCACGGTCAAGTTTATAAAGTTCTTTAGCCCGCAGCGCCTGCTCAATATGATGAGGCCAGTCCATATGCTCCGGCAGATCGTAAAAACTGGGAATACCGACAAACTCATGCGCCCGTTCCAATCCCGCTTCGGTCAACACCACCGTATGTTCTTTTTCTTTAATCGTATAATCAGATTCTTTTTTCAAACGGCCGGCCACCTGCTCGGCCTTGTAATATTTTTCCGTTGATTCCTCGGCCGGACCGGAGATAATCAACGGCGTCCGGGCTTCATCAATCAGGATGCTATCCACCTCGTCCACAATGGCGTAATAATGACCGCGCTGGGCCTGGTCTTCAAACCGGATTTTCATATTATCGCGCAGGTAATCAAACCCGAATTCGTTATTTGTCCCGTAAGTAATATCGCATGCGTACTGGATTTTACGATCGGCATTATTCATATCATTTTGGATAGCGCCGACGGTCAGACCGAGCAATTCATAAACCGGACCCATCCATTCGCGGTCACGTCGGGCCAGATAATCGTTTACCGTCACGATGTGAACGCCCTTTCCGGTTAAGGCATTAAGGTAAGCCGGCAGGGTCGCCACCAGGGTTTTCCCTTCGCCGGTCGCCATTTCGGAAATCCGGCCTTGATGCAGAACAATTCCGCCGATAAGTTGCACGTCAAAAGGACGCATTTTAACGGTGCGTTTACCGGCCTCACGCACGACGGCAAACGCCTCAGGCAGGAGGTCATCCAGAGAGGCGCCTTCAGACAGCCGTTTTTTCAACTCGGCTGTTTTATCTTTTAATTGACTATCTGATAACCGGGCCACGTCCGGCTCCAGCGCATTAATTTGATGCATCATCGGCCAGAGTGATTTCAGGATCCGTTCATTCCGGGACCCGAAAATACCGGTTAAAACCTTAAAAAATTTATTACTGGCTTTTTCAAACATCGGTAACTATGGCAACCTCTGTCACCCCGTCCTAGCGGGATAATATTTAATGGCTACTATAACAAAAATCATTTATCTGTTCAATGTTTTAGCACACCGGAACGACTTCTTCCTTTTTTTTCCAAATTTCCACCTAATGGTTAACACCGGTTAACCAGATTTATTAGCAAATTACTGAACTCTTGCGAAACGCCCTTTCTGTCATTCCCACGAAACTTGTCCTCGTGAAAACGGGGAGTGGGAATCCATCCCGCCCTTAGGCGGGACTGCTTCCGCTCGCCTCGCTCTGCTCGGCGGAGCGGGCAGGAATGACCCGTCCTTCGTGGCCCTTCGGTTACTTCGGAGAGTGAAGTAGGACACCTTTTGGGTAGCCTATTTCCCATTTTCGCAAGAGTTCGGTAAATTAGCATAAAAATCAGGATCGGTTAAGAAAAATTTGGAATTGCCCGGTATTTATGATTATGACGAGACACCAAGCAAGCCACTTTAAATCAGATCGTATTTGGCGCGACGCCGGCGTGGCGCAATAATTCCGAATTGAATAATCGGCGGGAGAATAATAATCACGCCAAAGATAACCAGCGTGATGAGATTAAAAGAATTGCTCACCAGTGGGGTGAAATTAAATTCCGGAATAAATCCCTCTTTTACAACCGCAATTTGGGTGCGCAGATAGAAAAGAATAACCAGTCCACCGGCCCGCATCACCCGCCAGATTTCTTTATTTTTTATAATCTGCGACCAGGTAAATTGACCGTTGACGTAATCCAGTTTCGCGGGAATTAATCCCGGTATAAATCGCGGCACCCTCTTAAGGTAATCGGCGTAATCTGCGGAAAATCTATTCAGCAAAAACGCCTCTTCTTTTTTTACCCGGCGGGGAATCACCCAGAGATAAAAAAGCGGAAAGTAAACCAGCAGGAGATAGGGATTATGGGCCACGAGACACAGCCCCAGGTCGGACAAAAAATTACCCACGTAAAAAGGGTTTCGGACGTGCCGATAGGGACCCGCCGCCACCAGCGTATCCCTTTTAGTCAAATAACCGGCCGAGATAAAATGGATTAATTGCCCCAGAAAAACCAGACCGGTCCCGCTCCAGAAGAAATAAGGATTATCAATCGGCCGAATCCAGAGCAGTAAACCCAGGATAAATATCCGGCGTAAACTGGTGCGAACTTTTTTAAATCTTAACATCTGGATTTATTTCACCACATCTTTCGGACGATATTTTTTTCGTTTAAAGATCCAGAGTCTTCTGATCGTTAAAAATCTTTTCAGGAATTTTTTTTCGGACCGCGTCAACAACCCGGGAAACAGGCGATGTTTAAACTTAAGTAACGCCCCCCGGTCAATCAGACAGAGCAGGTCAAATAGTTGTTTGAATCCAAAGGCCTCCCGCCTGAAATACAGGGCATTGGCAAAGTCAATAAAAAAAGGCCGGAATTTTTCGTCCGCCATAATATTTTTTTTCTGCCCCAAATCAAGATGGACCACCCCGCCGGCGTGGATTTTTTTTATCTCTTCGGTAAGATATTCAAAAAAAATCGGCGGAAGGGTGTCCGGTTTGAATTTACTCAACGGCTGACCGTTAATATATTCAGACAAAAAGGCGTACTCATCTACTAAACTAACCGCTTTTGGTACGCCGGGCTGTCCGGCTAAACGCTTGAGAATATAGTATTCGTGGTTAATTAAAAGACGTCCCCAAACGTCTTTTACCCACCAGGCGCGCTGGCTGTAATCCTTGAGAACAACTTTGCGGCCGTCCAGATCTATTAATTTGGTTACGGGTGATAACGGCGGATTATCTTTAAGAACTTTAATGGCATTCCGGTTTAATTTCTCACGGAGTGTGGTATTAAGCATAAATTAAATATATCATTAAAAAAACTTCAAGGCTATTGCCAGCACACCCAGAACCACGCACAGGCCGACGTGCAATTCGTTATTTTCGTTAAAGACCCGCCCCATCCAGCGTTTATCAGAGCCAGTACCGCGGTAAGGTGTTAACCGACGCGGGATATAATCAGGTACAAGTTTGTCAAACTCAACATAGGTGGCGCCGAATTTTTCACGCAGGCGCTCGCCTTCAATTTTTCTCTTGCGCGGAATATAATAAAAAAGAAAACCGGCTAATTCAATACCTAACAGGGTTAAAATATAATGAGCGTTTTCCGGATTCATCGCCATCGCGATAAAACCCATCATAATTAAAAACGAGCCGACGTACATCGGGTTTTTAACATAACCGTAAGGTCCGCTGGTCGTGAGCGACTTGTTTTTTTCCAAATGTCCGGTAGCCCAGATCCGGACAATTTCTCCGAACACGACCAGACCCAACCCGCTAAAAAAATAATATAACTGCGGGCGGGCGAGATAGACTAACGCCGCTACAATCAGAAAAGACAAAATAATCTTGATGTTAATTTTATTAAGACGGATACCAACACGGGAAAATAGAGACATCATTACCTCCATACTAAACCACGGTGGAATATTGGAATAATGGAATACCGGATTACAAACAGTTATTTTTTACTCCCATCATTCCAACATTCAACTTTTCCATTATTCCAATTCATGGGTTTTTACAAATACGTTAATAAATATTTTACGAGCGTCCCGAACCGGAACGGTTGGTATTTTAATGATCGCGCCAACGATTCCCGGGCTAATTGTTTATTCCCGTGCCTTAAATAATATCGTCCTTCTTTAGCATATTGTTGAGCCAAGCGCCGTCTGTAAAGTATTTTAGTAATAGGTTTACCATCTGAAACCTTGAGCGTTTCTGAACCAAAAAGTCGCCACATTTTATCTATGACCTGACGCTGGTAATCAAAAGCCCGGTGTCGTTTACCGGTGCTGACCGAACCAGGGTGCCGTCGGTATTTCACCAGAACCTTATCAACAAAACCAAATTCAAAGTCATGAGCGATGCGTAAGTAAAAATCATAATCCTGGCAGAGCCGCAACGATTCATCCAGCCAGCCCGTCTGTTCAATGGCTTTTTTTTTGATTAAAGCGGTTGAGGCCGGAACAAAATTTGACCGCATAAATAATTCGGTAAAAACCGGGCCGATGGGGTATTGCTTATCCCAGTTCAGCCGGAGACTAATCCGCCTCTGGCGGAGATGTTTTGGCAAAGATTGTCCTGCTTCATCCACTGAAATAATCCGTCCGTAGACTAAACCAAGATGCGGTTGTTGTTCAAAAAGGGCCATCTGGAGTTCCAGCTTATCCGGCATCCAGACATCATCCGCCGCGGCCAGGGCGATATATTCGCCGGTCGCTTGGCGAATGGCTTCATTCCAGGCCGACGCCGAACCTTGATTCACATCAAACCGGTGATATTTTATCCGGTCCCGGTACACTTTAAGCACTTCAGTTGTATTATCCGTTGAGGCATCATCAACGATAATCACCTCAAAATTTTTATAAGTCTGATTAAAGATTGAATCTAAGGTTTCCGGTAAATATTGGGCATTATTATAAGCGGCTATGGTAATGCTGACTTTTATCATATTTGTTTCAAGAAAGTAGCGGCGACCCTTGCGAAACGACAGTGGAGTCCCGACCTAATCGGGATGATAGCCCTCAACAATTTTAGCAAGGACAAGCCTCGCCGCTACAACGGTTTTAACAACGCCAGTTCTATGATTTTTTCACACAGTTGGGTAAAATTAATTCCGGCCGCGGCCGCGGCTTTGGGCAAAAGACTTCGTTCAGTTAAACCGGGAATCGTATTAACCTCCAGAACAAACGGCTCATTTTCTTCACTTAAACGGACATCAACCCGGGAAAAACCGTTGCATCCTAAAACCTGATGGGCTTTTAAAGCGGCGGCTTGAACTTTTTTCACCACGCCGGCCGGCAAATCAGGATTAACTAGATATTCGGTCGTCGCATCCTGATATTTAGCTTGATAGTCGTAAAAATTCTGACCGGTTTTTATTTCAATAATTGGCAACGGTTGCTCTTCCAGAATACCCACTGTCAACTCGCGCCCTTTAATGAATTTTTCAATCAAAACTTCATCTTCCGTCCCGCTATAGCGGGCTGGATATTTAAAAGCTTTATTTAAGGCGCCTGGTAAAAAAGTATCATCCTGAACAATTGATATCCCAACCGTTGAACCTTCGGCCCTCGGTTTTACCACGACCGGATAACCCAATCGTTTAATTTCCGTCCTCAGAACGGCCGAAGAATCCTGTGGTTCGGCTAAGCTCACCACGGATTGAGAAAATGTCAGATAGTCCGGAGTAGGCACTTGATGTTTGACGAATAATTTCTTGGCCTGAATTTTATCCATCGCGTTACGGCTGGCTCCGGCGCCGGAACCGGTATAAATAATTTTTTGGCAGTCCAGTAACGCCTGCAATTCACCATCTTCGCCGAATTTCCCGTGCAAGGCGATAAACACCACTTCAAACGTTGGTTTGTCCCGCCCTTTCTCCCGGAAAGAGCGGGATTTGGACAATTCTTTTATCTGCGGACCGATAACATCAACAATTTGAACTGGGTATCCGGCCGCGGTTAATGCTTTAGCGACGGCTTGCCCTGATTTGAGAGAGATTTCCCGCTCGGAAGAAAACCCGCCTAAAAAAACTGCGATGGGTAATTTTTTTTGCCTGAAAAGTTCTAACCGCTGATTAGGCGGATTTAACGGATTATATTTAAACTTCATTCTTCCGCCTTTCATATTTTTTTATAGCTCTCGCAAATAATCCGCTTCCATTCTAAACTTGGTTTGCCGAAATTACATAATAATCCTAATTTTTTACCGGTAACTTTCAAATAATTAAACATTTGAGCATAATCTTCTTTAACCAATCCATTAGTCGCTTTATTTTTCACTAAAACAGAATCTGCTACTATATAATCTGCCCGATAAGTTTTCTTCAATATCACATCTTTATATCTAATGTTTAATTCTTGTTCTCTAACAAATTTTAGCCCTCTTTTTTCCAATTCGTATTCCAAGGCTTCGGCATAAACGCCTTCTAAGAAACCAGGGCCCAACGTCCGATGTACTTCCATTGCTGAAGCAATAATTTCTCTTGTAATTTCTTCAAATAATAATTTACTCATCTACTTAATCCTTTTAATCCGTTTAATCAGATAAATCCGCGGTTACCAGATTTTTATTTCCGGCTCCAAATTGACTTTAAACTTATCAGCCACCGTTTTTTTTATTTGTTCCATCAAGGTAAGAACATCCCGGGCGGTGGCCTGTCCGGTGTTGATAATAAAATTAGCGTGCTGTTCCGAAACCTTTGCGCCGCCGACCGCCAGGCCCTTTAAACCGGCTTGGTCAATCAGGGCGCCGGCCGATTGATTCTCCGGATTTTTAAAAACACAACCAGCGCTTTTAGCGTTTAACGGCTGGGTCCTAATTTTCTCCTTTAAAATCTCCTGAAACCGTTCTTTTAAATATTCCGGCCTTTCTTTTTTTAACCGTAACGTCACTTTTACGATCAAAATATCTTCTGCTCCCGCCTTCTGCGGAGCAAGCAAACCGAAAGTCCGGTAGCCGAAATTGATTCCGTCCCGTTTAATGACGTGAAGCGTTCCATCCGAAGCCAGCACGGTAAGAGACTCGACCAAATCACCGATAGTTCCATATTTTCCGCCGGCATTCATCATTACTGCTCCGCCCACCGTCCCCGGGATGCCCGCCAGAATTTCCGGTCCACCCAGACCTGCTTTTAAGGAAGTAATCACCAGATGGTTAAGCGAATGACCGGCGTCCGCTGAAATTATTTCGTCATTAATCAGCCGGTGATTACCCCGAAGGTCTTCGGGGTTCACCTTTGGCGAGAAAGTAATTTTTATTACTGCGCCTTTCACTCCGGTATCGCTCACCAGCAGATTGGTTCCGCCGCCCAGGATAAAAACCGGAATTTCGTGCCGGCGGCATAATTGATAAACACTGGTTAATTCCTCAACGCTCCGCGGGGCAAGCAATATTTCAGCCGGACCACCGATTTTAAAAGAGGTGGATCGGGCTAATGGTTCGTTAAAACGGACGATTTCCTGATATAATTTAAATAAATTTTCATACATATATTTTGCATTCTGCATTTTACATTGGCCGATTGTACTTAACCAACGCCTGCGCCACCTGCCCGATATCACCGGCTCCCATAGTAATAATTATGTCCGCTTTATCCATATTTTTATTTAAATAACTGATTATTTTATCAAAGGTAGCGAGGTAAATGGCCTGGCCCTTTAGTTCCTTAATTTTTTTTACCAGATCCTGAGCCGTAACTTCTTTTCTGGCTTGGGCGCTGTCTCGGGAAAAGTAAATATCAGGCACAATAGTCATATCCGCCCCGGAAAAAACCAGGGCAAATTCGTCGAGAAAACAGCGGGTCCGGCTGTATTGATGCGGCTGAAAGACACACCAGATTTTCCGTTTAGGCCATAACCGGCGGGCAGTTTTTAAAACGACAGCTATTTCCGTCGGATGGTGGGCATAATCATCAATCACCGTAACCTTTCCGCCTCGCCGGCGGCCCCCGATTTTATCGGGGCGGGTCGGTTTTAACCGGCCGATGATTTCAAAACGACGGGCCACTCCGGTAAAAGAAGTTAAATTTTTCTTAATGTCTGTTTTAGAAATACCCAATAAATGAGCGGTGACAATAACCGCCAGGGTATTATGAACATTATGTTTACCGGGGATATTGATGACAAAATTACCGAATTTTTGGTGTTTTTTATAACTATTTTTAGAACGATGCCAGACTTCAAAAAACCAGCGGTTGTTTTTCAATCGGATATTTTTCGCCTGCCAGTTAGCCGCTTTGGTTAATCCATAAGTGATCACGCGGGCCGTAACAAATTGAATCGCTTGGAGCGCATTTTTATCATCCTGATTAACCAGGATAAAACCATCAACCGGCACTTTATCAGCCAGTATCTGAAAAGATTCAATGATTTCATCAAGATCACGGTAATAATCAAGGTGGTCTGCCTCAATATTATTAATCACCAGGATTTTCGGCCAGAGGTTATGAAAAGAGCGGTCAAACTCGCAGGCCTCGGCGACAAAATATTTTCCCCGGCCGGCCCGGGCGCTGGTTTTTAAAGACGGCACGTAACCGCCGACGACAAAACTGGGTTGCCGACCGTTTTTTTGAAGAACATAAGAAATAAAAGCCGTGGTGGTAGTTTTACCATGACAACCGCTGACCGCGATACCATACTTGGTTTTCATTAACTCGCCCAGCAGTTGGGCGTATTTTAAAACAGGCAAGCGGCGTTTTTGGGTTTCCCGTAATTCCGGATTATCGTCTTTAATCGCGGCAGATTTAATAACTAGGGCGGTTTCCAAAGGAAGATTTTCCGCATTATGCCCGATGAAGACAGGACAACCTTGTTGCCGCAAGCGGGTCACCGCATCATTCTCCGTCAAATCAGAACCGGCTACTTTAATCCCCCGCGCCTGAAGGCATTGAACCAACCCGCTCATTCCGATACCGCCGATACCGATAAAGTAAACGACCTGCCCTGATTGGATCTTATTAAGAATGGTATCCATTAAGATGTTGTTTTTTTAGAGTTCATTACCGATTGATGTTCTTCCAATTCTTTAATAAATTTTTCTTTGTGTTCGGCAAAAATCAATTTGACTTCGCGCAAAATATCAGCCCGGCTCTGTTCCAGTGTTTGTTTCAGTTCGGACTCAGCTTTTTCACGCAAATTCATCGTTACTTCGCGCATCCGGTGTTCCACGTTCTGTTGAAGCAAATCGCAAAACCTTTCAATTTCACTTTCGTTTTCATTTTTTATACGCCCGAAGAAATTTAACATTTCAGAGCGCCGTTGTTCCAGTTCGTCGATAACCCGGTCTGATTTTTTGGTGATGGCCTCGGTATCGGAAATATATTGCTCGGCTCTCTTGAGAACATCTTTCATTTCCTTAATCTTCGCCCCGCCCATAAAACTGAATACCAGGATAAAGAAAAGCAACAGTACCAGTAAAATCGTAATGACCGTAATGGCAAAATAAATCCGTTCGCGAATTTTAATCAGGTCCCAGCCGGTGAAAATTTTTTCGGAAAATTCCTTATTGAGCGATCCCTCTTTCACCCACCACTCAGCCCAGCGGTCGTAATCGGAAGGAAGGTTTTGCTTGGTCAGGCTTTGCAAGGCCCGATGGGCCGCCGCCCGGACTTCCTGATTATCATCTTTAAGTTTTTCAATTAACGGCTGAACGGCCGTTTTAATGTTTTTCTCTTCTATCAAGGTAACGGTTAATTTACGCACCTCAGACTTTTGATGGTTCAAGCCGGAAATCAGGTCTCCTTCAGACTCCTGCGCTCTGAGCGCGCCGGAAAAAAATCCAAACATAAAAAAAATCGCTAACCATAAAATTACTTGTGGTGAACGAAGCCGAACTACTTGTTGTTTCATAACACACCCTTTATAAAATTTATTTTATATTTTATTAATTATATCGCTTTTACGACAAAGTTCAATATATATTTATTATCTGCCTATCCTGTTAAAAAACTTGACTGTTTTCAATTGATTATTATAATCTAACAGCGGATTACACGGATTAAGATTGATTACACAGATTATTCGCCGCAGAACGAATCCCGCCGCCGGCCTGACTGGCCCCCGGTCAGGCGGACGTCAGGCGGGAATGGCGGGACACGGATTAATTATATGAAAATATTAAACGGCTGGACGCATTCTTTTACCCAAATCTGGGGTAAAATAAGAAGGGCTTATTTAGCCGATTTCCGCCCGGCTTACGTAAAACAAAGTTTAGCTAACCGGGTGGGCGAATGCCGGCGTTGCGGCGCGTGTTGTAGATTATTATTTGACTGCTGGTGGCTAAACCAGAATTGCCATCCGGCCACCTGCCGGCACTATACTTTAAGAAGCCAGGTCTGCCGGGTTTTCCCGATTAATAACCGCGATTTAAAAGACCGCGATCTGGTAAATCCACAGCAAAAATGCGGGTTTTCATTCAGGGATTAACATTGACACCGCCTGAGGTTTGATGCCGATTTCCACCGGTAAATATCCGCAACAATCACCATCTACCTGAACCGGCACCGGTGGCCCTGATCCGCCCAAGGCGGACAAAACTACTTTTTTACCCCGCAGATGATGAGCATCTTTACACCGGGCGGCGTTACCTAAAAAAGCATTAAAAAAATACCGGCCGATATCCGCCCTGGAATGACCGGAAAACCAGAGAATATCAAGCATCCCGTCATCCGGCCTGGCTTGAGGAATAAAAACAAAAGGTCCGCCGTAACTGCGGGCGTTAGCCACCTGGATAAAACAGGCTTCATCCGTAATAGGCCTGCCATCCACTTCTATTGAAATTTTCGGCGGCCGGTATCGGAGCAAAGTGGAAATCCCCAAAGGAAAATAATTAAAAAGATGGGCCTGAAGCCGGACGCCCCGGCGGAATTTATGATAAAGGCACGCGACTTCAGCGTCAAACCCAATCCCGGCCATGGAAATAAAATAACGCGGCCCGCTTCCGGATGTCGCAGGAAAATTTACTTCACCCAGGTCAAAAGAAACGGTTTTATTCAAATCTAATAACCGGATAAATTCTTTGATATTGCGGGAAAGATTTAATTCTTTAGCAATCACATTACCCGACCCGACCGGCAAAATTGCCAGCGGAACTGATTTTGGGCCGGTTAGCCGTAATCCGTTAATAACTTCATTAACCGTCCCGTCTCCGCCGATACAAACAAGAGTATCAATCCCGGTTAAATTTTGGGCTTCGTAGGTTGCCTCTCCGGCTTGGGCGGTGGTTTTTATTTCGGCGCTGATCCGGGAATAGTCCAGATGCTTGAGCAATTTTTTTAATAACCGCGGACCGCGGCCGCTGCCGGAAATCGGATTGATAATAATCTTGATTTTTTTGCTCATAGATATAGAATTTACTAAAAGTTTCTTTAAAGTCAATTATTATGATTACAATAAGAAAAATCAAAACGATTAAAGAATACCACGACTGCGAAACGCTTCAGCAAAAAGTCTGGCAGTTTACGGAACGGGAAATAATTCCGTTGAACGAATTGCTGACCATCCAAAAAAACGGCGGCTTGGTCCTGGGGGCTTTTTCCCGCTCCCGTCCAGCTCCCGCCACGGCGGGACGGGAGCGGGACGGGGATAAACCGTGCAAACTAATCGGTTTTATTTTCGGTTTTCCTGGTTTAAGCCACGGGCGTTTGATTCATTGTTCGCGCATGCTGGCGGTTTTGCCGACTTATCGAAATACCAGCATCGGCGCACGTTTAAAATTCGCCCAGCGGCAGTTTGCTTTAAAACAGGGGATAAATCTGATTACCTGGACTTTTGACCCCCTGCAAAGCCTTAATGCCTATTTCAATATTGTCAAACTGGGTGTTATTATCAGGAAATATGAAACAAATCTTTACGGACCGAGTTCCAGTATTTTAAATCAGGGAATGGCGACCGACCGTTTTCTGGCCGAATGGCGGATTAAAGATAAATTTTTCGGGCACCCCCGAAAAAAATATACAAATCCCGCCAGGGCGAGAGATGAAAGCCGTATTGTTAATCCGACCTATTACAATAAGAACGGATTGTTAGTTTGCTCTCGCCCAAAATTAGATATAAAATTTTCATCCAGAGCAAAGCGAGGTGAAAATTTTATTTTGGTAGAAATCCCGTTTAATATTATGTCCCTGAAAAAATCTGATGCGGCGCTGGCGGGTGATTGGCGAAAAAAAACCAGGCAGATATTTATCTCATATTTTAATAAATCTTATATCATTACTAACTTTATCGTACGGGATACTAATAAGCAACGGCGCAGCTTTTATGTATTACGTAAAATTTAGTCCCTCCAGCGGTAATCCAGTCCTTCCAAGATAGGATATGACATTCATTGTGAAAAAAATGCGTTTTTATAACTAAATCACCTAAGGTGATTTAGGGCGGGGCTGAATTTCACAAAAATCTTTTAAGGGCAAGGTAAAGTTTTGACAATGATTGGGAAATAACTTTGGTATTACCGAGAATCGGCATAAAATTAGTGTCGCCGTTCCAGCGAGGCACCAGGTGGAAATGGATATGTCCCGGTAAACCCGCCCCGGCCACCCGGCCCAGATTAACCCCGAGATTAAATCCCTGCGGTTTAAGAACGCGAACCAGCGTTTTTTTCATCAGGCAAATCAGGTCAAAAATCTCCTGAACTTCAGCCGCTGAAAGTTGTTCCATCTCGCCTTGATGAGCCAGGGGCGCAATCATCAGATGTCCGCTGTTATAAGGATAGAGGTTCATCAGCACCAGGCATTTTTGCCCGCGCATCAGGACAAGATTTTTTTTATCCTGTCCGGATTTTACCGCCCGGCAGATAAAACAACCTTTTTGCTGAGCAACCTTCTTAAGATAAACCGCCCGCCAGGGCGCCCATAATTGATGCATTACCATACTCCCGTTAAGAATATATCTTTACAACTCAAAAGTCAATTTTTATAATATACTCCCGCCCCGTCCCGACGGGGTCCCTGGATCTAAACATTAAATAAGCCCTGTCGGGAAAAGGTCGGGACTTTACTTCCGCCTGATGACTCATTATTGATAGGGCGCCGCTCAGCTATGAAAAAGGATGACTTTAAAGAACTGGAATACCGGGATTATGCCGGAGATTTACCGAGCGGTAAAGAACAACTACCTACTTTAAGAATACCTAACCCGACCAGGTTAACGCCGGAACAAAACGCCCAACCAATACCGCCGCGAAGCACCCCGAAAAAATCAAAAAGACGCACCATCCGGAAAATACTCGCCGTTGGATTCGGAGGTTTCTGTCTTTTTATCATTTTCCTGCCAAAATTTATTCCGACTAAAGGACTGGTTAAACAACTGGAAAAAGAATTAAAGAATAATCTTCAACGGGAAATCAAAATAGAATCTATTTCTCTGGGATGGTTTGGTCTCGGTATTAATAATATCACGATATACGATAGATTCGGCTCGCCCCGATTATATCGGGGCTCGCTCACGACCAGCCAGAACGCGCCACCCCAACCGGTATTTACTATTCAACATATCAAAATAAAAGGCTGGCTGCCGGGAATGATTTCTAAAACACCGTCCATTAAAGAAATCATTATTACCTTGAATGATTCCGACGGCCGGCTCCGAATTACAGGCGATCTTGGCCGGTGGCTCGGTAAAAATTTAGACCCGCTTGCCCCGCAGAAGGCGGGGCTTAACCCCTCCGATGGCGGGGTAAACCCGGCCAAGATACACATCTCGTTAAAAGAACTTTCTATCCCGTTCGCCTTATTGTTTCCGGAAAAATGGCCGAAAAATCTAATCAGCACTCCGGTTAATGGCGTTTTTAACATTATCGTTAAAAATGAACAAAATGTCTCATCGGAAGGAAAACTTAATATTGCCGAAATTACTTTTGAAGATCTGGTTTTTAAAAATATCACCGTTCCTTTAAAAGTGGATAACCAACAAATGGAAATAAACAGTGCGGCGGCTGTTTTTAATGAAGGAACCGTTGGGTTAAGCGGAACAATAGATTTCAGCCAAAAATTACCGGCTTTAATTAGTATTAATGCGGAAAAAGTCAAATTGTCTCATTTTTGCGCAACCAAAATCCTTCCGTTTTTACAACCCTTGTTTCCTGATACCAAAGAGATTCAACCGGTCACCGCCATAGAGGGACAAGCCCGGGTTCAGACGGTTTTTAGCCTTGATTGTAATGTAACGCTATCCACCCCCTCAGGGTGGGGTGGGCAAAATTCTCTGACCGGTGCCGGTAAGATTACGATCGAACACGGTTTGATTGAGGGTTCGGAAATCTTGAAAAAAGCCGCGTTTTTATTAGGAAAAGAAGATTTGGTTAAGTTTGAATTCAGCCGGATGGAACAATCGTTTGAAATTAAAAATAATCGTATTTATAATCAACAGGCCGAATTCAGCGGACCAAAAATAACTTTAGAACTTAGCGGCTGGACTGATTTCCAGGGAAATATTGAACAACGCTTAAAAATTATACCGGTTGAAAAATATGCCGATAAGAATATGGTTGAAATATGTAAAATTATTAATGAAGCCGGCGGTATCCCGATATCCGGCACGATTGCCAAACCAAAGATTGATACGAAAGAAATCAGAAAAAAGATAATAGAAAAATTAAAAAAAGATTAAATAATGCTATCGCCGGAAAATTATTAGTGACAGGATGAGCAATTACCGGATGAGCAGGAATGGCAGGAATGGCCGCCGCCAGAGCGGGGCAAGCCACCGCCGGTATTACCGGCATCATTTTTGAAACCACTCACCGTAGCAAAGGTAGAAAATACTTTGGTAATTTTAAGCCCGCCGCAATCAGGACAGGCGGCCCCGGATATTTCAGACTGTTTGCGAATCAGCAGTTCAAATTGTTTCTTGCATTTTTGACAATAAAATTCGTAGAGCGGCATATTATTGTAATTATTAAATATAAATTATTAATGATAAAATCAGAAATGCATTCTTACGGCAAATAACTTAAGGAGTTAACCGGTTCGCCTTTTTTAAATAATCTGAAAAATAAACACGACTGGGTGGTCCGGCCGGTCTGCCCGACCCGGGCAATCTCTTGCCCCTGCTTTACCGATTCGTCTTCTTTAACCAGTAATTCCGAATTATAGGCATAAAAAGAAAGGAAACCATCCGAATGTTTAATGACAACTGATTTCCCGTATCCCTGTAACTTATCGGAAGCAAAAGTAACCATTCCACTTTTAACGGCATAAACCGGCTGGCCGGTGTAGGCCTTAATGGTCACTCCATCAATCCCTTTATTCTCCAGGATGCTTCCTTTAAGCGGCCAGATGAAATTAGGTTCGGCGGGCAGGTTCTCCCCATTCAGGCGAGGCGTCGATTTTTGGGCGCCCGGGATAAAAACTTGGTCCCCCACTTTAAGCAAATGAAAATCCTTAATCGACGGATTGGCTCTAACAAGATCATTTATTTCCGCATTATGCCGCCGGGCGATTGACCATAACGTATCACCTTTTTCAACGGTATGATATATCCCTTCAGTTACGGATGGTCTGGTTAAAAAAGAAAGGTCGTTTTTTAAAACAGCTGTTTCAGAAGACGGCAGGGCCGGTGAAATACAACTAATGGCGTTAAAAACGCCACCGGTTAGCATTAACCCTGATAAAACAACAATTAAATTTTTCATTTTAACTCCTATCTTAATCTCTATAATCTATTTAAAATCGTTGTAATTATGTCATCACCTAACTAATTATATCGGATTAAACGGATTAAAAGCATACTAAATATTAGGACGGGACAAGTCCAAATTTGTCGCGCTTGAGCGGGTCGCCCACTTTTTTAGTGGACGAATCTCACTATCGGGATGAGCGGGCGACCGGATTCGAACCGGCGACAACCAGCTTGGGAAGCTGGTGTTCTACCACTGAACTACGCCCGCTTGTTTAGCTTACCTGAACAGTCCCCCGATGCCTATCGGGGAACTACGCCCGCTTATAACAAAACGATATTATCGTTTTATTATTTTAATTATCGGCCTATACAAAATTTGCGTCAGCAAATTTTATTATAATAACAATCCCGCTTTTGCGGTTGGCAGCCGGCTTGTTGAATCAACATCCTTATTTCCGGTTCCGTCATCCGGAAAGAAACATTGGCGGCTTTCACGACATTTTCTTCCATCATTGTTCCGCCCAGATCATTAGCGCCGAATTTAAGCGCCACCTGGGCAATGGCCGCGCCCTGGGTTACCCAGGAAGCCTGAATATTCGGAATATTATCCAGATAAATACGGGAAATCGCCAGCGTTTTTAAATAATCAAATCCACTCGCCGGTTGTAAATGAGCTAAGGCCGTGTTAGCCGGTTGAAAAGGCCAGGGAATAAAAGCGGTGAATCCTTTTGTCTCATCCTGAAGCGCTCTTATTTTTTCCAGATGCGCGACCCGTTCCGCCGAAGTTTCTAAAGAGCCGAACATCATCGTCGCGGTCGTCCGCATCCCCAGATAATGGGCCTGACGCATCACGTCTAACCATTCTTCGGAAGTACATTTACCGGGGCTAACCCGTTGACGGAAAGAATCGGATAATATCTCGGCCCCGCCGCCCGGAATCGTATCCAACCCGGCTTTTTGGAGTCGTTCAATGATTGAACGCACCGGCCGGTTATTTAACCGGCTAAAGTGAACTATCTCGGGCGGAGAAAAACCATGGATGTGAATCTGAAATCTTTTTTTAACCGCGCCGAGTAATTCTTCATAAAAATCAAGTTTTAAATCAGGGTGCAAACCGCCCTGTAAAAGAATATGCGTTCCGCCGGCAACGACCATTTCCTGAATTTTATCAAATAACTCTTTTTTACTAATAAGATAAGCCTCCGGATGGCCGGGGGAACGATAAAAAGCGCAGAACCGGCAACCGGAAATGCAGATATTGGTATAATTAATATTCCGGTCAACCGTATAAGTAACCACCGGTTCCGCTTGTCCCCCGATGTCACATCGGGGGG
>ERZ1292633.3058-Hain-H41-02um-R1-3058-length-16587-cov-5_pt1 | contig 16587 bp, 14 predicted proteins | sample MGYA00564406_ERZ1292633 | MGnify/ENA primary metagenome ERZ1292633 (study PRJEB36523, sample SAMEA6512639) | groundwater metagenome | collected 2019-01-08 | study: AquaDiva: Metagenomics assemblies of 32 groundwater samples | reverse complement strand
ATCATCTGCACCAGCATCGAAGCCCATATATTTATCAGTGATATCTGACATAGATGTAAGCATTATGATAGGTATGTGATTATATTTTTTTTCAGCTCTAATTCTTCTGACAAATTCTATCCCGTCCATAACAGGCATCATTATGTCAACTATAATAAGGCACAATGCCTCATTTTTCTCTATAATGTCAAGACCTTCTTGACCATTATCTGCAACAACAGTTCTATAGCCAGATTTACTTAAAAAACTGCTTACCTTAGACAAGGTTGTCTGATCATCATCTATTACTAATAATTCTTTCATATTTCTTTTTTTTAATAAAATAGTATGTGTAATTTCATATTTGACTCACACTATGTTAATTTATAACATAAAATGCTATGAAAAAGTAGTAAAATTTAAATATTTAGATCAAAAAATATATTTGTATAAGGATTCGGAATGATGAAAAAACTAATTTTTTCAATTTTTAGCACTGCTATTTTATTTTCTTGTGTTAATAATGTCAAAGAAAACTACGATTATAAAACAAAACTTTTTAAGATTGATACTGGTATTTCTAATGTTTACCTGATTAAAGGCGAAAAAAATATTCTTATTGATACAAGTGAACAAGGTAATGAAAAACAAATTATAGATAAATTAAAATCTTATGGAATAAAACCAGAAAGTATTTCTTTAATTGTTTTAACACATGCTCATGGAGATCATGCTGGTGGGGTTAAATTTTTTAAAGACAAATATAAAATACCTGTTATGGTTGGTAAAAGTGATGAAAAAATGGCACAGAATGGAAAAAATGATAATTTAAAACCTGTAGATCTTTTTTCGGCTATTGTAAAAGTTTTTATAAAACAAGAATATCCTTCTTTTAAGCCAGATCTTATTATTGATAAAACTTATGACTTACAAAAAGATTATGGAATAAATGGAAGAGTTTTATATCGTCCAAGTCATACAGAAGGTTCTTTAGTAGTTATTTTAGGCGAAGATCAAGCAATCGTTGGTGATTTAATAAGAGGTGGATTAGTTTTTAATGAAGTTCCTACAACACATTTTTTTCAAAATGATAAAAAGAAAGTTGATTATGCAATAAAAGAATTAATAGAAAATGGTATAACTACATTTTATACAGGTCATTATGGTCCATTAAAATCTGAAGATATAAATAAAACATTTTTTTCTAAGGAAACAAAAAAGAAAAAAAGAAAAGCTATTTTAGAAGAATAAGCAAATTAACATTAAATTATCATTTAAAATCTTTTAACCTTTAATTCGATAATAAATCTCATGGTATAATAATATTATGAGTGTATTTTTTAGAGGAAATATTTTGTCGGCTCTTTTATATAAAAAATATTCGCCTGATGAAGGTATATATGAACTCCTAAACGGAGAGAATATTGTGCCTAATGTTACATCAGGTAATACTTTAACAGCAAAAGACTGGAAACAAGAAGCTCTTTTAAGATTGATAATTAATAAAACTGAAATTGATGTATCTCAATATTTTGGCAAATTGCCATCATATCAATATGAAGAATTAGTTGATTGGATTTCATTAAGAGATAAAGTAAAGTCTATAATAAATTTAGCTGATAATGAAACTATTATTTTTGAAAATGGAAAAATTAGAGATACAATAAGCACATCAACAGAACATCCTAGAGCTGTTTTTATTGATAATAACTACAAATATTTTGATAATTTTGAAACTTCTTTTTATCCTTTTTATGAAAAAACTCTTAAATCTAATTTTAATTTTTCAGGCACAAATGAATTTTTTGAAGAACAATACAGAATTTTTGATGATATATCAAATGAATATTTTAATGGATCATTAGATGGTAGATTTGCAATAACAGCTGGTTTTGGAATAAAAGGAACGGCTCAAGCTTCTGCTATATATGAAAAAGGTGGCGTTGTTGTTGTTATAGATGTAAATAGTCGCTTGTTAGAAAAAAGAGTTGAAGATGGTTTCTGTAACAGAGTTTTTTATGATACCGAATCAGCAATCGACTATGCCATAGATATGAAAAAATCTGGAATTCCCAAAATTATTGGTTTAGTAGGGAATGCCTCCGAAGCTTTATTAGAAGTTGTTAATAAAGGGGTTGTTCCTAATATTGTTACAGATGCAACTCCATCAGATCAACCTTTATCTTATTTACCTATAGGATACAGATTTTCAGATTCTTTTAGAATAAAAAGAGTTGATCCTGAATATTATATAAGACTTTCAAATCATTCCATGATGCTTCAAGTAAAAGCAATGATAGATTTACAAAAAAGAGGTTCGTTTGTTTTTGAGTTTGGAGATAATCTTAAAACAAAAGCTTATAACAAAGGTTTAGATTCTGCTTTAGCAATTAATAATATAGATCCTATTATCGAAAAAAGTTTATTAAATCTAAGTAATAAAGTTATTATTAAATGGGTTGCTATTTCTAATAACCAAGAAGATATTTTTCTAATTGATGATCTTATTACATCAGATTTTTATGATAACCCAGATTTTTCAAGACTAACAAATATTTACTCTAAATTTATTTTTAATAAAAACTTACCTTCAAGAAAAGCAATTGTTGATAAAAATGAAGCAAAGCAATTTATCAAAAAAATAAATGAAATGATAAGAAATGAAGAGATATCTTGTCCTATACTAATAACTACGTCAAAATTAGATTCTTTTGTCAATGATGAATTGTTTTTTAGTGAAGGCTTTGTTGATTTTAATAATGTAATAAAAAATTTAGATGTATTTAAAAATACTGATTTTGTTGATTTAACTTACTTAGGTAATCAAGACAAATACCATAAAATGGAACAAAAAAGTATGTTAATAGATGGCTCAGACTTTTTTACCTATAAATTAGATTCTTTTTTATAAGTAAGAAATACAAAGAATTTCAGGCTCATAAATTAAATAATTTACTTAATCTATAAAGGATTTGACTAGTAGAATCTATGATAATAAAGCCTAACTCATCACTTATCACTTTTTACTTTTCACTGACTATCTTTGTAAATGTATAAACATTTTTTCTAAAAAACAGATAGAATTATAATATTGAATAAATTTTTTGGTGCGAACGTGGAGCAAGAAGATAGTAATCCTGATATGTTAATGTTGTCAAATAAAAACGCTTTTTTAAGTAATGATCTTTTTAGAAAATATGATTTTGCTTGGGATATTATAGATGTTATGATTGGCGGTAAATCTTCAATCGATTTAACCCGTATGACTATTTCTTCTTTTCATGAAGCAGATACCTTTTTAATTACTTACGGATATGATTTACAAAATGAAAATGTAGCTAAAGAAGTAAAAAATATTTTTGATGAAGCTATTTCTTTTTTAGAACAAATTCTTATCCCTGATCCTTTTACTAAAATTTCTTATCTAACTATCCCAAAAGAACTAAAAGAAGAACCAGACCTAAGAAATTTATTACTACTTGCTTCTGATACAGAACATGAACATCAAGCATGGGCTTGTGCTATTTTAAGAATAATGCACACTATTTCTCATGTTAACAATGATATTTCACTTAAATTTTTTCCAGAAATCCAAAAACAAATTCTTACCAAAATCTGGTCTGCTGTTTATGTAAATAATAATGGTGAAAAGTTTTTTGGTGAAGATGAAACAGGAATAAAAGTTTATGATATCGATATTAAAGTAAAAAAAGAAAGACAATCAACTATAATCAAGCTTTTACATAAAATTGAAAATGTTGCAGCCGATGTTTTTGATCAAATAGGAATTAGAGTTATTACAAATGACAAAGTAGATGCTCTTTTAATAATAAAACACCTTGAAAAAAAAGGAATCGTAAATTTTTGCAATGTTAAACCAAGTAGATCTATAAACAAATTAATCGATATTAACCTTTTAAAAAAAATACTTTCTCACTATAAAGAACAACTTTTAAATGCTGAAATAACTGATGAAGAATTTGAAGAATTAATAAGAAACGAAGCAGAAAATCAATCTCTAATAACAGATCATCAAGATTCGGCAGTTAATATTTATACCAGTAAAGAATATAGATCTATTCAATTTACTTGTCGTCAAATGATAAGAATGGAATACCCTATAGGAAATAGCGAAATTAAAGAACAATTTTGTTTCTTTTTCCCTTATGAACTCCAAGTTGTAGATATGGAAACACATTACGAAAATAGATTTGGAAAAAGTAGTCATGAAAAATACAAAGAAAAGCAACTTATTGCTGCAAGACAAAGAGTTTTAGGAAAACTAATACGAGAGACCTTTTCAAAAAAACACTAATTTCACTTTTATTGATACAGATCATTTATTAAATTAATAAAAAAGATTATTATATTAGCTTTTGTAAATATAGCTCTTGTTAAATGTTCTAATTTTGTTAATTTATGCTATATTATCATTATTTAATTAATATACTTTTTATTTTTTTTATTAATATTAGGAAAATTATTAAAAAATAAAACCATATTATTTAGTTATTTTCTTAGGTGGAATTATTTTCAGTGATTAATCTATTAATAGCAGACGATTCGGATGTAATAAAAAAGTTATTAAAAAATGAAATAGAAAAAAAAGATTCTAATATAAAAGTACTAGATTTTGCAAAAAATGGTTTAGAAGCTTATGATAAAAGTATTTCATTGGATCCAGATGTTATAATTATGGATATAAGAATGCCTTATCTTAATGGTATTGACGCAACAAAAAAAATAATTAAAGAACAAAAAATTCCAGTTATAATATTTTCTTCCTCTAATAAAGATGACATAGATATAATGGATATTTTAAAAAATCCTAATGTGTTTTTTTTGGAAAAACCTAAAGGATTTAGTTATGAAAATATATCAAAAGAATTAGTACATAAAATAAATCAGATATTTAAACCTAAAGTTAATTTATTTAAAAACATCAAAGAAATAAAAAAAAATGATCCTATTTTTAAGCCTAGTATTATATGTATTGGAGCTTCAACAGGTGGTCCAGATACAATATTAGAAATATTAAAGAAGTTAGATAAAAAAATAACAACCCCAATATTAATAATTCAGCATATAACAGAAGGTTTTAATACTAAATTCGCAAATTGGTTGAAAGCTTCTACAGATAGAGAGATTAGAATTGTTTCTGGAAAAGAAGAAATTAAAGAAAATTGTATCTATATTCCAGAAAATAATGCTCATCTTTTAGTAAGTCCAGATAAAAAAATATATGGCTCATATGAAAAACTTCATCCAACTTTTTGTCCATCTGTTGATGTTACTTTTAATAGTGTTGCAGAAACTTATAATGAAAAAACTATGGGAATACTTCTTACAGGTATGGGAAGAGATGGTGCTGAAGGAATGCTAAAAATATTTAATTCTGGCGGATACACAGTTGCACAAAATGAAGAATCTTGTGTAGTTTTTGGAATGCCTAAATCTGCCATAGAAAAAAATGCGGTAAGAAAAGTTATTAGTGATATGGAAATTCCAAACCTTATTTTAGAAGCTTTTGTTTCTGGATTAAAATAATCTAAAAATTATTTATTCGGTTGATTTTTTTTTGATATTAATTTAATTTATATATATATTAATCATCTATTTATTGTCTAAAAAGGAACTCTTTTAAAATTTTACATATAGAAGCAGATTTGTAAGGAACGTTTTTAAAACCCTCCTGAACAAACACACTGGATAATTTATTTGTTTTATCTGTAGTTTAAGAATTATATTTCTTTTTCATACTTAATCGCTCCAAATACTTGACCTTTAACATCTGCACCTAGCTCTGCTTTAAATGCTCCATCTGTATAGGATACTGAACCATAATTGCTATTCTCTGTTCCTCTTTGAAATCCTAATTTATATTCAACATTATCAGTTACATTTCCTTTTAAAACAACAGAATCTGTTCTTGTTGATTCAGGGTTTATGGTTCGTGAAACTTCTAGTGCTTTAAAGTATTTAACTGCATCTGATTCAGGTAAGACATATTCAGCTCTTAAAGTTTTACCTGTAGAATTATTTTCATAAGAAGAATTTACATTTTTACTTTTATAACCTACTTTTAAATTTTCCGCTTCTCCTGTTTTTGTAACATCTTGAACATAAACAGCTAAAGGATCTTCTTCAGTTCCAAAAGTATGTATTGCAGAAACATCTAAATTTTGAGTTGTCTCATTATTTCGTTTTTCACCTTTGACTATTTCAATTTGTGTTCCCAATGTTTTTTTAGGTTTAGCTTCAGTTTTTTGAGTTTCACCAGAAACTTTAACTGCATCTTCAGAACTAGGTAAATTTATACTTAATTTAACTTGATTCTCTGTGGTTGTAATTTCTGATGCCAAAGAACTTACTTGTATAGCTTGAACAGAAACATTTTCGGAGTATTTATAATCAGCCCTTGTTGTAAGTACTGTAGGTTCATTATTTCCAGTTTTTCTTTCTTGATTTAGATTAAGATTATCAGAAAATTTCCAATTAAACATATTTACTCTACTTACATTTCCATCACCCGTTGTTGTTTCTGAGCTTGTAAGACCAATTTTACCTACTATTGGTATATCAGAATTAACTTGAGCAACCCTTTTTCTTTCTTTTCCAAAAGTATCTTCTTGATTTATAGAAACATCAGAACCTTCAAAAGGTTTATATTGGATACTTGTACCATTTCCTTCATGTTCTTTATGGAAACTAGATACAGTATAGTTCTCACCAGTAATTGCAAGATCCAATTTTTGTTTTGCTTTAGTATTATTTGACTCTGGTAATGAATCAATTGGGCCTGGTTTATCTATTTTTGCTTCAGGTGTAAGAAGACTTTCATTTTTTATAGTTATTTTACCAAGAGGTGAATCTATAAAAGGTAAATTAGACTCTACTTTTACGCTATCTGGTGTATCTCCATTAGTTGTATTAATTTGAAGCGTTTCTTCAGTTCTAATTTCAGTTTGAAGATCTGGAAGATTTAAATTATCTTGAGAAGGAGTAGAAAGCTCTTCTTTAACTGGATTTGGATTTTTAAGACCAATTTGTTTCATAAAATCATCATTAGCAGAACTGTATCCCAAATTTCCTAAACCTAAACCAGCCATTTTCTTTACTACTCCTTATTTATATTTAAATATTATATATTATATTACTTAAAAATATATTCTTGTCTTGATTATTAATCATCATCTCTATAATTTACTGGATTACCACCACTTTGTTGATCTGCCCATTGAGCAATTAATTGACGTTCTTCTTCAGTCATAGAAATGGGATTTATTGGCATAGATCTTTTTAGTACAGTTTCTTTTTTTATTTTTTGAGCTTTATTAATCATATCAGCTAAAGAACCTATGACAAAACCATCCGCAGGTGAAGAATAACCAGATGATTTGTCTGGTGTTAACGAATGACAATAACTACATTTTCTTTCTATAAGGGCAGGTGCATCTTTTATTTCAAGCTTTCCAGAAACAGCTTGTTGATTTCCAAAAAGACCTATTACATTTCTTTCTTCGTCTGTCATTGTTATTTTTCCAGTAGGCATACTTTTATTTGTAAAAGTTACCTTTTTTATTATTTCCATTTGAGCTTCTATTTCTTTTGGAGTATCAAAAACAATATTTTTAGGTGCAGATGTATAACCAGAATCTGCTGAAGGTTTTAATGCATGACAAGAGGCACATTTATTTGTAACAATATCAGTCGCTTTTTTTAAATCAAATATTCCAGTTAATGGAGCAATAGGAGGCTGATTTCCTGTTGACGGAACAACTGAAGCTGGAATATTAGGAAGATTTTTATTTACTTTATTAACATCTTCTTTTTTTAGATCTTTAGTCGTTATTGTCGAATCACAAGAGGAAATAAACATAATTCCTAATATACTAACTATAATACTCTTTTTAAATGCTTTCATTTTTTTTTTCCTCTACATACATATTATATATACTTAACTTTATTATACTAATTATAATTCCTACAAAAAAAAATATAACCTTATATATAACAAAATTAATATTATTATACAAAAAATCATACAATTATAACTAAAGAACAATATATAACGATTAATTACTTCAAAAAATAACGATTTATAGCTAAAAAAGGGTGATAGTTTTTTTGAAAAGGGTTAGTTTTTTATGTATATTTTTTTATTTTAACAATTAAATTAATTTCTTTGTATTCTAGTAATATAAGGACTTTGAGTTATTCATATTAAAATTTTTTGCAATATAAAAAATTGGATTGCACTAGTTTTTAAAAGTTTGTTGTATATTATCAAAAAAAGAGACATTATTAAAATATTATTATATTTAGAAAATCATAGGAGATTATCTAATAAATGAAAAAAATTTTAATTGCATCATTATCAATGATATTTTTAGTATCTTGTAATCAGGTTGCAAAAAACGACATAAATTTAGAATCAAATATAGTTGAGACTAAAATACAATCAAATGTAGGTGCTAAAGCTTATTGGAATACAATAATGAAAAAACAATTTGAATATGATGATAAAAATAAAAATGGTTTTATTACTTTAGATGAGTATAAATTTAATCCTAATTATCCAGATATACAAGCTGAAGATTTATTTAAAAAAATAGATAAAAATAAAGATTCTAAAATATCTTTAAATGAATATCAAGAATTTGATTTGTTTGGTGTTGGTAAAGATATATTTAGAAAAATGTTTTTAACTCCTGTTAAAAATATTTTTACATGTAATGAAAAGTTTGTATGTACTGGAAGTATAAATTCTAAAACTGAATTTATGAATTTGTTTTATATTAATACAAATACTCCAAAGGAGTACATAGAAACTTTCAATACTTATTTTTATATGGGTGATAAAAACAAAGATGGTAAAATTACTTTTTCTGAGTTAGAAGACATTTATTCAGCTATAGGTGTATCTTTGTATAATCCATATAATGCACCTCCTGCACCTCCTCAACCTTCTGTTACACCATACCCACCTAACCCATAAATTAAAAATAGTTATTTTAGTTTTAAAATAAAAAAGTTACCTATGAGTTAGGTAAATATATTAAAGTTGTAGATAGGAAATTAAATATGAAAAAAATAATTATTATATTAGGATTAGTTCTTGTTTCAAATTTTTATGGTTGTTTGAAAGATACTGGCTATGGTTGGGGAAATGGTGGTCCATCAGATCCAAATGTAATTGGTAAAGATTTTTATGGAAGCCCTACAAAAGATTATGATTCTTGTGAAAAACAATGTAATAGTATCAAATCTTCTGTTAAATCATTTGAGACGGGGTCTCACTGTAGTTGTAATTAGGAATAGAAATTAAATAATCTGAATTAGATAAAAAATTCTGTATTTTATATAATAAAAAAATGAAATTAGGGTAAAAACAAGGGGCTGATTCGTAAATAAGGGTATTTACTCACCTTGTTCATGATAATACATGTATATTATATTGAACAAGGTTGCTTAAATTCTTCGTCTATCGACTATTTTATAAGAAATTAAAAATTTTAGGAATTCTAATAAAGATAAATTTCACTTTTTATTTGTTTAGGATAGTCTTCTATTTTAATTTTTACAGAATCTTTCATTCGATGATGAGATATTTCTAAATAACACTCATCCAAGTCTTTTATATATAATTGCCCCAAATCATTTGTTTTTATTTTTTTTTCGATTATTTTATCATTATATATATATTTTACATTAAAAATCTCATTTATTATTAACTTGCTACCTCTTAATGTATCTAAAATATTAGCTTTAAAAGTTCTTATTGGGTATAAAATAAACTCCAAATTATTATTATTATCATTATTAATATCTATATTTTTTATTATTCCATTAAAAGGCGAATAATTTTTAGGTATTGATGCAATATCTAATTTTAATGTATGTTTACCTAATTCTGTTCTAAAAGAAAAAGTACCATCAAGATCGGTTTCTACTTCATATTTGTTATCTAAAATAACTTTTATAGAATCAAGCCCTCCAAATCTATTTTTATTTCTGTAAACAATACCACGAAGATGTATTTTATTACTTATTGAAAAATTTACAGATTTATTTTTTTCATATAAATTAATTATTTCTGATGAAGAACTTGTAATATTATAGCCTTTTGGTAAAGTTTTTTTATCAACTGAAATTTCATAAGACGAATATGGTAAATTTGAAAAATTGAATCCATTTTTATTAGATATTTCTTTTTTATCTTTTAACTCTATTTTTATTCCAGAAAATATTTTTTCGCCATTATCGTAATAATTGTTATTATTTTCATCTTCATATACAACTCCTTTGATATTACCTTCTTTTAATTGATTATTTATTAACTCACCGAAATAATATGAATAACCTGAGAAAAAATTAATATTTATGTTTTCACTTTTATCATTATAAAAACTATTATTAATAGCAAAGCTAAAATTAATTTGATGTAATGGAATTATTTTATAATGTCCTTCCAAGCTAAAAGCAATGTCTTTACTTTCTCTTTTTTGATTAAACTTTTCTTCATTAAATTTATAAGAGATTTTAGAATTTATAGAAAAATCGTTTGTAATACTAAATAAAGAATTTAAATTAATATCAAAGCTACTCATATTTTTTATTGTATTGCTTATATTATCTTTTCTATTATAAAAACTAGTATTTAAAAATATATTTGTTCCAAAACCATTAAAAATATCAATATAAGAATTAAATTGCTGTAATCTAAAATTAGAATATTCATAACCATAAGAATAATTATATGATAATGTAATAGGTAAGAAATGGCTTATTGAAGAATTAATTTGTATCCCATTAATATAATTATCATCATTATATTTAGATAAATTTAGCCCAGCACCTATGTAAAATTTGTTTGTAATTGCTTTTGAAAAATTGGTAGAAAATGTATTTTTTACTATAGAATCTTGTTTTTGAACTTCATTTCTAAGGTAAACTAAAATATTTGAAATATGAAAAGATTTTAAATTTATAGAAAAAATATTTTTATCATAGATGTTTTTAAAAAAAAGGTTTTTAGGTATTTTTTTATATTCTAAAAAAAATTCAGCCCATTCTTTTGTTCTTTCCCATTCATAACGATAAAAAAAATTTGAAAAATTATTAAAATCTAGAAAATCTGTTCCAAAAGAACTTTGAAATACTAAATATTTAAATGGATTCCAATTTAAACCTAAATTTAAATCAGTTTTATTTTGTTCTTTTGAAAAAAGAGATGTTGTTATTGCTGAAAATTGAAATGTTTTATCAAAAATGTAATCTTGAGAACCTCCAATTAAAAAATAAGGGACTGTTTTTTGAGGTGATTCTCCAAATAAAAAAAGAGGCTGTTTTTCAAAACCTAAAAATAAATTTATGTTTCTATTTTTATCCAAGTTATAATTTATTTTTGCACCTCTTAATAAATAATTAGATGAAATTAAATTAGATGAATTAGATGTTATATCTCCTAAATCTAATTTTATTTCTTTATTTGAATAAGAAAAAAATAAATCATCTAAAATAATATCTTTTAATTGTGTAAATTTATCTAATTTATTTGATAATGTTGAAATAAAATAATAATTACCATCAAAAAGTTGTGATTTAAAATTTAAAATATGTCTAAAGTCAGCTATTTTAATAGATTTATCATTTATAGAATAAGGTACATAATTATTTAACGTATATTGTCCAAAAGATAAATCCTCTAAATTAATATTTTTTTTATAGAAATTTAAAAGAAAAGCTTCTTTATTTATTATTGTTTTTATTATATAAGGATATAATTGAGTCCCTTTCCAAACATATAATGGAGTTGTACCTCCTTTTAATCCTGTTATTAATAATTCATCTCCTAATTTTTCAATTTTTGCAATAGAAGAATCTAATATAATAAACTTAGTAAAACCAATTATTTTTAACTTTTTTGTTTTTAAAGATTCAATTTTTATAACTTCTGCATTTTCGGAAAAAACTTTACTATTTATATTTAAAAATGAAAAAAATATTAAAAATATAAAGATTATTTTTTTATGCACAAGACTATTTAATCTGAAATACTTTATCTATAACTATATTTTTATCTTCTGTATATTGATATGTAATAATTGCATGGTAAGTTCCTTTTGATAGTTCTCCACCCCATTCACCAGTTAGAGTTTTTATTTTATTTGGTAAGATAATCATTTTATTAAAATCTATTCTACCAATAAAAGTATCATCATCTTTCATTATTGCTGCACTAGCTGTCGTAATAAGATGAGAATTACCTTCATTTATTACATCAATATTTAATACTAAAGGTTTCGATAGACTTGGGTTATCAATTTTTACAGATTTTATTCTTGATTTTGTAATAACTGTTCCTGTTGTTTCTTGTAATATTAAAACCCCTAATCTTACACCCATTTTTATTTTTGGAGTTTTTCTTATACTTGTTTCTTTTAAAAATGGAATTCCTTCAAAATAAACTAATGCTTGTTTCCCTCCTATAGATTTTTCAGGCACATCTATAGAAATCTTTACTTCTTTTGATTCATTTGGCTTTAATAAAAAATTATTAGGAGATATTTTTACATATTTAGCAATAGAGTTTGATGATGTTCCAGCTGGTTTTGTTATTTTATTTCCTTTTTTATCATATTCAAAATCCATTAATATTGCTTTAATTTCAGAATCAACATTAGAGTCATTTATAATATTTACTATTTCTGTTCCAGGTTTATTAGGTAATGTTTCTATAACTACATAAAATGGAGATACTGTTAATGAAAATACTTTTATCTGAATTACTATTATAAAAAATAAACAAAAAAGAAATATATTTCTTTTTTTATAAAAATTATAGCTCATTAAATTTTCTTTTTATCCTTAATTTGTCTAATAAAAAAATAAGAGAGCAATTCAATCAATTGCCCTCATAATTCATAATATTACTTAATAATTATTTTTTCTATAAAGTAAATTGTTTACTAAAAACCATTAGAATCAGCTGTAAAAACAAGAGTTGAGGCTAATGCACCAAAATCTAAAGGCATAACTTTTATACCTAAATCTAAAGAAACTGTTTCATCATTTGCTCTTGCAGTACTTAATGCACTACCTATAGGTGTTTGAGATAACATCGAGTCTGTTGCTGTTATATTTGTAACTTGAGATGTATTACTCCAAGTAGCATTACTTGCTGCATATCCAATACTCATTGTGGCTGCACTTTGTTTGACACTTACATTTGCATCATAACCACCTGTAATTCTTACACGTAAATTTAATGCAGGTGTAGCAACACCAGAGCCAACAATATAGTATGCACCATTTGTATAACCAGAACCAAAAGCAGTTAAAGGGTCTGTCATTACGCCACTAGTATTAATTATTCTAACCGCATCTGCAGAACCACTTGCAGGATTTTTACCTACGCCATCTACATTTCCAAATGTTAAGGCGTTAACTAATCCAGAGCTTGTTGAATTTTCAACCCATAATGTTAAAGCATTAACTGCAGTTGCTGATATCCCTACATTTTGTGTTGTCGTTGTGCCAGCAAAAACTTGACTAGATAAAAGCGATGCAAACAAAACACCTGTTAATAAAAATTTCTTTAAACCCATTTTAAGACCTCCATACTATTTGATAATAAAATCTGAAATTACTAATGAAAACTAATTAAAATAAAGCTAATATTTTTTATTTAGTAAGTTTAATATTTTTTAGTAACTGAAATTTATTCTAATACATTAACAATACATTATCAATATATAAAATCAATTCTTCACTACAATTTCATAAATAGAAAATTTAGAATGATTCATAAATATATCCTCTTTTATGAACATTAACTATAATACTAGCTTTATTTTTATCAAGATCTATTTTTGCTCTAAGTGTTTTAATATGAGTCCTAATAATTTCTGGATTTCCAAGACCAGAAGGATATCCGAGAGCTTGTTCAAGTAATTCATCTGTAGAAATTAGTTTATTTCTATTTAAAAATAAATAATTTAATATTTTCAATTCAGAGTCTGTTAGATATATATTTTCTCTATTTTCAATTTTTACACTTGATTTATTATTATTAATAACTATATTTTCATCACTATTATTTTTAATATTACAATATCTTTTTAAAATAGCTATTATACGAAAATAAACTTCTATTTCATCAACTGATCTTAATAAATAATCATCTGAACCCATTTTAAATGATTTTATTTTATCTTCTAAAAGATTAGAATTAGACATAATAATAATTGGATTATCTTTGTAAGGTGAAAAGGATATTTTTTCATAACCTTTGAGATATAAATCAAAATCTATTATTAAAAAAGTATTTTTTATATAATTATCTAAAAATTGAGATTTATTATTAAAGAAAAGTAATTCAAATTTATAAAATTCTTTATCATTATTAAGTTCAAAAAAATAATCATTTAAACGATTAAAAAAATTTTTATTTTTGTCTAAAATTATTAAATTTATTTTCATATCAAATTTACTCCTGTAATTATTGACTATCAATAATATGTTATTATGTGTTATATTTCTAACTTTAATTTTTATTTCAAGTTTTCTTAAAAAAATTATAATGCATAATTTTATAAATTTTATTCTTGATTATATTTGTAATATTCATATTTTTAGCCTTTAAATTCATTTTATTCACTTTTTTTACATGTTTTTATTCTTATTTTTATTGATATTAAAAAAATACTAATACTAAATATTTTATATAAAAATTAAATTATTATTCTTTTTTAATATAAGGTTAATCAAATAAATAAATTGCAAAAAATTAAATATTAAGAAGGTTTTAAATAAATTTTAGTAATAAAAGTAAAAATTAATTAAAATATATAAACAATAAAAAATAATATGTTAGTATTCTGTTAATAATAACTCTTCATTACTTACTCACTAAAAAGTAAACATTAAAATGATAGAATATATAAAAACATTTAGATATTCTTAAAATTGTTGTTATTAGTATTTATGGGAAAAAAAACAAAGGGATTTACTTTAATCGAATTAATGATAATTATAGTTATAATTGGTGTTTTGGTTAGCATAGCAATTACTAATTTTTATAGTGCAATAACAAGAGCAAGAGAAGCATCTGTTAAAAATAATATGAAATTATTACAAACAGCTACTGAAACTTATGGTGTTGATTCTGGAGCTTTTTATCCCCAAAGTTATTATGAATTAAAACAAGATGGTATTAATAAAAAATATTGGAAAGATTTTAATAATCCATTTACAGGAACTACTGATTTAGGACTTGATATAGATAATAGTTTACCTCCAAATAATATTACAAATGGAATACAAGGAGGTAGTTTAAGAAGTCCTATATCTCCAAATGGGGCAGGTGGGGCAACTTCTATTTTTATGCAAAAAGGAACTGTTCTTTATATGAGTGGCGTTAGAACGGATCCTGTTTCTTTAAGTAAATATACAATATATGGAGTGGGAAATTGTAATGGCTTAGCTTACAATAAACTTTCGTTGTTGATGAATAAAGATGATGTATTTTTTTTGTCGAATAATTAATAAATTGTATTTAAGGATAAAAGTTAATTTTAATATAATTAGCTATAGTAAATTATTTTGTATGGAGTTTTTGTTTTATGGCAATTTTTGGAAGCACATTGGTTAATTTAGTTAAATCAGGAAAAGTTTTTGATGTTGAATCTATGCTTAGTAAAGGAGCCGACCCTAATTTACTTGAAGATGGTTTAAGTCCATTAAGAGTTGCAGTTGCAATGGGATACCCTGCTATTGTAGAAATGCTTGTAAATAAAGGAGCTACTGTTAATGAACAATATGATCAGGGACAAACAGTATTAATGAAAGCCGTTACTACAGGAAAAATAGAAACTACAAGATTTTTAATTTCAAGAAGAGCTGATATTCATGCTAAGGATAATAGAGGATGGACTCCTCTTATATATGCGGCTACAGGTGGTCATGGCGATACATTTGCATATCTTCTTTATAATTTAGCTGAAATAGATGCACAAGATAATGAAGGTTGGACTCCATTGATGCACGCTTCATCTAAAAATAATGATAAAATTGTAAAAATATTATTGGATAGAAAAGCAAATCTTCATTTAAAAAATAAAGATTCTCAAACAGCTCTTGATGTTGCTGAGTTTAGAAGAAATAAAATTATAATTGAACTTCTTAAAGAAGCTCTAAATAAAGAAATTGAAGAAAAAAAGGTTGAAGAATCCCAATCATCTTTATTTCAAGATCTTTTTGATTTGAAAGAATCTTTAACTTTTTAAAAGATAAAAATAGATAGAGAAATTAATTTCTTATAATCATCTAATGAATAAACTATCAAGATTATATAAAAATATAAAAAATGTTTCAATTATAATATCAAAGTAAAATTAGCGTAAAAACAAGGGGCTGATTCGTAAATAAGAGTATTTACTCACCTTGTTCAGGAGAATACAGGCATTTCTTTATTGAACAAGGTGCTTAAATTCTTCATTTAAACAAAACAAAGCAAAAGCTAAAGGTGGTTTAAATAAATCTATTTTAGATGCTGGGTGGGGAACTTTTTTTCATAAGTTGGATTATAAATCTAAATGGTATGGT
>ERZ1292633.3057-Hain-H41-02um-R1-3057-length-16587-cov-7_pt1 | contig 16587 bp, 20 predicted proteins | sample MGYA00564406_ERZ1292633 | MGnify/ENA primary metagenome ERZ1292633 (study PRJEB36523, sample SAMEA6512639) | groundwater metagenome | collected 2019-01-08 | study: AquaDiva: Metagenomics assemblies of 32 groundwater samples | reverse complement strand
AAAAGCCTCAAATTCGTTACAATTTATACACGCGTCGAAGCATGTCTGTCAAACTTTCTCCCTCCCGCTCTAAATTTTCAAAGACGAATGGCAAAAGCGTCTGACGAACGTCATTTGGATTCATTTCCTCGAGATCGATCGAAAGAAGTGGCTGCAGACGACCGTGAAACGCTACGTACAAGTTACGAACATCTGGCGGATCGTACGTCAACGAAAAGTCTCGGATATCTTCGAATTTGTAGAAGTCATTTCCAAAAACGAGACCGGACGTCGTGATGTGAACCGGAACGCGGGCTGGTTTTTTCAAATCTCGAAGGAGAGAAATGACGGCGAACATCAGCACAATAACGCCAAAAATGAAGTTCGCTGTGAACAGCGCATAGAGAATGAGAAAGAGACCGAGTATCGAAGTGGCAATATACCAACGCTTACTTCGTTCCACCAACGGGAACTCCCACGCTTCCCAACTCAACATCGGTGTCCCGGCATCAATAACCTCGGGCTCTTTTTGCACTGCTTTTTCTTGATCATTCGTGGCCATACGTCAAAAGTATAGCACGACAACTAGCGAATGGCGTCGATAATCTTCGCCTCGAGGTCGACAAAGAACGCTTCCTGTTCTACGTCTCCTTGAAACGCCAACTCATACGACCCAGGATCAGTGATCTCGATCGTAATCTTGCATGGCGAAGTACTCGCAGGCACCTCGCCGTGGATATACCGACCTTGGTAGTACGCCTCACTCTCGTGGATAGTCCAATTGACCTCCGCAACTTTTTCAGACAGAAGATCGCGTAACGCATCGAGCGTGAGTTCACTATTGATGAGTGCTTCCTTCAGCATACAGCCGAACTCATCGTATTCTCGATTATTCGAGAGACAGGACTTGATGACGCAACGTTCCCACAAGTGGCGTCGTGTCGGTCTTCAACCAGAGGATTTCGACAGTCTTTTCATCTGGTGAAATATACACCGTCGTCGCTGCCACCGAACCGTCTTCAATTGCTCCCGATGTTATTTTCACGCCTTCGCTTGTATACACCGCATACCCTGCTTTTTTGTTCGGATCCGTGTGCCTTCCGATAATATCTTCCCATCCCACAACAACGTTATTTCGGCAATTCAAGTGGGCAAAATATCCGCGACCGGCTTCAACCGGCTGGCCAAACGATGCGCCGTTATCCGTGGAACGCAACAGGCTGATTTTTCCCAATCCATGGTGAGCGATCCACACGTTGCCATTGTCTCCATAACAACCTACAGGATCTCCCGACGTTTTCGTTGCGATATGTTGATCCGACAGCCATGTTGCCCCACCGTCTGTGGAACGTCGCATCCAAACTGTAAAATTTCCATCACGGTTATCACGCCAGGTTACCAGCGCGTTGTTTCCCTTGATATCGACTGATGCCCATACTGCTGCCTTTCCGCTCGGAACGCTGTCGATACGGATTGGTGTGCTCCAACTGGTACCATTGAACTTGCTAAAAAGAACTTTTGCCGTCGCGTCTTCGTCACCTTCATGCCACACCGCAGCAATCTGTCCGTCGGATGCCGCGAGCGAAAGTCCGTTGCCTGTCCCCATATTTTTCCATGCGACCGTTGTTCCATCGTCCAACGATGTTCCAATATTGATCTGTTGATCAGCACCGACACGCTCCGTCCATCCGAAGGCAACAAGGTCTCCATCACGTGCAATCGCTGGCAATGTGATCGCACCCTGATCCAACACCGTCGTCGTCTCTACACTTCCGTTTTCTCCACGCGTCGCAAGAGTCACTTTGCCGTTTTCAACCCAAATCACGTTTGTACCGTTCCCATCACTCACCACCTGGTCGGCATTATTGAATCCCAGACTCACCGCCGACGGAACGCCTGCAACGTTTTCCGTCGCGACCGCCACTCGAGCGGTGGTCGTTGTGGTCGTGGTCGTCGATGTCGTCTTTCTTGCCTGACTTTCCATAACCGTCACCGTCGTTGCCACCGGCTTTCCGAGCCATTCGTTCTTCACGGCACAAAACGTCACCGTTGCAATGCCACCAACCACGACGACAGCTTCAGCAAGAAGAGTGACGTACCCCTTTGGAAACTTCGATGTGTTCTTTCGTGGCATAGATATATTTAGCCCAACAATCCAGGGAATGCTGAGATTTTCCTTTATATCTTATCACAAGAAAGCGCCCCACGCTGAGTCGTTTTGTATTCGTACAAGATTGGTTGACTAGCACGACGATTGGGATTTTTCCTTGGGCGACGTCGTGAAAATTCGTATTGAGAACAACGACGACTCGATGCACCCGATGCAACATCCCATCCACTTCCACGGACAACGCTTCCTCGTACTTTCCCGCGATGGAAACCCGAAACGAATATGGCGCGGAAAGACACCGTGTTGATTCCAAGCGGCGAAACAGTTGAAATTCTTCTCGAAGTCACCAATCCAGGTGGATGGATGGCGCACTGCCACATCGCGGAGCGCCTTGAAGCAGGGCTAGCGCTTTCGTTTACGGTGAAGGAGAACATGCGCGTACGCCCTACAAACCTGACTATTGGTACAATAAAATGAGTTTAATACGCATTCAAAGATTTTTCTAAAAATAACGTACATCATATGCGCACAATACACTGGGTCATTATCGGAGTGATCGTCATTGGCATCGTTGCCTTAGTCCTGAGCGGGAAGGCTGACACTTCGAAGGTCGTCACGCTCGGGCTCGTCGCCCTCTGCCCACTCATGATGATCTTCATGCACGGCGGACACGGAGGAGACAAAGGTGGACATAAACATTAGAAATAGAGCCGGTCTGGTTTTATGTTCCTAACAAAGACGCAACATTGGATTTACACGCACGTCACGAAGCCGGTACTTTTCCGATTAGACCCGGAAGACGTCCACGATGCGTTCACTTGGTTGGGGGAAATCGCGGGCGCGACAGCAATCGGACGCATGGGACTGAGCGCGCTCTACCGATACAGGAATCCAATGCTTGAGCAGACTGTTCTTGGCATACAATTTTCGAACCCGATTGGCCTTTCCGCCGGATTCGACAAGAACGCCGCGCTCATGGACGTGATCCCGTCCGTCGGATTCGGATTCGAGGAAGTTGGCTCAGTGACCGGCGAACCATGCGGAGGTAATGCGAAACCTCGTCTTTGGCGCCTGCCGAAATCCCGTGGGATCGTGGTGAACTACGGTTTAAAAAACGATGGGTGTGAAGCCGTACGTCGCCGACTGGAAGGCGGAAAGTTCGAGATTCCGATTGGAGTGAGCGTTGCCAAGACCAACAGTCCGGCGACAGTGGAGATGGAAGCTGGGATCGCTGATTACGCAAAGGCGTTTCGCGCGCTCCAAGACGTTGCTGACTACCTGACCGTGAACATTAGCTGTCCAAACGCCTATGGTGGCGAACCGTTCGCGAATCCGGAGAGGCTCGATCATCTTTTGGCGCGGCTCGATGAGATTCCAACGTCCAAGCCCGTTTTTATTAAGCTGCCCGTAGATATTTCAACCGACGAGCTGGATTCCTTGGTCGCGGTTATGTCCCGTCACCGTGTTCACGGGGTCGTCATCTCGAATCTCACCAAAAAGCGCGATCGGCAGGAGATCGACCAAGCCGAAATACGAGGGATGGGCCGCGGAGGGATCAGTGGGAAGCCGACGTACGAAGCGTCGAACCGGCTCATCGCCCACTTATTCCGGACGACGGGAAGGCAGTTCGTGATTATCGGCTCCGGCGGGGTGTTTTCCGCCGAGGATGCCTACGAGAAGATTCGCCTGGGTGCGAGCCTTGTCCAGCTCATCACTGGCATGGTTTTTGAGGGGCCGCACCTCATTGGGGAGATCAACCGAGGGCTCGTCCGCTTGTTGAAGCGAGATGGATTATTAAACGTCAGCGACGCAGTCGGAACAGACATTAAATCCCCGTAACGTGGTACTATTTTTGCATTATGCAGAACATTCTCATTATCGGGGCCGGTGAAATCGGCACGGCGCTCGCCCATGTCATCGGCAGCCGCGCTCATATTGAGATGTGGGACAAAGACGCGCAACGAGCGTCGAACGGCCGACCGCTTGAGGAAAGCGTACCGGAAGCCTTGGTTGTCTTCATTTGCGTCCCTTCCTGGGTCGTGCGGGATTTGATGGCTCGCATTGTTCCCATCTTGCACCCAGAAGCAGTCCTCATTTCGCTCGCCAAGGGAATTGAAGAGAAGACACTCAAAACCATGGATGCCGTGCTGGAGGAATGTCTCACGGCCGGACAGAAATTCGGCGTTCTTGGAGGTCCGTTGTTGGCCGAAGAGCTGATGGCCGACTTGCCCGGAGTCGGCGCACTCGCTTCGAAAGAGCAAGCGACTTTCGATGTCGTTGCGCCGTTATTTCACGGGTCGTCTATCCGTTTGGAATACACGGACGATCCGCACGGCGTCGCCGTTGCCGCCGTGCTTAAAAACGTCTATGCCGTTGGGCTCGGCGTCGCCGATGGCCTCGGATGGGGCTGGAACGGGAAAGGTTGGCTTGCAGCGCAGGCGTTGCGGGAAATGAAGGGTATCATGGAAACGCTTGGTGCCGATCGGCGCGTTGTGGACGGGTCCGCCGGTGCTGGGGACTTCCTTGCCACGGCCATGAGCCCAGATTCTCGCAACCGAGAAACAGGTCGGGAAATTGCCGTGAGCGGATCCTGCAAAATTCCGAGCGAGGGTTGTCATTCCGTTCCGTCAGTTCTGGCACTCGCAAAGGGGCAACTGGACAGGCTTCCGTTCCTCTGTGCCCTTGATCGTATTATTACCAAACATGAAAACGCCAACGACGTCTTTCAAGACTTGTTCGCCGCGCATTGAGCTACAAAAAGGCGCGGTGCTCGTGCTGGATGTCGGTACGACCGGCATCAAGGCTTTTGTGTTTGATGGCGATTGCCGCGTGATCGCCAAGGCGTACCAAACGATCAAAAAGGCCCGGCCGAGGCGCGGATGGGTCGAGCAGGATCCGATGGAAATTCTGCGCGTTTCGATCGCCGTTCTTCGGAAAGCCGTGAAGGACTCCGGCATCGCGCCGTCCAGCATCCGCGGCATGGGTATCACGAACCAGCGTGAAGCGACGGTGTTGTGGAAAAAGACGACAGGAAAACCCGTTTACCCAATTATCGGCTGGGAGGATAGTCGGACGCGACGTTTTTGCCAGACATTTTCAAAACGCGATCAAGAGGCGGTACGCCGCATGACGGGACTCCCGATCGACTCCTATTTTTCTGCCTCGAAAATTCACTGGATTCTCAATCGTGTTCAAGGGACGCGAGAGCTTGCAGATGATGGAGATCTCGCTTTTGGCACCGTTGATAGCTGGCTCATATGGAATCTCTGCGAAGGTCGACCTCATTACACAGACGAAACGAATGCTTCCAGAACACTTCTTTTTAATATTCACACCAGACACTGGGACGGTTCGCTTCTGAAACGGTTTGACGTCCCCAAATCCGTACTTCCGTTTGTCCAACCATCGCGGGCGCGCTTCGGCGTTCTCGACAACATGGTTCTCGGTGCGGACATCCCGATACTCGCCGTCTGCGGGGACCAGCAGGCCAGCACCTACGCGGCTATTCGGTCTGCATCGTCTCGACACTCCGTTAAAGTGACGTACGGAACCGGGACATTCGTGGTTCAGGTGCATGGAAAAAGTTTCTTCTCGCATCCGCCGTTTTTCACAACGCTCGTGCCGGACATGACGATGGCCTCGTTTGCCCTTGAAGGCAAGATAGAAGGGAGCAGTGAGGCAGTCACTCGCCTACTTGGAAATTCAACGAAACTTCGCATGTATCTCAAAAAACTTGCCGAAAAAGCCGACGCGCTTATCAAGCAACTTCCGACACAACCGAAGCAAATCATCGCCGATGGTGGAATCGCGCGAGACGGGATAATCGTCGGACTACAGGAAGAGATCTCCGGAATCCCGACGTGTCTCCAATCCACCTACGACGGTACAGCACTCGGAACAGCGTTGCTGGTTTGGGACGCCATAAAGTTGCCGAGGGAAAACGAGACATAGAAGCTACCAACAGCTAGGCAGCCTGGACGCCCCACCACCGTTGCGGCATTCCTTGTGTTGTATGAATAACAACCAAGAAGCGGCGCTAGTCCAACCGGGGCGTACACGCACAAAACACGAACAGGAGAAACTCGAGATACCGGAGAAAGTGAAGTACTGCCTGTACGCCCGCAAGTCGAGCGAATCCGAGGAACGACAGGTGCTCCCCATCGATTCCCAAAACAAGGAAATGCTCCAGCTCGCGGAACGGGAAGGGATCGACGTCGCAGAGATCCGCCGCGAGAGTCACTCGGCGAAGACAACGGGACAGCGGCCGGTATACAACGAACTTCTTGCCGACATTCGGCAACGCAAATTCGATGGCATTCTCACCTGGGCACCAGATCGCGGCCTTTCCCACATCGACGCACGACCTTCCGAGGAGCTGGAAGCACAACGAATCCTCGACAAGGTGAGGTAACAAAAAGCAGCGCAAGATAAAAACGGCATTACTGCCGTTTTTATCATTGGACACATCCCTATCGGTCGCCTCGCATACCTGAGGTAAGCGCGTTGTACGATAAGTAATTGTCGTGGCGGAGAGGGCGAGATTCGAACTCGCGAGGGGTTGCCCCCTGCCACGTTAGCAATGTGGTGCCTTCGGCCACTCGGCCACCTCTCCGTGCTCGCTTACCCGATAGACTGTCGTTCGGGTGCGCTTCGCTTACCCTCACTGGCGTCTATCGGCCGCTCGCTTCGGCGACTGCGTCGCCGGGGGCTACGGGCTGCGGAATAATAACGAAAGAAAGGCTTTTTTGCAATATAGTCCAAGGGATGAAAAGAACTCAGAAAGTAAGAAGCTTTCGAAGATCTTCCTCGATTTCGAGGAATGATTCCTGATTAAAGTGACCACGATTCTCAAAAGAAACGTATCGAGCGAGCGGCAGTGCTCTTCGATAGTCCTCAAGGTTGGAATACGGGACGACTTGATCATCACGGCTGTGATAAAAAACGATTTCACCTCCTCGATCTTGAAGCTTATGAAGTTCCTCGCCGAGATTAAAATCTGCGAGGGGATGATTCGTTGCGGTATTGAACGGTGGAGCAACGAGGAGTGTCGCGCGAATCTTTGTCGGAAGTATCTCCTCGGACAAATACTTGGCGAGAAAAATTCCTCCCAACGAATGGCCAACAAGGACGACGCCGTCGTTCATCAAGGGAACAATTTTTCCAAACCAAATCTTCCACTCGGCGTATTTCGCATTCTGCTTATTGGGCATTTCCGGGGTGTAGACATCGGCGATGTCGGCAAGACGATCTCGCAAGGATAATTTCCACCCCCGAGCACTCAAGCGTTCGAGCGTCGTCGTTTTGGCACGAAGGTTTGCGAGGTACTCCTCGTACGTATCAAATGCATCGCCGCCGTGGATGACAAAAATCTGAGGACGCATAGTTTAGAATTCGGAAACTTCTTTTATTTCAACGGGCTGCAAAATCTCCCTCTGAAACGGTCCGTAATGAACGGTGACGATGAGTTTCTTTCCCCCGAGCGCATCCGGTATCCACAACTTATCCGCCGGCATGAGCTCATCGAGGGGTAACTTTGCGAGTGCAAACCACGTTGGCGTGATCATCTCTTCGGTTTCTTGTACATCACCCGAACAGTTCTTCGCTGTGTAAAAATGCACCTCACCAAACACAACTTGTCCGTCAGATTTGTGGTTATACGATCGCAGTAATCCAATCTTTTCAAGATCTTCTTCTCGAGCAGTAAGCCCCGATTCTTCCTGAAGTTCTCGAACTGCCGTCTTCGTGAGCGACTCGTCACCCTCACGCCCTCCCCCGTAACCATTCCAACATCCCGCTCCGATCTTGATCGTCTTTTTCGCGAGCAAAACGTATCCATCGTCCCGAATGGGATACACCACCGTTGCTTCAAAAAGTGTCTTTTCTTCCATAATCATCCATCAAAGGAGTTTGCTGCATTCTAGCATCAACCCTTCATCCTCAATAGACAAAAGCTCTTTTTTCGACTACTCTAGCCTCGCTCTGCATCATCCGTAGCCCCCGGCGACGCAGTCGCCGAAGCGAGCGGCCGATAGACGCCAGTGAGGGTAAGCGAAGCGCACCCGAACGACAGTCTATCGGGTAAGCGAGCCCCCGGAGAGGTGACCGAGTGGTTTAAGGTAACGGTCTTGAAAACCGTCGAGGTGAAAGCCTCCGCGAGTTCGAATCTCGCCCTCTCCGCCAGGACAATTTCTTATCGTGCGACGCACTTACCGATGTAGGTGAGGTGACCGATAAGGATGTGTCCAATGATAAAAACGGCAGTGATGCCGTTTTTATCTTGTGCTACTTTTTGCTACTCACCTTCTCTCAATAATACGTCGTGCCTCCAATTCCTCAGAAGGTCGTATGTCGATGTGTGACAAGCCTCGAGCCGCAAGTTCAAGCTTTACTTCCTCGATCCGCGCTTCTGGCACAAGTACTGCACTCGCCTCCGACAGTGGTACGCCTCCTGGCTTGAACGATCGCTTTTCAAAAAACTTTTGCAAACCAAACGTCCCACGATCTTCCATTCCGATTGCACCACTCTTCGTCTTGTCGTAAACGAGTGTGACACCGTAGTCACCCCTACCTTTTGGAACAAAGTATTTGCTGACAGCGAGAGCCTGTTCTTCGGTAGTAATCGCGCGGTCAACGCCTACGCCGAGTGTCGCAAGTGCTTCGTTAGGAATCTTTTTCGCGAGTTCCGCTAAATAGAGCTTTTGCTCCTCTTGGTGATTTTTCCAAAAATAACGCACGAAATCATCAGCCAACGATCCACCTAATGCTTCAGCGTATTTATCCGAGCTGAGATGCTTTTCATTTCCTGCGCCAGGTATGTTGTCGTAAAGAAGTTGGAACGACGTTGCCTCAGGGAAATCACCGTCTGTAAACGACGCACCTGGTGTACGCTGTTTACCACCCGGAAAAACGTCATCCGTGATAATTGCGCCACTCTGGAGCATTTCCGCAAATGAAAGGTTATCCGTCGTGTGAAGGAACTTTTCCTTTGGATCAAATAGCTTCTCTTTACCGCCTACGGATTCGACCAGCCGTTGCAAGGTACATCTATCCTCAGGCGACAGCATTTTGGCGATTTTTGCTTCCGTTGCATCCCCTCCCTCTGTAGTCTCAATTTTCGCCTCACGAGTTGAACATGCCGATGCGTGGCCAGCCTTTGCAGGATAGCCACAGGAAGGACATAGTGATGATTCATGTTCCATAATCATGCTGTTCAAACTATGGTCCGCCAACGAGCAAATTTCAATACAAAAATTCTCAACCTTGCCGATTTGCGATGATGAAAGCCCTAACACTCCTTCGCAGGTTGTTAGTAAATTGCGAACTAGTGAGATTGCTAGCAAGTTCCTTCTGTTCTTCACGAAGTTTCCCCACTTCATCCGCGATTTCATCCTCCGGGTATTCGATCGGTAATTCGATCAGACGTTGATTAACGTCAAGATATTCCTGAACCTCTGGAAAATCCTTTAAAATTTCATGATTATCTCCATGAAGAAGACCGTACTCAGCAATTGCGTATACGTCCCAATTCTCTCCCTTTCGATCAGCTGCCTCAATAAGTAGCTTAATAAGTAAATCAGGGGTCAGATCGACGGCCTTTCCTTCTGCTCGATCTTTAGCCTCTGCAGTTAACCTACCGCTAGGGTCCCTGTCGCTTTCGTCAAGTTCAATGAACTCAAAAAGTGACAGCGTTGATGCATCCGACTCCTTAGATGGAGCTACCGGCACTTCAAAAATCTCTCCGGCGTCTGTCTCCTTCGTCGCCTGACTCATAATGTGACCCCACGAACGTCTCTCGCCGGGATTGTTCTTAATACCCCGATACTTCGCCTCTATTGTCTGTACCCGTTCGATTTCGGCCTTATTATGCGCCTTCATTGCCTCCGCTTCTGCGGGGTTTATCCCAGATTCAACACCCATATTTATCCCTTAATTGAATTATTTGCTTAAAGTTTACCATGGGGGGGTGAAAAGCCATACGTTATGCACCGTTTTCCAGCAGGGTGATCCTCCTGTTCAGATAGACCAACCTGCTCCGCAAATTTCCCAACAGCTCGCGCTTTTCGGAAATACTCCCTTGTCGGAGTAGATATTTCGCATACGCCCGAATGTTCACCTCCGCCTCATCGGCTTCCTGCGTGCCGTCCGAGCCAAAGACCGTTTGTTGAAAATGGCTGAATCGCTTGATCTCATCTTCGAGCTTGGTCTTCATGCCAAGTTCGTTGATGTTGATCTGGTCGAAGATTTTGAGGAGTTCGGCGATGAGTTCTTCCTCACGAATGTATTGATTCTTGCAATCCCTATCCCTCGCTCGGGTACAGCCGTAGTAAACATAGTGCGCCGTTGTACCGTCCCGAAGCTTCTTGTATTTATCCTCGGCTGAAATGCCAGATTGGCATAGGCCACAGGTGAAAAGCTTCGTGAAGGCGAATTCTTTGTTCTCGCGTACGATCTGGTCGCGTTTGAGTTGGGTTTGACCGAGGTCGAAGAGCTCTTTGGTGATAATCGGTTTATGTTTACCGTCGTACCAATTGCCGCTTGCGCGCGGTCGTTCAAACTTTCCGTAGTAAAACGGGTTGTCGAGAACGCGGTACACGCCACCGAGCGTGAGGGTTTTACTTCCTCGTGTTTTGAAGTTCAGGTCGTGCTTGAGCCAGTTATAAATCTTGCGACCGCTCCATTTCTCGTGGCCTAGCTTTTCAAACATCTGTTTAATGATCGGGGCGCGAACTGGATCGACGATGACTTGGCATTTCTTGTCCATCAGCCCCTGATTGAGGTACCCGAGCGGTGCGACTCCTGGCCATAAGCCCATCTCAACTCTTGTACGTAATCCACGCTTCACGTTTTCGCCTCGATGATCGTTTTCAAGCTTGGCGGTTGAGCCAAGAATCATGAGCATGAATTTCTCGTTGGGTGAGTTGGTGAATCGCTGCCCGTAAGTACGAATTTCATGCAATAGTCCCTGATCCATTAAATCAACTATGGCTCCAAGGTCACCAGCATTACGGCTTAAACGGTCTGGTGCCCAAGTGAGGATGCCGCCAAATTTGCGTTGACGAATATCCCTGAGCAGCTCGTTGTAGACGGGCCGTTGCCCGGTCGACTTCGCCGAATGACTCTCGCGTCGAATCTCCGTCACGTCGAGTCCTTCACGCTCGGCAAGTTGCAACATTTCTTTGATCTGCGAGTCGATGGAGAGCACTTGCCGTTCCTCCGACTCGGTCGACTTACGGGCATAGAGGCAGTAGCGAATTTTCTCCTCGACCACCGTCTCTTTCTGTTCGTGATTTGTGCATGTTGGCACCACCGTCACTGATGTCGTTTTCTCCATACAACACAAGGAATGCCGCAACGGTTGTGGGGCGTCCAGGCTGGTCGAAGTTGGTAACTTTTACGCTCGAAAGCCCCATAAAAAGTGAGACAGTGGCTTTTTCATCGCTTTCGCATTAAAAGCCCAGCAAAACTGTCGAAAGATGCAGAATGAGACACTGTCTCAAATATCCGTATGTAGTGTCTCATTTGTCTCACTTTACCCTCCGAGGTGCGTTCCACTTTATGCCAGTTTGGTCGTCGAAAACACCCGACCCACATGCCTCAAAATCACCGAAACGAAAGTCCCCGAAAAGCCCTTGAAACACCCCTACAAATTTGGCACTGAACGCGTGTACACCGCCACGACAATTTCTTATCGTGCAACGTGCGTACTCAGGTATAAGCGGCGACCGATAGGGACGTGTCCCATACACAAAACCGCCCGATAGGCGGTTTTGTCGTATATACTTCAAGAGTCACTTACTCCACGATTACTTTTATCCTATGAAGGAAGACCTTTGATACTGCCTATTTGGCATTACAATCTTTGCGGCAATTTGGCATTACAATCTTTGCGGCAATTTGGCATTACAATCTTCGCGCCAATTTGGCCCCAATTCTTTTTCAATTTCAGAAGCTGTAAATATTGTCTGGGAATTTGTGGCCCAATCGCCTACCCTCGGGATAAGGTATTCTATCTGTATTTTTGATCCATCATCGACAAATCGTATAGGAATATCGTCAGCCACATTTTCAGTGGTATCGTTTAAAGCCCTCTGGATTTTGAGGGCGAATTCACTTTTTGGATTTTTAGCAGCAGCTTTCTCAGCCACACGGGCAAGCAGCTCGCCGATAGCGACTGATTTTAACTGCTCTCCTACTTCGGCCATCTTCTGTTTTTCCTTTTGTTGCTCTCCAAATTGTTGAGCTGCGGCAATGCGATCCATAGGTGAGCCTTGTTCTGACATATTTCTAAATCAAAAAAATAAATTAAGGTAAGTTTAAATGATAGGGGCGGATTTAGCAATTTATGGAGTGTACTTTATATACTATCCTGTAGCAGGTAATTTTCTTGTTTAGATACACCAACCTACTCCGCAAATTCCCCAATAACTCGCGTTTCTCCGACCTGTTCTCCTCTTCTTCGTCTTCAGCTTTATTCGTGAAGGACTCCATAATCTCGGTATCGTTTTCTAAACGACTACACGAATCGTCGACTGAACAAACTGAGAAGGAATAATCCAACGGTGCAAAGGACGATTGTTCCACCCGTTGCGAGATCGAAGGCGTAGGACGTTGCCAAGCCGAGAAGGACGCTGGCGACAGAAATGATGACGGCGATAGCCATCGTTGCTTTGAAGCCGCGATTGAATTGCGTCGCAGCGAGTACTGGGATGACCATCAAGGCGCCGATAAGGAGGACGCCCACGACGCGCATAGAGACTGCGACGGTTGCCGCTGTAAGTATCGCGAGGAGGAGACTGTACGCCGTAACAGGAAGGCCGTTTGCCCGAGCAATGTCCTCATCGAAGGACAAAAGGAACAGTTTTCGATAAAAGGCCAAGATTATCCCCACAGTAACCACACCTAATCCACCGATTATCCACAGATCATTCACACTCACCGTCGTAATACTGCCAAAAAGATACGCTAGCACTCCCCCATTAAACTTCTGAGCAGCACTCATCGCCACGATAGCAAAAGCGAGACTTCCCGAAAGGAAAAGAGCGAGGATGGATTCTCCACTAAAGCGCCCCGACAGTCGCAATCGCTCAATACCAATCGCGACGACGATCGCCACCGCAATCGCCGTGATCACCGGATTAATGCCGGTGAGAATACCGATTGCGACACCAGCCAACGAGGCGTGTGAAAGCGTATCGGCAATCAATGCGTACCGACGGACCGTCAAAAAGATGCCGAGCATCGGTGCGACGATGGCGACGATGACGCCGGCAACAAGGGCTCGCGTAAGAAAGTCGTAAGCGAAAAAGTCTAAAAGCATAGTTACGATTTCTTACCGTAGTAATACGCTGCGAAGGCGGTCGAGATCGGAACCGCGATGATGAGCGACGCTCCACCCACGATTGCGCGAATAACTTCTTCCATCACATACTCGGCGTTCAACACCACCCACAACGGTGGACCACTATTGATAGCGAACAGAAGGAAGAGTGGGAATGATGCGCCGGCGTAGGCGAGTGCAAGGGTGTTGACGAGGGCAGCGATATGTTCACGGCCAATGTTAATTCCTCGTTTGTAGAGCTCGCGGGCTGAAAGAGACGCATCAGCCTTACTAATTTCCTCGACCGAAGCGACCTGCGTCGTCGTGACGTCATCGAGCACACCGAGGGTTCCGATGATGATTCCACCCAAAAGAAGTCCTTGAAGATTCAACGACGTAAGGGATCCGATCTGGAGGTACACCGCTTCTTCGGTTCCGGCTCCGGAGAGCTTCGCAAGGAACACGGCAAAAATCGCAAATACTACTGCGGCAACAAGCGTGAGTAGGGTTGCAGCAAGCGCCAAACCGCTTCGTCTATTTGCACCATGTGCCAACAGGATAGAAATCACCGCAATAATGCACGATCCAATCACCGAGACGAAGAGTGGATCGTGCCCCTGCAAGATCGCTGGCACCACACCAAATGCTAAAATTGCCAAACTCGCTGCAAGCCCAAAGAGTGATGTGACCCCTCGGAACCCCGCAAACATGAGTGCGAGAATCAAGAAGACGGCGAGCACAGTAAACACTCCAGGAACGCGAAACCTGTCTAGAATAATGTACGCATCTTGGCCGCTGATCGAACTCTTTGTAATAATTACCGAATCTCCGACGGCTAACTTTTGATGTTCAAAGGAACTCGTTGTGGAGACGTACTCGATGAATTGATCCGTGCCCGCATCGGGACCGGTCGTTACTCGCACATTCACGCGCTGATACGCTTCGTCGTATCCTTCAAAGGAGGATTCGCCCTCGCTATAGATAATTGTGACTTCACCCAAAAAGAACGATTCGACCGCTGCAAAGACAGAATCACTGGCAACATCGGTCGTCACCTCTTCGGCATGCGTCAACGAGGGGAACACGATACTCGCCGCAAGCACGCAGCCGATGATGAGCGATTTAATGACCATAATGTTCGATATTGGCGCCGTGGAGGATGTCGTCGGGATGGCCGTGACAAATAAGATGACGATTCAAACACAAGACACGCTGAACCTCGTGCGCAATCGCATCGGTATCATGCGACACCATCACGATGGTCAACTTTCGTTCATCGTGGAGCCGACGAAGAAACCCGTAAAAATCTTCTTGGCTAGCCGGATCAATCGCGGCCGTGGGCTCATCGAGAAACAAAACCTCGGGTTCTCCGGCAAGCGCACGAGCGATCATCACGCGCTGACGTTCCCCGCCCGACAACACGCCAATACGACGATCGGTAAGCGATGACACGCCGGTCGTTTTCATCGCGGTGATGATGCGTTGATCACGATCGGTACGCGAAACGTTCTCGATAATGCCGCTTGCAATGACTTCATAGACCGTCGCTGGAAAGGTGACGTCACCCGTCATCATTGATCGTTGGGGAACGTAGCCAATCTTCGATTTCGCAATCGACACCTTTACACTTCCCTTCGTCGGCGTTTCCAATCCCAACATTAAACGCAACATCGTTGTCTTCCCTCCCCCATTCGGACCGATGATTCCCAAATATTCACCGCGATTCACGTCGACAGTAATGTTCGACAAAATATTCTTGCCGTCGATGACGTAAGAAACTTTCGATAACGAAATAATTGATTTCGACGCTACTGGCATACCATCGCAGAACGAAGCTTTTGCAAATTCTCCTTCATGATACCAGCATACCCAATCTGGGATTTGTACTCCGAGGTGAGACTTTCGATCGGATCAAGGACATCAATTTTTGCTCCGGTCTCATCAGCTAACGTTCTCGCGAGATCGTCACTCAGAAGTTCTTCAAAAAAGACGGTTGTGATCTTTCGTTCGCGAATGAGGTCGGCAAGATCGGCGAGTGCCGACGCAGATGGTTCGTCTTCGGGAGAGATACCGGCAATGCTGTGGACAGTAAAGTCGTATCGACGCGCCAAATAGCCAAAGGCATCGTGCGCCGAAACGATCTCGCGGATTTCACATGACGCGAGCCCAGCCTGATACTCGGCATCGAGGCCCGCCAGCACTGCGACCTTAGCATGTACTCCAGCCTCGATCGCTTCACGATCGTCGGGGAAAAGCACCGTCAGTGTTCGTCCAATTTGTCGTACGGTTTCTTGAGAATAGACGGGATCAAGCCAAACATGTGGATCGCTATGTGAAGAAAACGCGGAAGCGACGATCACGGACTTTCCTGCTTCTGCCCGATCGTTCCAAACATCCATCGCCCAAGCATCGACCGGAGTCTCAACGCCGCCAACGATGAGAAGAATGTCAGCATCGAGCATCGTCTTTACATCATCGAGTGTGGGTGAAAAGTCATGTGGCTCCACGCCGGGTTCAATGATGGTGGTGATTGAAGCGTCGGGAAGAAGGCCGTCGGCAAAATACGCCATCGGATAGATTGTTGCGACGATGGAAATTGTGTCGTCGGAGACCTCGGCGGGAAGAGTCTGATCTTTGAAGGTGGTAAGGAGGAGGACAGAGCCGGTGATCGCAAAGGCGGCGAGGACGGTGATGACTATTGGGCGGAGACGCATGTTTTGCATAGACCGAAGAATTCTAAAGAGTGACGAAGTACCGTGAATTTTGCTTTCTTCTTGATGCGTTTTTCAACGTCACTAAAATCATCGTCCGCGTCGACATCGACAATCGTATTACAGCTCACGCAGATCGCGTGGTGATGATGTGCATGCTGTACAAATTCGTATCGCTTCAGAGAGTCATGGAAGTAGACCGGATGGATTGCGTCGACTTTCTTGAGGGCGTCGAGTTCTCGATAGAGTGAAGCCAGGTGGAAAGGGACCTCTCTTTTTTCGAGTGCGGTACGGATTTCGTCGATCGAAAATGGCTTCACCTCTTCGGCCACGATCGCGAGAATCGCCCGGCGAAGCGACGTCATGCGAATTCCTTCCGCCGAGAGTTCATAGGCGATTTCCGCGCTTGCTCCGCTGTTCTGTTTCATACGTCAGAAAGCTTAACGCGAATCATTCGCATTAGCAAGTTT
>ERZ1292633.3056-Hain-H41-02um-R1-3056-length-16591-cov-6_pt1 | contig 16591 bp, 11 predicted proteins | sample MGYA00564406_ERZ1292633 | MGnify/ENA primary metagenome ERZ1292633 (study PRJEB36523, sample SAMEA6512639) | groundwater metagenome | collected 2019-01-08 | study: AquaDiva: Metagenomics assemblies of 32 groundwater samples | reverse complement strand
GACGACGACGGCACATCATGACCTGACCGCTCCGATGCGACTCGCAATCTCATCACTGGGTGGGGGTTGGAACTGAAATGTCAGTCCTTCTCTGCAGGTAGATATGACGATCATCGACCAACGGGCTCAGGGACAGCAATCTAGTCAGTCATCACTCGGCTGTCGCGACGAGAGAAGACAGGTGGGAAGGAAGGATTTCGCGTCGGTCTCAGCCCTCTTTCGCATAGATCTGACGTTCATGCACCGCGCTCAGGGCCAGCAATCTGGTCATCGCATCACCGCGTTCTGGGGCATCACCGCGTTCGAAACGTGATGTAGAACTGGGTGGGAGGTGCGGGGTGAATGTTGCGGGTCAGTCCTTCTCTGCAGGTAGATATGACGATCATCGACCCGACGGGCTCAGGGACAGCAATCTAGTCAGTCATCACTAGTCTATCGTGACGATAGAAGACAGTCGGGAAGAACGGTTTTCGCATCCTGTCTCAGCCTCTTTCGCACAGATGCGACGTTCATGTAAGTACGGGCCAGCAGGCCGGTACACATCAGGCATGTGGGTTGTGCCGTGGTCAGTCCTTCTCTGCAGGTAGATATGACGATCATCGGCCCGAACGGGCTCAGGGACAGCAATCTAGTCAGTCATCACTCGGCTATCGGGACGAGATAGTCTGTCAAAAGAGCAGCTAAAATTGAGTGCTTTTGAATCGAGGACACTGTTTGCAAAACGCAAAGCAACAACGCCGGTTACGCTCGTCAGTTTTGATTGATCAATGAGAAGGAGAAGAGAACAAACAAAACGCAACGACAACGTTTTTGCGGAATAAGTTGGAAGGGGCAACCCTGATGAAATCGGTTGGATGTGACCCAAATAGACCCCGACACTCCTTTTGCCACCTTTGAAGGCTAGTCCCGTGACGGTCCTCCCCGTCGCGGTTGCTGCTGTTGTTGACTTCTTTCCGCCTGTTGGTTCATACGGTCCCACGAACGCTTGAAGTCATCCTGCCCCGCCAGCGCTGACGTCAGCATCGCGCACATGAAGAACGCGGTGGGTAGGCGGTTACTCCTCGCCGTGTGCCACATTCTTGCGGCCGTTTGTCGAAACGACGACATGATCGTGTATTGCCTCAGTTTTCTTCCAGGCAAGGGACTTTGACTTTTTTGTTTTTGTGTCAATCTCAAGGTCGGCGAAGGCGTGGCGGCCTTTTACCAGGTGAGCACTACAACAGTGGTAACAAGCGAACAGTGTTTGCACCGTGACTAATAATATCGGTGACGCCTGGCCGATACTGGTCCGGCGGGGTGGGCCTTTTTCCACATCCCTCCCTCCCTCTCACCAAATGCATCGTCGTTCCTGAGTGGGAAGCACATGCGGTGGGGTGTGGGCGCAATACTCCGATCACATGGCCTTGAGGTTGTTCATCATCCTGCTCTGCTCCATGATGTGTCCGGTCACCTTCTCGTTATCCGCTTCCGGTGTTTTTGGCCACCCACGAATGGTGAGCACCTCGCCGGCTTCGATGTAGCGGATCGCACGAAGCGCAAACATGCCTTGCGGGGTCCCTTTCGCCGCCGTGGCATGGAGCATGGCGTGGGTCACTTCGGCGGCGGTGAGGCAGAGATCGGCTAACAACTCTTCCGACGGGGGCTGCCGCGCAGTAGGCACAGGCGACGCCGATGTGGTTTCAAAATCGGCCGGAAGAAAAAAGTCGAGCATGACGTTGTGGGAAAAGTCGTCCACGTGAGGCACGCAGTCGACGAGAGGGACAAACGTGGGGACGAACAAATCGCTTGCCTTGGCCTTGAAAAAATTCGTGCCGGGAAGCAGTGCTTCCACCGCTCTCGCGTCAATCGGCTGCGTCCGCAGAGCCACTGCTGCAACAAGTCGGAAAAAATGCTCCATGTAAACGTCTGGCTCCTCGCCCGCATCGTTCGCCATCGACATGAAGATGTCGTCGAGCGCGGGGTTCATGTCTCCGCGCTCCTTGCCGATGCCACCGACGGCCCCCTCGCGCCCCGACGTGTCCTGCACAAGCCAGCGCGCGTAGTCTTCGAAGGGATCTTCATCGTCGAGGTCGCAGTGGCTATTACGTTTCCTCGGCGTGACGACACCTTGTGGCTCTCTCCCACGGCTGCTCCCGCTGCCTTCCTCGTCGTCCTCGTTGACATTGTGTCGGTGCTCCAGATTCATCATTTGCGAGACCAGCCCGGGATCCATGTCGGTCTGCTGACCCTGCGACACGGCCCTCGAAAGCCACCCTGCCAGCACCAATTCGTGCATCGCCGCCCCCGGTAAGTGCCTCAGTCGCTCATTCCAATTCATCCAATTGCACTGCACCGGAAACGAGTTGGGCACTTGAAACATTTGCTTTGTCACCGTCAGGAAGTTCATGCTCGAACTCAGGGGCGCCGTGATGATGGCCTGCCCCGGGAAGAGCTCCTTGGTGGCCCGGAGGCACCGGGCATGTTCGTTGGTCGTCGTAATTTTGACGTTGCTTCGGGCTTTGACGTGATGCTTTTCACACCATTGCGTGAATCGGTCGAAGGATTTTTTCGAATACAGCCAAGTGCCGACTTCCTTTCGGATGTGCATGCGCCGATCCTTGAAGTCAGGGGACTGGCTCACGACGCCGCTCCCAAGCATCAGGCGCGCAGACGTGGGGCGAAGAGCAAGCATGTTTCCCTCTCAACACGGACTGTCCTTTTTTTTTACGTTACCCTCTTTGAGTTGATTGTCCCAAATTCAATAAATACGAGTGAATGGACGGAGCCGCCTGCCCCATCACGACAAGGGAAGACGGCCGAAACAGTTTCTACAGACCAAAATAACGGCACTCACTAATAAGTCACAACTGAGGGTCGCGGGCGGAAACAAACAAAGGAATGTGATGCCAACCCGACGTGTGGACCCCCCCCCACCCCAATCACTGCGGTGGTGTGGTCGTCGTTTTAGTCTAACGTACTCGCGATTCCACCCTTGAGGACGCTTCCATCCATTGGGAGCCCCTCAAGCGCCCTTCCCCCGAACGGCTCCAGCTGACCGCACGTGTGCAATCCCGTGCTGTACTTAGTCGAGCGTGGTGGTTGCGGTCTCTCGGGCGACTGCACCACACCAGTGGCGTCCGATGGCGAGAGGCGAGAATTATCGCGGCTATTGTGTCGCGGAGGCGACGATCGCTTCGGCAGGAGCCCCCCCGTCGTGCCTCCCGACGACAACGAACGGGGCATGAGTGAGGGAAGGCTGGGATCGGCGGCCGCGCCTGCTCGCGCCGCGAGCAGCACTTGCTGCCTTTGCGCGACCCGTTTGGCTTTTATCTCCGACACCGCGTCAACATCGCGCTGCAAGGCGTCTTTTTCCGCCTCCAACTCCGCTTGGGATGGAGGGACCAAGGGAGCCCGGTGCACACTGGCGGCTCCGCCAGTCCTCGCTGGCTGCGCCGTTTTCGTCGCCACCACGGTCGCGTAGTAGGCATCGACCTTCTTCGACCGGATGCGATTGACTTTCTTGAGCTCGGCCAATGGGTGGACGAAGGAGCTGGATTCCATTGCCAAGACAGACTCGGTTGGCTTGAAGCTCTCGACGTACACTTCCGCTTTCTCCCGCAATTGAGCCAAAAAGGCCTCCACCTCAGCTTTGCGCACTTCAAGCTCTCCCCGTTGCACCGCGAGCGACTTGGCTCGGGGGTCGAAGTTGTCCATTGCCGCTTCCTGCTGAATGTTGAGCAGCTCAATGCGTTTTCCGATCTCTTCTGCGAGGCGTTCTTTGCGGTACATGAGGTCGCCGAGGCATAAATACTGCTTGCGAAAGTGGGTCGCATGATCGTGAAAGGCCGATTTCCGCACCTGTTGAAGTTGGCCTTGAACGCTCGCGACTTTGTTTTCAATCGCGAAGCACGACTGTCGTACGAATTCGAGCATGAACTCCCCGAGCTCCTCGTCCGCACGGCACGACTCCATGGAACGCTCCAGCACGGTCGTGTGCTCGTCCGCGAAGCTGCTGAACTGGGTCATGTGGCAACGACGGCGCTCCTCCCTTTCCATCATGCGCACGCGGCGGTCGATTTCATCGCGGTGTCGCTGAGCGAGGCCCGCGAGCTCTCGCTCGAGCGCCAACAAGGCGTGCCACTTGGCCTGCTGCTGTTCTCGCAAATCGTGAAGCAAAGCATCGCTCTCGTTCTTCTGACGAACAAAGTCACTCCGCGCCAGAGATTCATCGTCCTGCGCCTTTGCGGTTTGGAGTTCAATTTTTGTCGAGTCTGAATTCAATGCTTGGCGGCGCTGTCGCACTTCTTTCATGAGGGTGTCCGCTTTGCTTGTGGCGATGCGCTTGACCACTTCCACGTTTTTCGTCAGAGATTCAATGGTATCTCGTTCAGTTTCCGACAGTCGTCGAAATCGTTCGGTCGCTAAATCAGCAATAGTTTCAAGCAACGTGAGCCGCTGGCATGTGAGTTCCTCACAGCGAGTGACGTTGCCGCAGGCCTCCTCCTCTTGGCATTGTTGCTGCAAGCGAGCGTCCTCCAACGTGAGGTCGCGAATTTCGTCATCGCCTTCTCGTAGCGTCTCTGCCACCGGCCTTGCGGACAGAACGGTGGCAATGGCGTCCAGCAACGGCTCAATGACGGGTAACCATACGTCGGAATCAATGCGCGACCGTTCAACGAGTCTGTTCGCCTTATTGAATGACGTCAACGCCGTGTCGACAAAAAGCAACATGACCTCGTCGTCGGACGCGGCGACTTCTGCCGCCTTGGCATCCTCCGGCGAACCGGCGACTCCGCCACTGAGCTCAGCAGCCATCGCGGCTGCTTCTGAGTCGATCGACCGTGACACTCCGCCGCTCGACCGAGAGCCAATCAGATCCGCGCCAGCAGCCGAATGAACAGGTCCCTCTTCGACGCTCCATTTGGCATGCTGCTTGTGGCGTCGTTGCAGTTTACGGTCGACGCAAATTTGCTTCAGTTCTGCGAAGCGCTTCAGCGCTGTGTCGACGCCTCGGAAATGCGCGACGTGGTCGTCGTCCACAAGGCTATCCGGTGGGGTTTCCAGTTGGCACTCTTCGACGTATCGCGCGGCTGCGTGCCGTCGCACCGTGTGATCATAGCAGAGTTCCGTTTCGTAGCGCTTCAGATTGGTTTCGGCATCTTCCACCGCTCGTTGAATGTCGGCGTATGTTCGTTGCGCGAAGCATTGCGAGTGCAGCTGGTGGAGAAAGTCTTCCGCGTCCAGCAGTGCGTTGCGAATCCGATCGTTGTTGTCGCGCTGGACTTTGGCCTTGTCGACGTTGTTGAGCAACTCTCTGGCCCGCGCGTGATGGGCCTCGGAAGCCATTATAGCAGACCGGGGAGATACTTTTCTACTTAAAAGGTTTGAATGACCTCAGCAAACGAACCTGTTAACAGTGTTTTGCATATGGGCAAGTTTGACGCTGATGCTTTCAATAAAAAACGGGACATACATCGGGGAAGGGAGTGATTCCCCCTTCTTCGTTCCACACAACCACAGAATACGGTCCTCTTTGACGGTTTTTTGTTTCTTCCGTCGCTGTGGGTTGGAGGAAATGCGAAGAACGAGGGATAGATTCGAGACACGACAAGATGGCGGCGATGAAGGTTTGCGCTCTACAACTGGCGAAGGCACGGGGGAAGAGGGGGGGCTGTGGAAGGAAGGTGGGATGGCACGAGCATCTTCTCGGGATGAGAGCATGATGGACGGATGATGCTCACGCGCGCGCGTGTCAAGCAATAGGAGGCAGCATCCTATCGCGGGACGCGGGTCGGATGGACGCCGTCTTGGCGTGCAGCGTTCTCTCGAGGTCCTCGATCTTGCTGCGAAGGCGCTGCATTTCAACGCGGTTGTTATCCATTTCCTTCGTGGCGGCGGCCTTGGCCGTGGCATTCGTGTCAGCTCCTTGCGGAGGCTGCGCGGCCCCCGCCGCAGGCTGTGGCAGCGTCACGATGGTAACCTCCGCGCCGCCTCCTTGCTGCATGCTGTTCCGCAGGACGCGGATATCCTTCCTAAGTTCGTGGATCTCCCGGATGAGGTTGAGGTTCTCCATCATGACGTCGGCGATCTCCTGTTTGTGGGTTTCGTGGTCATCGGTGACCTTTCGCTTCAGTGACTCAACCGTTTGAGTGAGGAACTGAGTGTGAGATGAAAACTCCTCGCGCAACTCTTGCTCCAAGGGAGGTTGCCGCTTCCCACCACGGGCAACAACGTGGTCGTAGAACAGCTTGTCCACACCGAGTCGCAGCTCTTCCGGATCCTGCACCTTTTGGGCCAACTCACCGATATCCGTTTTGATCCGGAGCTTGTAGGTTTCGAAATCCTTCAGTTTGTTGAGCTGCGTCCGGATGTCGCCTTGCTGTTTCTGAATCAGACCTTTGAGATTGTCGATGTTCTCCCGGAGGCCTAAGTTGTTCTTGTGCAGCTGACCCAGCTCGGCATCCTTCGCTTTGATCTTCTCCTTTTCGATGGCGATGTCGCGTTGGCGCGGTTCGATTTGCGACTTGAGCTGGCGAATGCGATGGTCGAGCACAAATTTATGCTTTTCCAGCTCCTGGTTCCTCTTCTTGAGGTCGTAGATCTTCTTCTCCTTCTCGGCGATGAGAACGTCACGTTCGTCTAATTGTTGATTGAATTGGCCGATTTGGGTGTGCAAGTCGCGGATGCGCTGGTTGAGCGCGGCTTTGGCGCTATCCAATTCTCTCACTTCGGCGATTCGATTTTCGATCTCCTTCGAAAGTACGTTCATGTTCTTCCGCATAATGGCGTTCTCACCCTTCATGTGGAGGTACTTGTCTCGCTCCTTGTGCAGCGCCTCCTCGTACTTCTTCTTGACGTTTTCGATCTCCGCGTCCGTATCGACTTCAAGTTGGGAGCGCACCTCAGTGTGGGTTTGGCCTGACCTGGTCAGTTGATGCTGTAGTTTTGTCATCGTTTCTCTCTCAGCAGCCAACTTTTCAAGGAAGTGCTCCTCTGCGTCTGTGCGCAATCGCTCATATTCTTCGTCTCGCTCTTGAAGCGCTAGGGCGAAGTCGTGCCGATTTCGCTCAAGAGTGCTGCGTCGTTGCTTGCACAACTCTTCCAGCTCCGTGAGACGCACTTGCCGTTCAGATTCCAGTTTGGCGCACGCTTGGGCGAATTCCTCCGTTTTCTCCGACTTGCGTTTTGCACAGACCTGCTCTTGCTCGACCTTAGCGTTCCACACTGCATTGAACTGTTGAGTTTGGTGCTCCGACTCTTCTTGGAACTGATTGGTAAGCTCCTTCACCCTCTCGTCGTGCTGCACGCCGCGTCTTTTTTCGGAGTAGTCCATGTCGAGGTTCAAATCATCGACGGTTTGGCGCAGCGCGTGCGTTTGGCTGTTCTTCTCCTCCAAGTCAGCCTTGGAAATTAAAATCTCTTCCGCGAATACGGTTTCACGTTTCCCACCCGTGCGGCCATCCTCACGGATGTCGAAGACGAAAAAGGAGCCATCGTTCCCCACGGTAAAAAGCATATTCTCGTCGAACGACACCACCATGCGGTTCACGGGGCCGGCGTGAGCCAAAATCGGCGGGTCATGAATGCCGCCTTGCAACGGAAAGGTCATCAACTTGACGGATCCATCAGAGCATCCTCCGAATAGTAATCGATGCTGTGACGCTAAGGCGAGGTTCGTCAAGTGCAAATCTGGAAAGTCATAGTCACTCCCAACCGTTTCACCGTGCAAGTTCGCGACTTCGAGTTCGCGAAGCTTGACCTTCCACTTGCCGTGGTCGGCTTGGTTTGCCGAGCCTGCGGCAGCGGCGGTACCCACGACCCAGATGTTTTTGTCGTCCGAGGCAACCGCGTGATACTGGAATCGCTTGTCCGTGTGGTCGCTGTCCTTGCGGAAATCACGAACGTTCCAGTCAATGACGGCCCCATCGATAGAGCAAGACACGATGCGACTGTCAGTCGGGTAGTGCGACGACGATGCCCATTGCAGGCTACGAATCTTTTGCGAGTGTCCACGCAGTTGCCCGATTGGAGTTCCTTCGACCGTGTACGTGGAGTACACGTGAATGACATTTCCGTGAACGAGAGCGAAGTACTGTCCCCCAATAGAGAACCTAGCGTCTGACACGCTTCGCACGCTGATAGGTTTCCCAAATTCTCTAATGTTGTCGCCGTACACATTCATAATGCGGACGCGATCGGAGAAGCAGACAATGATGTGCAGTCCAGAAGGGTGCATCGCCACGGCACCGGGTTCCAGACTGAACTGCTTGACCACGTCTAGCGTGAATTCGTGCGTGTTCCAGATCCTCACGGTGCGGTCGGTGCCGCTCGTAACGACGAGGGGCTTCCGAACACAAGCGTCGAGCCCCACAATGGCACCCGAATGAAATGGCTGAACGAGAGATGCGAACACAGGATTGTCCACCTTCGACCAGTCGACGTTGAAATTGATGCTGAAAATTTGTTGAGTGGTGGTCACCATGGCTAGGGTTTCCTCGCCACTTTTTAGCGCAAAGTCCTTGATGCAGCAACTCGGAGATGTGGTTTCGCCGATGTCTTTCACTTTGGGTTCCAAGCTGATGGTTCGAACCTTTCGGTAAATCTCCTTGTCATCCGATGCTTCAAAAATGTGAACCAAGCCCCCAGCGGTCCCGCAAACGAAACCCTTCGCCGTCGGTTCGATGGCGTAGATGGCATGTCCGTCGGAAGGTGCTGCGGGCAACGCGCATCGTAGCTCGCCCCCCTCAACGAGATAAAGGTCCGCGTTGTCCGTGGCGACGATAATGCGGTCATCCGTGATCCAGCGGTGAAGGGTGTAGTTTTGGGGCTGGATTTTTCCCAGCCCGCCGGGTGAAACTTTGAGCATGCCCTCCAAGTAGCGATAGAATCGAAACAGTCCCGCTCCGCTCACGACGACGTGGAGTGGATCCTTCGGATTGATCGACACCGACGTCACCACGCTATTGCTCGCCGAGCCGTCCCGAATCGCTTGGGCGGCTGCGTGATCCCTCAACACGGCGACCTGCGCCAACGGCTTCGACCGCTCCCAATTCCAGTAGAGCAGGTTCCATTGCGGTGGTCCGCCTTGAGTGATCAAATGCCTCCCGTCGCTGCTGAATTCCATCGCGACGAACCGGTCGCTTCCCAGGTCCGTGACGTTGAGCACACGGCGGCGGCGGCGAGAGGCGTTCTCGACGATTTGAATTTGCGGGTGCTCACCACTCTCGGCAATGGCGATGTACTTTTTGCTCGGGGTCAGTGCCAGTGCCGTAATCGCATCCGTGCGCTCGGAAGTCAAGAAAAATTTTTGCGAATTCTGCGGAACGTTGTGAGTCACGACGTTGCGTCCGACAGGATACGTCAACGTGGAATCGTCGACCCAATGCAGCGAGCCGTACACATCGCTCTTGATGCCGAAAGCGTGGCGCTTGTTGAGCGTCCTCATTTCGAGGCCCTCTTTTCCCTTCTGCATTTCGGGATTGAAGGTGAGACGGGGCAATTCGGACTTTTGGTCAAAAAAAAAGAAACGCAGCGGACGTTACGTTGAACTCAAAAAATCGTGTCTTCATCTTTTAAGTGGCACACGTTGAATCAGCGTTTTAGTTAGGAAAAGTCTACGGTGCGGGCAGCCTCCTTCAAGCAACGGCGCAGCGAGTGAGGGCCGCGGTCATCGCGACTCGCTCGGATAAGTTGATCGGCAAGAATGGCGACACCATGTCGGTCACAAGCAGCCTCGAACATGCCACGGCCGAATAGTCCATGAGTTTTCGGTGTTTTTTGATCGGGCTGGTTCGACGTGGCTGCTTCTTGCTTGAACGACAAGTCTGCAGTCGACGAGCGCGGGCGCTTGTCGCCGAGCCTTCTCAACCTGGCCGCGAACGCGGAATCCTCGTTTACTTCTAGAAGTTCTGTTGGATGTGCAGCGACGACGATGTCAGGGTCCGACTCAAATGCAACGAGAAAGGCGAAACTGTCAGGCACCAGCGAGTGACGGCGAACGTCGCGTACTTTTGCGAGAACTGGCCACGTCGACGATCGCGAGAGATTGGGCATAATGCGATTGCTCGATGATCCGACCTCGATTTCTGATGCTTGAAAACCGCAAGTGTCCCTCCAAATCACGATGGATGGTGTAAAAAGCGGGCGAAACGACACCAAGGCGTCAACTCCGAGAATCCATTTAAACACGTTCGGTTGTGGCTTCAATGCGATCAAGCCAAGACACTTGCTGAGGGAGACCACCGCGACGTTACAATCCGACCGTTTTGGGTGCTGAAAGAGAGACACTACAAATCCGCAGATCTCCTCCCTTTCGCAAAGTGCGGTGCCTTCGTACCATCGCAACTGCGGTGGTGGGCAACCGTCAACGGCTAGTGCGGAGGTAACCAACGTGTCAAACACCGCAGTGGAATGAAATCGGGACGATAGGTTGGTAATGTTGACATATGCGCCTATGTGCAGCTGACGATGACGCTGGTGAAGCATGGTGGGGCGGTCATCGATAAAAGGGGGTGGGGATTTGGGACTGGCAATCGGGGAGCAATAAATGTGTGCACATGAGCGTGGCAAACCTAGTAAAGAGACGCTCCTGCTCGCGAGGCGTTTTGTCGTGGTTACATTCAAGTCGTTGCACCAGCCTTGAACTTGTCCCCGACGAAGTAGAAGCTGCCCACCGCCAATTCATCGGGCATTTGTCGCATGGCCAAATGGCACGCGATTTCTTTCACATCCGGCACCCGAACCTTTTTGTCGCTCAAGTATGCGGGTACGCTTTTCCTACTCGTTTCTAGGTCCTTTATGACTTGGCAAATAATCTTCAGGGCTTTGTCATTCTGAGGGTAGTCTTGCCCGTTCTCCATATACTCTCCGCGAACAAAGTCCTCCACCAAGATGGCGTTTTGGTTGCAACTCCGGACGCTCATCGCCCGATTTTCGATGAAAATGGTGTCGTTGAGGTCTCTTCCGAGCCACCTGAGATTTTTTTCATAGAAGTGATCTCGTGACATCCAAATGGGGTCCCGCGTGATGTAGTGCGAGATGCGGATACCAGAAGGGTCGATCGCGTGAACTACTTGCTTCATGTACCTTTCACTCGATGCAGACCAGAGGATGACTTCCGCATCGATCGATGACAGATAGTCGAGCAATTCGGCCAAAAAAGGGCGCGGCACAAGAGCCGCACGCAATCGATACGCCTTGTCGCCGTAGGACACAATTGTCTCGTCGACGTCGAGCACCACCGTCAGTCGAGACTTGTAAGTCTTTCCTTGGGGCCCACCAGCCCTTGTTGATGGCGCAACCGGTCTTGCTTCTCGACGAGAAGATAGTAAGCAAGCGTGATGCCACCTATCATGGTCAGGAAATAGGCGCGTGCGGCGTGGTCACTCCAGAATCTCGTACCAATTTCCTTTAAACGTTTTGCTCCGTAGAAGCGGTCTTCGGTATGGGTGTGCTTCGCCTTTTCCTTGTTGGCGTACATGTGCACCGGACCTCCGCGAGAGAACAACGGCTTCTTTGGCGCCAATTCTTGCGACGAGGCTCCTCGATTCGATGGCGTTTTTGGTTCAAGAAACCATCGTCGAATCAACGTCCGTCTCATTTTTAGTTGTCTATTGTGGTATTGAGAGTCACGGCAATTCAAAATGATTGCATGTGTGCGAAGCGAATTGTGATCAAGAAAAAGAATGAACGTGGTCACGGGAAGAAACAAACGGAACAAACAAAAGGGTGACTCCGCTTTGAGGAAAGCGGGGAATCGGGGAATTGCGTGTTAACTCTGAACCGCGGAACGGCTTGGGGGATTCAAGAAGCAAGCCATCAGCGTGTTCACCGCGATGGGATCTGTTGTTTGTTCCGCATTGAACACTTGCCGAGGTCCCACCGAGAGTCCTTTCTTTTCTAAATCCTTGACATTGAAATCGCTGCGTCTGGCCTTGATTTCAAGCTGTTTAATCGACAACGTGTTAGCACCTTGACGAACTTGCAATCTGTTCAAAGGCACTTCCGACGGAACGACCCAGAGTTTTGAGCTGTAGCCGGCGGTGCTCAGCTGCCGCTGTCGCTGAACGCTGTGTACTGGCTTCCATGTCATTAAAAAAATTGCATGGCCGTCCTTGGGCGGTGGGTGCAACTGCAAGAAGTCCTGTGTGTTTTCAAGGTCGTCCAAGTTGTAGACCAGGACATCCGGCACAGACGCTGCGCGAAGTGAAACCGGTCGTTCACCAGGTTTAATTCGGACACCGTACTTCAATGCATGCTCCTTGGTCACCCAAATCGGTGAGAGATACCTTCGCCGTTCAATCGCAGAACTGACTTCCTCAAGCAAACGTTGAGGGACGCGACGGCCATCTACCAGGGCAAGAGTTCCATCGCGATAAAAAATCGCATGTGGATTGGTCGTGTTTTCCGCGTTGTACAATTTCACTGCGGTAAGATCAGCAAAATCTGCACAGCCGCCAGGGTGTTGTTGAGGATTGAAAGTTGCCAAATCGAAACCATCCAGCGACGCTTGTCGTACCGAAATCCAAACCTGGCAAAGTGCATTGACGGCGTTCAACTTTTTGACTGCCGCAGGGCTCATGACGGGTTCCCAAATATCCGCGTCAAGCACCATCATGAGGCCACGGCGATTTTCCTTCGATGGAGGAGGCCTTCGCTTCAAAATTTTCTCCCGAACTGTCTTGGGAATCGAAACGAAAGGCACGATGTAAGAGTCTCTGAAACTCACTTTGACGAATTGTCCCTTGTCGCAAATGTCCACATTAAAAAGTTGTTTTGCTTGCTTCTCGGTGATCCAGTAAGGCGATCGGTAGCCCATTAGTACACTGGCCACGACCAGCCGACGATGCGCAGGCTGTGGAAATTGCCGTCCGTTTCCTGGGTTGATGGCCAGGCCCAACCTAGGTGCAACCCGTTCAGGATGTAACGCCTGGTCGCAACCGTACATCGGGATCTTCGCTTCCTCGGCAATGTTGACGCCAAGAGCACCTGTTTTTAATTGCACTCCGTACGTTTCAATCATTTCCTGGTCGATGAAGAGGATGCGACGTTCGTTGTTTGGATTCAACTGTTTCCTCACCACGGGTGAATTGATAATTTTCCACCGATCACTTGCAAAAATCGCCGTTCCGGAGGCAAAAAATGGCGGAAAGCGTTGCATCAGTTCTTCAGCCGAGTTTTCAGAAAGACTCGAAAAATGATAGACCAAGCTTCCACCAGGAAATACCATCGTGGGCTTCTCATTAGGTCGAACGAACGTTCCACACGTCCTTAGCATTTGAGGCAATGTCACCCAGTACCGACTTTTTTTCGCCGACCCATTCGAAGATTGCTGAATTTGCTGTGAGAGTTGTGACTGAAACGTTCGGCCGGTGACCGGTGAAGCATATCGAAATTTCAACGATCGAAAGAAACGAGGCTTGCGCATTGTGACTGTAAAAGATTCTGTGATTGTGATCGCAAAGAATCATCAAATGCAATCTGTTCGTCACACAGCAGCTTATCGTTTCGTTACAAGGCAGCGTATAACGGTAAGGTACAGAACTACTGGAACTCACAAGAGAAAGTGGAACTATGCAACTACGCCTCCAACGCTTCCACAATAGCGAAGAGATTGTATGGATTCGAGTTACCGGCTGCCACTGTTTGAATTTCTTTTGAAGAACTATTGACCACCATCGGACCAATACTTCGATCGATTGCACCCAATTGATGAGGAAATCCATGGGACGATTGGAAACCCGCCGCTTCCAACACATAGGGAGAATTGCTGACTGGCATCGCACGTCGCGGATTTACATTCAATCCCATGGCTAAACGAGGGGTTGTTGCGCTGTGTCCAAAAAGACGATCGGCATGTCCGTTTTCGTGTTGGCTTCGCCTTGGCCAAGCAGCGTCTTTCGCATTCTCTGGCGGCTGTTGGATTGCGTTCATTAGTTCTCGCACGTGCATGTTGTTGACTCGAATTTGTGTTGCGTCACCGCGTAACTCATCACGCACTTCCGGCATGAGTCGTGAGCTATAGTTTTCTCCACTGCCGGGAGGAAATCGTGTCACGGTTGGAGGAGCCGTTCTTGTGGGAAGGAGCACGTTGTCCGTTGATGGTGCGAGGGACAAAAGCATTGGTTTTGCACTTTCGCGTTGAATACGTTGCGTCATTTGCCTGGAGGATCTCAAAGCTTGATCAGCTCGATCAGATTCATCCAAAAATTGAGCCTGGCGGGAAGCATCATCAAAGTAGCGATCCCGGCTGTCAGCTCGATTTGTTTCTCCTGATGAAACTGCAGAAGATCCTTGGTCGCCCCAAACTGTACGCAAGAAGGATCCAGGTCCAACAACCATGTCGCGGTGCGAGTTAATTTGAACGCGCATCGGCTGTGGTGGTTTTTCAGGTAGCGAATCAAACAAAGGCTCTCGTGGATTGTATTGCTCCTGGGGTCCCAAGCTGCTCCAACGGCGCACAGGTGACACAACATTCGCGGGTGTTGACGAAAATGCGCCGTTGGGTGCCCCGACATCAAAGGTCCGGAGTGCCTTATTGACTTGATCACCAGATGCAATCTGACCAAGCGTGATAGGCGGTTTTGCTTTCGAAGGTGAATAAATGGAAAAGAGTGTTTCATCTTCTGTTTGAAACGGCGCGATAGATTCAGTGTGGTGACCCAATACCTGCGAACCGGAATCCTGCAAGAATTGTTGCGGTGTGCAACTGCCTCCGTAGATGGCTGCACCTTCAGCGTGGATTTGAATTGGATTGCCCCCCAATTCTTTTTGGTACGCTTCGCGAATGTGTTTGACAGTGAAAGTTCCCATCAACACTTTTGTGACAAGCGCGTCTCCGACCCCCCGACGCACCTGTTCATGCGACAATTCAATTTGCAATTCGAATGCCATGCCAGGAGATACGCGAAGAACTGAAACTTGACGGCGTTCCACGCCCAAATTGATGGCAACTTCAGCTTCAACCGCTTTTCGAAATCGCGTTTTTTTGTCGTCTTCGGCCCGTTCGTAGAGCATCGCGGTCGAACCTTGAATTCTCAAGAGAGCATGTAAGGAACATGCAAGTGCATCATGTCCCATTGGTGAGTATGACATCAAACGTTCTGTATCCGCGGTGGACAATGCCGACATTTCATCGTCGCCATCGGGGCCGATTGTGTCACTTGATTCATGGATGTTAGGTGTGGTTGTCGGCGGTTGTAATTGAATATCAGTACCACCACGCGGTATCGACCTTTGTTGAGGCGCGCGAATTGGTGACGTTCCTTCCAATGTCGCGTCTCCCAGGAATCTTCGAAACAACCCCTGGGGAGGCTCAATGGGTTCCACTCCGAATTTTTTCACGAGTTGAATCCACATGCGTTCATAACCGTCGGGGGGTTGATCGTGAGCTTTCATCAACCGAGCGATGTCTTCGGGTGTTTTTGAAGGCACATAGAACGAAAAGAATCGTCGCAAACGTTCGCGCCACATGTCCCGCTCCTCTTTTGTGTAGGTTTCATGTTTTGCGGCTGAAGCGGTTTGTGCCGGTTCGTCCCAGATGTCGTCCGCTGCCAGGCGTCGCCCTTCTGGTAAAGTGACGAAAGTCGAAGGGATATCAGATTCTAGGCCGTATTTTTTTTCGAGTTGCGCCCACATGTGAGGAAATCCTCCAAGGGAAGAATCGCTCGCATATCTCGTCACGTTTTTCGAAATATCGGACACTTTGTCTGGAGCGTAAAACCCATAGAATCGTCGCAAACGACTGATTTGTTCTTCAAAGTCGACTGCGGATGAATCCTCCACTTTTTTTGAATTGCGACCAGATTGCGATTTTCTATCCTTCGAAGCAACTTTGCCGTCGTTAGACGCAGAAGTTTTGGAACTTCTTTGTTTGCTCGTGTCAGATGATTTCGGAGCGTCCTTACCCATTTGTGAAAAGGAAGTTGATCAGACCCGTCTTCTGTTGAAACAAATTCAAACAAATTCAAACACACTTCTCTGTTTTTCTCTGTTCTCCGTTGGTGGCCCTTTCGCGCCTCTACTCCATGTGGTCTGAAATGGGACGTGCGAATCATCGCCGTCGTTCCGATCACCAATCGTCGCTCGTAGCCTGTGTCTCCTTTAAGGTGAGGGCAAATCAATCAACAAGACAGATGGGACCCCATCACCACACCCTGCTTTCAGCTAAAGAAACGGTGTGGATGACTATTTCCTGGTATGTGCTATTTCCTACCAGTTTCAAAAGTCGATTACTTGCGAATGGGTTTGACACTTCGGTGCCCTTTCAAACGAACACTTCGGTGCCCTTTCTCTTCTATTGCATCTCATCTTGTCTTTTTGTTCTAAACGTTCCCGAATCCTGCGGATTATTCCACTCATCGCCTGCCTTTGACCGTTTCAGTGCATTCTACGATCGACAGGCACAAAGCAGTCGGAAAAACATCAATATCGAACGGAATGTTTGATTGTCGACAACCCTCTCTCTCTGCGAACCGCGTCCTTCCTTCGCCTCCCTAAACCACGGTTACCTCTTCCTGAAGTAGCCATTCCACGGGCAGACAAAGAAGACGTCGCTGGAGCTGTTTGTTGACAGCAGCGAGCGGCGCTGACCGATGATCGCACCCATCAACGA
>ERZ1292633.3055-Hain-H41-02um-R1-3055-length-16592-cov-7_pt1 | contig 16592 bp, 7 predicted proteins | sample MGYA00564406_ERZ1292633 | MGnify/ENA primary metagenome ERZ1292633 (study PRJEB36523, sample SAMEA6512639) | groundwater metagenome | collected 2019-01-08 | study: AquaDiva: Metagenomics assemblies of 32 groundwater samples | reverse complement strand
CAGCCACGCCCCTGACGCTGCGGCCAACGTCACGGCGGGGTCCGCTGATGACGGACACTGCACCGTCGGCACAATGGCGCCACCAGCGGGCTTGTCCAGCGAGTCCACGTACGGGCTGTCACACATGACGATCTGGGCATCGGAGGTCACGAGAGGCACGGAAAAGGCAGTGTTCGACAGAGAATGTAGTGTCACGTTGCTTCTGACAGCGACCCATCTGGACGCCGAAGTGAAGTTTGCTGCCGACACGAAGTAGGCGAGGTCTAACAGCTCATACATGGTTCGATCGGTCGAGATCACAAAATGGGAATCGGCAACCCATAGCGTCGTGCGCGACATACCGCGGCGACCCAGGAAAAAGGCGACGGTGTTGTAAGGCGTCGATAACGTCAGTTTCGAGTCCACAATGAACATCACACTATCGGTCACGGCATCCTTAAACTCGAAGAACCCGCCGCCGTGCAACTCTCCTGTCGACCGAGAACTGCCTGAGACGTTTGAAAGGAGAACGAGTGCCCCGTTCACGGCGCCCCCGAAAGACAAGAAGGCGGCATCTTGGATCGAGCAATTCTCCAGGCGGATTAACGATCCCGGAGACAGCCCAATGGGAAACGATACTTCGCCTGCGAACATCGAGAGACTTGTGGCGTCGAACTCGAACGGTCGAACTCCTTCTGGCAAAGATCCGGTGGGAAGGGTGGGCGCACGTACTTCCACTGGGCCGCGAAACGTCGCACCCATGGCCCGAAATGTCTGCGTCGAAAGCCGCAAGGGCGATTTAATGTCACACCGGTCAATCAGCACCTCGTCCCACGGCGGGACCTCAGCCGCAAAGTAGAAGGAGGCCATCGTGAGTTCGCGGCACAGCAACCGTCGAGGCGCACCGATGAGGGTCGTGTCGAGGAGGAGGCGCATTGGCAATGTCGCGTCGTTGCTGGCGGGACTTGGCGATGTGCCAAGCGCTAAGATGCGCACGTCGGCGCCGACGACCCCAAGTTGCAGTGGTAGCATCGCAGATAGCCACGTCGAAGGCGACAGGAGCATCACGGTCGTTTGCGACAGCGCCTCCCAGGTCCCCACAATGGACACACGCGTCGACACGTTGCTCAGTCGGATGGATGAATTCGTGACTGTCGCGGACAAAGCCAAAGCAGCGCTCAGAACGTACCGGCCAGAAAGTGAGCCGATCAACGCCGCATCGGAGATGCAAATAACCGAACTTCGCACGTGCCGCAAGCGCGCCACGAATCCAAAGTCGAGGTTAGGTTCGGTGCGTAAATTCATCGCTGTAATCGTGGACCTGGTGATACCAAGATACGACGACGCGAACGAATTCGCGACGGAAACGGCACTGGCGACCGCCACTTCTGCCACGCAGCTGATAACGCTATCGCTGAGCAGAATTGACGAGTGGTCGACGGTAGCGAAAGCGAGCACCTGGCAGCCTTGATAGCTACGGTGCGTCAACTGGGTAGACGCCATTTGCCACAGTGAGCGATTGAAGTATCCAAGAACGGTATGGCTTTGAGGTTGGGTCGACAACGTGTCTCCCGGTGGGATCCCACTGATGGTTAGCGTGGAGTCCGTCACGGAGGCCAGGAACAACAGAGACCCCACGAAGGTGCGCTCGGACTTCCAGAACAACCTTGACACGTCATTCTCGACGGTAATTTGATCGATGCTGCAATCGCTCAAGAACGCATACCGCAACGCGGAACGGCCAGAGACCGTCGACCCCACAACAAGGCGTCCGAAGCGAAACGAACGACACCGCACCGATGATCCATCCAGCGCCGTCGACAACGACGCGGCGGACACGGTTGCGGCATTCGGCCCATCCGCAGCGCGCAAAACGCTGTCCTTCACCTCGAAGAGCACGCCGGATTGCACCGTCCCTACGGTCATCAGCGGCAGCGACACTCGCTCCAGCCACACGGTGGAGGCAACGAGCTGTGAAAATGGGGTGCACCGCGCCGTCAAAGTGGTGTCGGTCATGAATAACCGACTGTTCGTGAATGTCAGCGGCCACAGGCTGAGTGACGAAGTGTAGTAGTCGGGGCGGGACCGAAAGCGGCTGCGCAGCAAGGTGATGGTGGTGCCCGTCAGACCTTTGCGACCGTTCAGCACGTACGTGAAGTCGTTCGCAGTATCGTGCCGCTGTATGCTGGCAGTAAACGTCGAGTCGGCGATGTACAGCTGCACATCCACCAGCTCCTCGTGAAAATACAGCAACCGAGCCACGTTGAAGTTGCTGCTGACGAGCGCGTTCACTCCTAGGAAGGTCAAACGCGACCCTGTAACACTGCCCATAAAATTGAACAGCCGACACGTCTGTGGCTCCTGCACGTAGACGGTCACGTTGGTCATCGTGACGGACGATCCAGTCAGGCTCCCCATAAATCCAAGCGAGTCGCTGCCCCGGACGACGCCGGAGCGGCTGGTGGTGTGAACCACATCGGCGATGGCGATCGTCGAGTTAATGACATCGTTCGTGAATTCCACAAAGTCGAAAAATGAGTTTTCGCTCATCGAGAAGGACATATTGATCACCGCCCAGCGTAGCGAAAACGTAGTGATGAACGTCTCACCGCGGGCTACGAACACGGAATCGCGCGCTGGTGGGGAGGCACCTTGATTAAAAGCACGGCCAGTGAGCATGTCGGTCACGGCGCATCCCGAAAACGCCACATCGTAGAAGGGCCCGGCGGTGAGATCGATAACTGGGAGGGTCCAACGGTCGCAGATCAACCGCCCAGCGGGGAGCGAGACGAGCGATGCACCCCGCAGAGCCGCCGGTTCTCGCGTAAGCGCATTCGTCGTGTTCACGTCCGACGCATCATCCACATGCAGCACCACGCCAACGTCGACGGTATTCACGTTGAATTCGGTGAGCGTCGTGCCGTCAGAAAACGTCACGTTTGACGCCCGGATTCTACCGTTGATCGCCATCGACCGGGCCGTGAACACCGTCGCGCTGACGCGCCACTCACTGCCGTCCAGCACCGTGGGGAATTGGAATGCCCCCGAGCGATCGTAATGAGGCGGCGAGGAGGAGATGGTGCTCCCATCGACAGTCAGCTTCGAACCGCTGAACTGGCCGGAACCGCAAAATGTGCATGCTTCTTCGGTGTCCGGGCGGGCTTCATACGCGCGGGAAGAAAGGGTGGACCTCAATACCGATATCATCGAACCCCGCAGGATGGACCCCTGCATGCTGAACAGCGTGGCGGTATTGTAACGCGTGGCGACGTCGAGGTAGCTGGTGTCAATCACGATGGAGGAGCCGTCTTGGATACTCCCCGAAAAGGACATCAACGCACAGCCCCCTTGCCCCGCGGCGAAGAGAGTTGAGTTGACGATCAACAGCTGCGATCCCTCGGTCAGCGCGTTGAACGTCCAGCTGTAGCAAGCGCACGCCGCCGTCATTCTCGAATTGCGCACGCGGATCTGGGACTGCTTCCGTAATACGGTTGAGAATTGCGCGTTGCTGACCGACGTCACTTCATCGAGGTCCACGACCACGCGCTCCAGACTGGCAGCGTCAACGTACAATGAAGCAAGCGTTCCCCCGAAAACGGACAAACGCACTTCTGTGGGAATGCCTATCGTCGTCGCTGCTGCGAAGGTCGCGTGCGCGGGGATCGACAGCAGATGTATGATGGACCCACTCACGTTGACTCGCAAGGACGTGCTCGGCTTCGTGCGCAATATGTAGATAATCTGGACCGTGGACGCGGTCACAGAAATCTTGCACGGTGCGTCGGGAGCATCCGACGCGATAGTCAGCGTGCCCGATATCACCGTGTTCGAGATAACCGCCTCTGTGAACGTTTCTGGAGCGCAGATGACCTGCAAGTCTTGGTAAGCGGCCAGCGAGTAGGTTGCCGGAGTGCCTTGGCCCGAAACACCGCTGATGATAAAGTACGCTCCATCTCGCGCAGAAAATCGCCCATGTCCCAACGTCACCGTTTGCAGGACGCTTGCTCGGCGAAGTGGCGGGTCTGCCGACTGCCGAGTCACGATGTGCATGAAAAGCAACAGCAGCGTGAGCTGCCGCAGCGCGCCGGATCGTCGACCGATCGTCTCCATTTAAATGGCCCTGACGACTCAACCATCGGCATCGTTTAGTTCGGTTCTGTGACACACCTTTTTGGTTCGCACGCACAGACAGCAAGCAACGGGTCTTTTGTTCCTGGGCATTTCCGCAACCGTACATGTGGCGTCGATTTCACCGTGTTGGGTCGTCCAAACGCACCAGTGCATTAAGTGTTTTGTTTACAGATGATGCCTCCACATTGCATTTGTTAATCGAAGAGGAAAGAGAAGCTCCACGACCTCTCTCTTGCTAAAATCGACGTCTGTCCGGGCCGCTGCGGGACTCATCCCGAGGTCCCCGGGAGTTTGCGAAACCCCCTCGCCCGCGGAACTGCCTTGCCAATCCACCACGTTGGACCGGTCCCCGTCTGTCGCCGTCTCCGCGGCGCTGTCTCTCGATAGCCGACGTGAAGCCGTCGCCGTCATCGTCGTCATCGTCGTCGTCACCGCCACCGCCCATGTGCCCGTCGCCGCCGCCGTCATCGCTGTCCTCGAGCTCGCCCCAGTCAAGGTCGTTGAAGTCCTTGTCGAAGTCATCGTCATCTTCTTCGTCGGCGTTCGGCGCGGCCAACAAATGCGCCGGTGGCTGTTTCTTTGACTTTTTAGGTTTTTTGGCGGTAACGTTGGTATCTCCCATGGTGAAGTCCTCCATGCCGCCTGGTTTAGCTGCATCCGCAGCGGCGGCTCCATCGTGGTCAGCCTCCTCATCGTCGGCGGCGCCGTAGAGTGCGATTTTCGACTTTCGCTGAAGTTTTTTCACTATTTCTGCCGTGTCGGCTTCCTCGTCGGCATCCTCGTCGCTGGCCGCGTCGACGTCATCGCTATCGCCCCCCTCTTCGTCGGCATTGTTCTTCTTCTTTTTCTTCTTTTCTTTCCGCGACGTCGGCAAATTGGCTTGGAACTGTTCGCGTTGCACGGCGAACCTGTGCATGAACAGACTGCCGACATCGAGATCCATCGGCGACGCCTTGATGAACGCGGTGTCGGACACGTTGGGCAAAACCGCCGTGTGAACTTGGCGCCGAAACACGGGCACGCCTCGGGGGTCGTTTCGCCCCGCGAGCTTTGGCGCATGATCGTCCCCTCCCCCGCCCGGGCCATCGACCGAGGCAGCGTTGCACATCATCGTCAAAAAGTTCTGGAGCGTCAGATCGTCCAAAGGGTGGCTCTCAAAGTTGGCCTCGCGTCCCAGTCGAAGCAACACGGCGAGTTGCACCACGTTCGGGTGCGTGTGCCGGGTCAGCGCGCACAGCGTCCACAGCGACGATCGACGGGCGGCAGCGTATTGCGGATCGCGACTGCGTGGATCGTACACTCCTCCTGATTTTTCCGTGCCAGCGACGGGGGTAGAAGGCGACTGTCGAGAGCGCTTGCGGCTTGACGCTGTCGCCTTGTTGCTCGTGTCCGCTGCAGGCTGAGGAGCGGCACGCAGCAAGGCACTCACGCTCCTGTTGTGCCCAGCGAGTTCGCCAATCAGGAGAAGCGCAGCACAAATGAAGCCGGGCGCGTGGAACAAGCAGCGCTCAAGCAAACGATGCACGTACGCGCAGACACGGTCGTCGTTTGTGTCGTCACGCAAGCACTTGTACAGCAGCGAGAAGAACGATGTCAGCTGTGACGGGTCAGGCACGGCCTTCGGCGACACCAACAGCAACTCGTAAAATGCTCGATGCCAACGATCGACAACATTCGTGAGCCCGCCTTTGAGCACCAGCTGTTGCACCAAGGTCACCGCGAGGACTCGCTGCGAGAAGGGCCCCGTTCGCGCCAAGGTGAAGATCGCGTCCAGCTGGTCCTCCATGCCCTTGAGGTCCGCGCCCGCGTAGGGAATCGCCCTGCGGAGGCCGCTGAGGACCGCCGCCACCACCGTTGCCTCTTGGGACCCTTCGACGATGAGGCGCTTGAGGAGCGCGAGGTACACCGTGATGCATCGGAGCGCGAGTTTGCGTTCATCCTTGTTGAACACCAGCTGGTTGATGATGTTGACACAGTAACGTCGCTGCCGCAGTTCCGCATTCTTCTGAAACACAGCCTTCTCGAGTTCCGAGAGCAGCGGGTGCTGATACGTCGACGACTGGCTCAGCATGTCCAGCAGGGCGTGATAGGCCTTGTTGGAAATGCCGCCCGCGGGGTCGCCGAGCTTGTCGACCATGAGAAAAATCACCAAGCTTTGGCCTTCTACCACGGCGTTGAGCAACTGCGACACCGCTTCGAGCCATTTTTCCCTTCGCGGGGCGAGCTTGTCCTTGAGGCAGGTTTCCGCCAGAGCGAGAAACTGGCCGTACGTTCGCTTGAGCGCGTCCTCAATGTACCAGGCCTTCAGCACCTGCGCTCGCTTATCAGTTTCGACCGGCAACGTGGCAAAGTACTGTGATGCGAAACGGCGCAACGCCCGCCCAGGCGGCATGATGCGTGGCCACACGGCGCAGAGCGCCTTCACCGCCGCATCGAAATGGTGGGCATCGTTGCGCGCGATGTCGAAAAGCGTACTGAAGCCATCCATGTGTAAGTAAAAGGTGGGCTCCGAGAGCTGCAGCGCCGCGGCGGCAATTCGATCGCCCGTCGTACCGCGCGCCTGGAACTGATTGCGGTACCAGTCTTCCTTGCGGCTCGACGAGCGCTCCGCCTCGGCGTCGATGCTTTCTTGCGCTTCGCGGAAGTAGTCGTCGAGTTGCTCTTTGCTCGTTGTGTGCGTCGATAGCTCTTTCAGGGTGCAATGCCGCAGCGGGAGACGCTGGTTGTACCACATTGCTCCAGAAGGGGGGAAATGAGTTAGTGTTTGTCGTCAGACACCTTGAAAGGAGAGGGGAAGGAAAGAAGGACGTTAGATAGGCAAACGACGTTTGGAAGTCGCCGTGGCATTGTCGTTGACCCCGAGGGAGGAAGGTGTGAGCGCCAGTGCTTTGCCCTTGACTCAAGCCGCGCCGGATGAGCCTGGAATGTCCCTGTGCAGCAGCCGGAGGGCGTCTTGCAATGCGCGCGACACCCCAATTGGTAACGGCATCGGAACGGCGTTTCTCTCGGCCGAAGAAGTGGGGGCTGGCTCCCGGAACGGTTCTACCCGGGATGAAACTCGGTTCACGGTTGCCTGCCGAGTTGCATTCTGCAACGATCGGTCAACCGTGTCACTCCGTCGATCAGTCGGTGTGTCGGCGGACCTCCTCGCGACCTCGTGCGCTGGAGACGCCGTCACGGCTGCGTTGGCCTTGAAGTTGGCAAGTTCCCTCTGAAGCGCGGATATTTCAGCGGCATGCCGATCCGCTTCCGCACGACAACTCGCAAGCTTCTCGCCTAGGTCGCGTTGCTCCCCGACGGCCGCGGTTCGTTCCTGGTTTAACAACCGGGTCAATCGCACCAAGTCGGCGTCGTGTCCCTCCGCCGCAGCAGAACGCGCCAGCTCCAATGATTGGATCTCCTGCTTCAGGGTCGCCACGTCGCGAAGCAATCGTTCACGCTCTGTCGTCCATTGCCCAGCCGATGCCTCGGCAGCGACCGCCGCCGTTCGCAGCTGTTCTCGCAGTGCGTCAATCGCCGATGTGAGCTGGGAGCGCTCTCTATCATGCAGTGCCCTGAGGTCGTCTATCTCGCTGCGAACACGCTCCGTTTCCATCACGGCGGTTCGGCGGGCGATTTCTGCTTCCTGTAAATTGGCGGCATTTCGTCTCTCCTGTTCCGCGGCGTCCAGCTTCGAGGCCGACAACGATTTTGCCAAACGCGTCATCTCACGGTCGTGCTCGGCCTTGGCTGTCGCGACGCCCTCCGCCGCCGCCGCCTCCAACTGCACTATCCTTTGGTGATGCGACACCTGCTGAGCGTGCGCGGCTGCCTCGAGCTGCGCCACCTTGCGCGCGTGCGCCGCCTCTACCTGGGCGGCAGCCTCGTCGAACTGAATTGCTCGTCGATCACGATCCAACCGCGATTGTTCCGCCGAGGACGTCGCAGCCGCCAGTTGCGATCGCAGCGTGTCCGTCGCTGCGGCGTGCTGAAGGCGGGTTGCCTCCAGCTGCTCTTGGCAGTTTTCGAGCTGCCGGCTGACTGCCTGCGCACGGTCCTCCGCTCGACGGGTATTCGACTCGGCCTGTCGCACTCGTTGAGCGGCGGCTTCATTCTCCAGGCGCTCCTTCGCCGCCGCCTCAGCACGCAGGTCAAAAACCTGTCGTCTGAGCGCTTCCGCCTCTGCCTCCAGCCGCTGGCGATCCACGGCGGCGTTCGCTCGCGCATCGTCGCGGCTGCGCGACAACTCCGCTAGCTCTGCCGTCATGAGAACCACTTTCTTTTCTGCGGTCGCGACTTGCTCCTCTGCTAACTTGCGGTCTTTGGCATATGACTCTCTCTCTTGCGCGATCGCACGCCTGCTTCCGTTGGACAGAGCGTCGATTCGGCTGGGAAGGGCCGCAAGTTCCGCCTCCAGCCACTGATTTCGCTCAGCCAGCTGCTGCCGCTGCGACTCGGACGCGGCGACGGAATCCGCGTTCAGGCTGCCAAGATGCTTGCGCAACGACTCGACTTCGGTCAGCAGCTCACGACGTTCGGCTTCGAGCTTCCCTTTTGCACCCTGAAGCTCGTTGCGCGTAGCGGCCCACTCCTCCGTTTGGGTGTACCATAATTGCTCGTTTCGCGTGGCGTTCTCGGTCGCCACCGTAAAGTCGCGTTCGGTCGCCTCGAGTCGCAGTTGGGTGGTCGCGAGTTCGGCGGCCATTCGGTTATGCGTCGTTTCGAGCTCTTGAAGACGAGCGACTTGCTTCCTCGCCCACCGTCGCATCGCCGTCGCTTCGGCGTCGAGCTGCTCAATGCGGTCGTCCCTCATCGCATCGGCGACAAGCATCATGTCGGAGGGGGGGCAACGACGGCCTGCGTGTGAAACGGTCTGAAACAGAGGAGGCGGAGAAAAGTGGGGGGGCAAAAAAAAACCACTGTCATCACACTTAGTTCGCGCTCCAACAGAACGCTGGCGATGACACTGAAACTGCAGAGAAGGCGTAGGACCGGGAGGGGGGAAAGCAACAAAGACAGGAAGGGCCAGCCACTGTTTGGCAGAGAGCAAGTCATGCGAACCTAGGGACGCGCCACAGCAAAGGCATCAACGGAACCGACGACGCCGTTTCTCAATTGATCTTTACTTGATGGCGGCCTTCAGCGCCGCAAGTCGCTTTTCCAGCTCCTTATCCTCACTTTCCTCGGCGCCTGCCGACTGTGCGGACGCCGACGCGGACGCCGCGGGGAGAGCGCCGTCGGCGACGCCGACCTTGGCTTTGTAGTCCAGGACGAATTCGTCCATCACCTTGCTAATTTCCTGTTCGACCTCCGCCTCTTCCTCGCCCTCGTCGTCCATGACGTCGTCGATGGCATCCGACATCATCTCCTCCTTCATGCCCATCATCTCGTTCTGTCGTTCGAACTCTCGCATGATGCCCTGCATCGCCGGGATGTTCATCTTGGCGTTCATGCCCTGCATGGCGCGCGTGACGCCGGCCATAGCCCGCGACATGGAGGCGGTCGACGTCATCGTCTGGATGCGCAGGCTGACCGCCGTGATTTGGGTCTTCATACGGTACAGCTTCTGTGCATACTTTCTCGTTCGCACAAGATCCTTGGCCATGATCCGGATGCTGTCCATCTGGTCCTGCTTGGCCATCTTTTTCATGTCGACCGTGATTTTCTTCTCCTGGGCGACGAGCTTGGTTCGCTCACGCTCGAGCTCGCGGACCGTCTTGTCGAGAAGGCGCTTGTTCTCGCGCATTTCCTCTTGCGGGGTCTTTTGGTGAAACATTCCCTTCACGAAGTCCATCATTTTTGCGGGATGCTGGCAGAAAAATCCTAACTTCGGAATCTGTTTACACGGGCCATGAGCGCCGCATTTAAAAGGAGCCATGATTGCTTTCGGCAGCCGGCGATGTGAAGGTCGTGGCGGGTGATGTTGGCATTCAGGGGGGGCGGTACCCAATGGTGAAAGCTGAGACGAAACGAAATGATCACCTTTGGTGCATCTCTCTCCAGATTCGATCACCGAGCGGAAAGAGAGAGAGGAGGAGGGGGTGAAGAAGCACTACGCCCCTAGCGCCGCGAGCCGCTTGTCAATGTACGCGACGACTTGTGGGTTCTGCGCGCGCCGTCTGATTTGGTGGAGCAATTCCGGTTGTCCCTCGTCGGCCGCATCGTCGATGGCCCTCTGGAAATGGTCCAGTTGGATGTACCATTCGACGCGTTCGGCCACGTCCGTGAGCTTGGCGACGTACGCCGCGGCTTGATCGGCTCGTCCGTGGGCGGCGAGTGTTTCGACGAACGGCAAGTAGCCGATGGGGGACGCACTCAGGGTGGAAAAAAGTCCGCCGGAGCTGTGGGCTCCCGCGCCTCCCATCTTGTCCACCGCATCCCAGTTTTTCGCCTCGCACAGCGCTTGCAACTTGAGGAACCAAAACTTCTTATCCGGGATATGATACTTGTGCCGCAGGCCCTCTATCTGCTTGTCGGGCAGGCCATGGGCGATGCAGCGCCGAATCGTGCCAGCCGCCGTTTCGTTAACGATATCGGCCCCGAGCTGGGCGACGAGCTGCCGTTGCTCGGTCAGTAGCTCCGCTTGCATCTTGAGGAACCGGGGAATGGCTGGGTCCACGGATCCATTCGCCAGTGGTGCGGCGGCGGCAGCGCCGCCCCCGGGTCCCGCCGCACCGGTCCCTCCGGTGGGCATACCATGACTTAGCGACGCCAGCAGCGCAGCGATGACCGGCTCGTCGACCACATCCGTGGATCGGAGGTCGGTGTAGCTGCACCGGTCGTCGCGAAGGACCACGAAGTCGCCCAAGTCCCCCTCGCGGAACTGCGGATTCGCGATGGGCATGGTCTTGAGCTTGGCGTCGAGCTGCTCCATGGCGACGACCAAGTTGGCGTTGCTTTCCGTGAGCATCTGCTCCAGGTCCCCCTCGAGAGACGGCAGGCAGCCGGCGGCGTAATGAAACATCCGGAAGGCATCCGGGTGCGTGTTGAGAGCCGAGACGAGCGTGTTCCAGGGAAGCGCCTCGTGAGCGCGGAGCACCACGAGCAAAAGCAAGTCGGCGTCGTCGCAGAGGCTCGCTGCCTTTTCAAGCGCGAGGTTGAACTGCTTCATCTGGAGCAGCAAGAGCACCTGCGTCTGCGGACGGGGCTCCGCGTTGAGCAGGCGAACGGCGAGCCCCGGCCGGCTGCTGCTGTAGGCGGCGAGGGCGGCTTCCACGTACGACACGGTGGGTCGCGTCGCTAGGCGATTGTGGATTTCATTGAAGACGCTGGCGTCGGCCGCCTCGATCACGCCGCTGGCTTCGCGCTGATGGCCGCCGATCTGCTGCTTGATGGCGACGCTAGCGGCCAGGACGCGGCCGACGGACCACTCCATCAGCACGTTGTCGGGGTCGAGTCGCAGGTACTCCGCGAGTTCAATCGCCGTGTGATACCGGCCCACGTGGGTGAGGCGGTCAAGCAGCACCTGGGCCTCCGACGCGATGAGCTCACGCGCGTCCGAGCCGCCGAGGACACGGTACTGCCGGAGGGTGATGGGAAGCTGCCCGCCACGGGTCGCCCTCAGATGGTTCAGCAGCCGGAGCCGCTTGATCGCGTCGACGTATGCGTCGTTGTCAAACTTCGCCACGGACGTTTTGCAGAGCGCCACGATTCGGAGCAGCCGCTCCTGCCCGGCAGGCTCGTGTTCGTTGACCGCGGCCTCCAAGATATCATCGAGCAGCTCCTCAGCCCCCGTGCCCATTGGCTCCGCGTTGGAGGGGGCAACCGACGCCGCATCGGACGACACCGAGTCGACGGCGGCGCTGCGCAGCAACGCGCGCAGCTTCGCCACCGCGCGAACGTCGGCGTGGTCGTAGCAATCGATGCAAGCTTGGCAGAGACGTGCGGCCTTCGCGTTCGACTTCAATTTGAAAATGTTGCAGAGCTGAAGGCACACTTCCTCGACGAAAATGGAACGGCTGTGTGCGATGAAGCGAACACCGTCACACTCCACGACGGGGACGACGCGCTCCAACCCTTCATCCATCGACCACTGCAACGTGTGGCGCAGCGAAAGGTCCATCTTCGTGGCGCCAAAGAAGAGCGAGAAGTACACGGGGCTGCTTTCGAGCGGCCCATCGCCGCCAGCACCGCCTTCGGCATCGTCGTCATCCTCGCCGTCGTCGTTGAACTCATCGTCATTGCGGTTCTGCGCCGCAGACGTCCGCGTGGTTGAAAATAGCGCATGCAGGAACGTCGGCCCGCAAAAGGAAAAGTGCGTCGGGGTGATTCCGGTCCCAAAATCAATGCTATGGTTGACGGCGGACAGATCGCTTTGCACGACGAGGACCACCCCCGACGCGAGCCACAGAGCAAGCTGCTCCCGGAAGGGACTGACGGCGATCCGGGTGACAGGGGTGCATGTTGGCAGCTCGATGTGCACGTCCATTGCCTCGAAGGAAACGAGGGAAACGACGACGAGCACGACCCTGGAGGCGAACTTCGTACGCAACGCTGGCTGTCTCCCCCCGCCTTTACCTGGCTGCTTTGCGGCGACGACGCCGCCGTTGATGGGTCGTAGGCCTGTGCCTGCGACCAACGCGACATGCTCGTCCAGTTCGCTTACTTTTGGCCGCACCTCGATGCACGTTACGCCGTCGAGGCCACCATGCTCCTCGGCCGTCAGGTTAATCGGCTGAGCCAACTTCGGAAGCTCCGACAGCCGGTCTGGGAAGGTGATCAAGTCGAGGCGGCAGCCCTGTACGGCAACGACGGCGACACTGCGAATTTCGGTGCAGCGCGAGGCGGCCCCAATGTAGTGCGGGGCCGCGCCGCTCGCCGCCGGCGGTGCCGCCTCGGAGCCGTCATCACTTGTGCCTTTCGTGAAGCGCAAGACGAGCGGCGGCTTGCGCGTGCCGCGGTTGTACACGAGAACCGTCCCTTTCTGTGTTGCGACCACTAAATTCTCGTCCTGGTTCCAGCCCAACGTCGCGATCTTTCCCAGGGTGGACCACGAAACGCCGTCCGGCGCGGCCGCATAATGCAGGAACGTGCCGTGGGCGGTGAATATCTTAAGTGGCGTCGCGTTGCTGCTCGCGCTCGAGGGGGAGGACCGGTGGTACGTATCCAGCACGGCGATGGGGCCGCCGAAAGGGGCGCCGGCAGCGAGGCAGGTGTCAAAGTCGCCGATTTGGCGGTCCTCCGCGGTGTAGCCGTCTTCGCTCGCCCCGTGGTTTCCGTCCTCGCGGTTCGCGGATGCATCGTCCCCGTCGTCACCGTCGTCGTGATCCGATGGGTCCAGCCACGACATGGCGCCTGGCACTAGATTGTTGGATCGACGCAGGAAACGGCCGTTGCCAAAGTGTGTCCACTCGCCGCTGCGTCGCATTTTGACGAGAGGGAGAGGAAGGAGTGGGTGGTGGATTTTCTCTGCCCCTTATTGACCGGACGAGTTCAGATGGCACCTGTTCGATGCCTCGCGCCTCAACCAACCGAGATGGGGTGTGTCTCTCATGCCGCGCTCGTGAAAAGCGCTGTTGAAAATCCTTCGCACACAAATTGAAGCCAAAAAAGAACCATCGTTGAGCCATCTGATGGACCGCGTCTGTTCAATCCCTTTCATCAGGCTGAGCGATGGCAGTCTCAAGGGTGGCATCGTGCCCCATGAGTCGAGGCTCGCCGTCGTTGGTTTTTTTTCACGCAGCCGCCAACGCCCACCTGCGAACAGACCCGTCGCCGCCCCCGCTGACGACCTCGAGGGGCGAGGCGCCAAAGGCGACGGCGGTGACACCGTTGGCATGGGCGCCTTGCCGAATGACGTGGCGCTCGCTGCCGCCGTTGGCGGTCGACAGTTGCCACACGATGACGGCGCAGTCCACGCTCCCAGAGACCAGGTCGCTGCTGGAGTGGGGCGCGAACGCCAGCGCCGTAACCTTGGAGCGGTGGAAGACCAAGTCGTTGACCAGGATCGTCCCTGTGGCCGCGTCCCACACCGCGATGACGTGCGACGCGTCCCCCGTGGCGACGCGGTCGCCGCTGTGGCTTATGGCGACGGCGGTCACGGTGGTCGTGTGGCGGCCCTGCAGCACGGCGCGAGGCTCCGCCTGACCGGTGGCGACGTTGAATTCGTAGACGCGAGCCGCCTTGTCCCCTCCGACGACAAACGTGTGGCCCTGCGCGGCGACGCACGTGCCGTCAAACGCGTTTCCGTACTTGTCCTCCCAGACCTTCTTGCCTCCTGCAAACACGGCGCAGGAAGCCTTGTAGACAGCCACCACGGCGGCAGCCGTGCCGTTCAGGGCGGCGATGGCGACGGGGGCCCCGACCCCGGAAGCGACCACGGGTGCGACCACCGCCATCGCGACGTTGTAGGAGACGATGTTGTCCTCACCGGCGGTGGCGACCAGCTCGCCGCTCGCGGGGGCGAACGACATGGCGCCAAGGGCCTCGTGCGCGCCGCCGCCGCTGAGCGCCGCACCGCCCGCGACGTTCGGGTCGGTCCAAGCTAGCACGCGACCATCACCCGAGGCGGAGATGGTGCGTCCCGAAATGGCATCGTACGCGACGCAGCCCACCAGCCGTTGGTGGCCGCGGTACACTTGAGCCTCAGCGGCGCCCCCGGTGGACGGCAGCACGTTGATATCACCGTTGAGACCTAGCGACACGACGCCGATCGAGGTCCATGCCACGCCGAGCTGCATGTGGCCCGGACTTGTGCCGAAGGTGAACGACCGCAAGAGCGATCCGTCCACGGCGTTGAACAGCTTCACCGTTTTGTCGGCGCTCGCGGTCACAATCGTCGCGCTGTCCTTGCTCCACGCCAGGGCGTAGATGCTGCCGGTGTGTCCTGTGGCAATCGAGCGCAGCTTGTCGCCCGTCTTGGCATCGAGCAGCCACAAATCGGCGCTGCCGGAGGCGGTCGCGAGCGTGCTGCTGTCGGGGCTGAACCGCACGGCGTTGACGGTGCCTTGATGGTTGAGCCCGGCCACAGAGTGAGTAAACTTGAACGGCGGGCCCTCGTAGAAGTTGACCTGGGTGTCCTGGGCGCCCGTCGATATGCGAAACGGCCGGCTGCGCTTGAAGTCGCACGACACGATGGTACGTTGGTGGCCCATGATCGTGCCCACCGAGTTGCCGCCGTTCACGGCGATGACCGCCGCCATCGTTTTACCTTCGCCCACGCAGACGATGCGCTCTTGATCTTCGCTCCACGCAATGTCGCGAACCGGACCGCCGATGAGCTTTCCTTGGTAGACCACGATCATGTCGGCTTTGTTGGCCCACACAATCACGTTGCCGTCGCGGTCTCCGGAGGCGCACATAGCCGCCATGCTCGACAAACGGCAACACGTGACCGGCACCGTGTGCCGCGCGCACACGAGGGCGGGCGCGGCGAGGTTCGTCACGTCGCGCAGGATGACGAGCTGCCCGGATGGATACGCGATCCATTTCCCGCTGTCGTCGGTCGACACGTGCAGCGGCAGCCCGCGCGTCGGCGTCGGGGCGCCGTACAACGTCGCGGTGGGGTTCAAGGACATTGATAGCGAGGATGGGGGGGGCGGACGCAGTGTGGCTCAAAATCAATGTGTGTGGGAGTCAATGAAGCATTAGTCATTTCGATCCGATAGTGTCAGCATGTCACCGTAAAAAGGAGAGATGCGAAACTGGCAGAGCGGAGAGGCCAAGAAACTGTCACCGAATGCGCGGGTCGCACTATTCGTTCTAGAAAACGCCGGAACAACGCACATGTGTCGAACGTCGGCGGTTTTTCACGCCTTGTCGCCCGACGCCGAAACGGACGACGTCGGCTGGCTGGACGCTTCGCAACCGAACGCGGCGGCAGCCTGGCGCACAAGATTTCTCACGACTAACCCGACGTCATGGTAATTGCCCAGCTGCGTCGCGAGCACGACGTTGTCGATGCGCGGCTTGGTCGATGCGCACAAGTCTCGAATGCGGCGGTAGTCCTCCGATCCTCTATTTTTTAGCAGCGCCATCACGAAAAGGTCGCGGTGCTGAACGCCCGTAAGGCCTTGAAGGCAGGAGTACACGGCGTCGCGGTGCGAGCTGCCCCCCGCCACGGGAATGCAGCGAACGCTAATGTTCGAGGGTCCTCCGAAGCGGTCATGCAGCTGGGACATCAAGGCATCCGCCGCCCCCCCGCAGGCCAGGTCGTCGTACGTGACGATCACCGTCGGCGATTGCACCCGACTCATCGCAATAGCGGAGTTTGTGGAGTGATCGGGAAAAAAGAGACACGCGACTCATTTAGGAAGGCCGGAGGGTATCAACAGCGCTTGGCATGAGGGCGAGCCCGATCACATTGGATGTCTGTCACCCAACTTGCTGTGTACGCGTGCGGACTCGCGAGCCACGACCTCCCCCTCCGTGAGGAAAAGTGGTCTGACCATCGAAGCGCGGCGAGGGAAAAATTGGGATTGAGAAAGTGGGAAGGGGAACCTTGTTTCATTCTAGAAGAGACCGCCCATGCCGAAGTCCTCCTCCTCCTCCTCCTTCGCGGGCGC
>ERZ1292633.3053-Hain-H41-02um-R1-3053-length-16596-cov-6_pt1 | contig 16596 bp, 9 predicted proteins | sample MGYA00564406_ERZ1292633 | MGnify/ENA primary metagenome ERZ1292633 (study PRJEB36523, sample SAMEA6512639) | groundwater metagenome | collected 2019-01-08 | study: AquaDiva: Metagenomics assemblies of 32 groundwater samples | reverse complement strand
CTGATCGGTCGTTTTTTTTTCTTCTCTTTGTGGTGCTAGTTGGTTGTTGTTCGCTTCAGGGGGGTCGTTTTGGCGTGGCTGTCCCTCTCTCCCCCCAAGAGCAGGTGTCTTGTTGCCCCAAAAGCGACGTGAAACGTCTCCGGTTGCCGTAGGGGTTCGTGCGAATGGCGGCGAGACCGCTCCTGCGTATCGCGTCGTTTGGAATGTGCATGGGCGCCGCGGCGTCGGCCGTGGTCACGCAGCGATCAGGCTGTGGCGAAGGGATCGTTTATGCCTCGAGTAATAAGGCGCACCATCATCACAAGCCCCATCACGATGCCGATGGTTCATCATGGTGCAACGAGAAGACATGGGGTGTTCCGTGGATATCGGATTGGGACAATCCCGTGGCTCGTGGTCTCCACGAACGCAACGCTGTCGTTGGCGCCGCGAGCCGAGCGAAGCGCCATATCGTGCTGATCCGGCATGGGCAATACTCCGGGGAGTCGTCCACAAAAGACGATGCCCGTCGAACGTTGACGGAACTTGGCAAGCAGCAGGCCACCGTCACTGGGCAATATTTGAAGCAGCTGCTGTCACGCGAATCTCCATCGAACGAGGGCGAGGGATTCGTGGCGTCCGCGATCGTGGAAGACGCCGCGCCGTCCGGTTCCCAGCTGCTACCGGTTTCCCGTGTCGACAAGGTGTACGTATCCAACCTCACGCGAGCGCGGCAGACCGCTTCGCTCATCGTCAACGAACTCCATTCCTCGCGACCCGAAGAGGTGCTTCTCGTCGGCTTGAAGGAAAAAGGATCGAATGCCGCGTCTCGCATTCTTGTGGAGGATGCAATGTTACAGGAGCGATTCCCTTGTGATCCTCAGCCTTCGTTTAAATCCAAGAAGGCGAGCAAGGAGTCTATGATTGTTGCGGAGGAGGCGTTCACGAAGTACTTTCACCGGCCCACGAACGCGAGCTCGACGTGCGAAGTCATCGTGGGACACGGTAACATGATCCGATATTTTCTTTGCCGCGCATTGCAGGTGCCGCCTGAAGCATGGCTCCGGTTTACGTTAGCGCATTGCTCGCTGACGGTGATCACCATTTCTGCCAACGGGCACGTTAAGGTGACGCAGGTGGGGTCCGCGGGTCACTTGCCACTCCACCTCCAAACCGTGCACAACGTTGCTTGAGGTGCACCCCTTGGCAGTTGATATCAGTGAGATTTGCAAACCACACCTACGGACAAGACCTCCAATGTTTGATTGTTGTATTCGGAATAGTGGGTTTCCCAGTTCCCCTGTAAACCAGGGCCGCATTTTGGCCATCTCTACGCATCTCGATATGTGGGCCTTGCTGTCATCCTTGACCTCGGCTTCTTCCGAAGAGGCGCCGCAGCGGCCGTCGGACGCTGACCAGTCAGCCCCCGCCGCTGCTGCCAGCCGAGAGCCACGACGCCATTTCCCAGACGTCACCTACACACGCGACATGGAGCACCGGTTGAACGAACTCGAGCGGCGTTGCAACCCACCACAGCCTTCAGCACAGAATTGCAGCGGCAACGAGGGCGAGGCCGCATCCGCGGGAAACTCGGCCTCAGCGACGGCATCCCTAACGCCTGACGAGGCCGCCGAACTAGCCGATCTCCAGAAAGCTCGCCTCAATTTCGAACTCGTTGGAGTTGAGGTGATGCGTCAAGCACTCGCAGAGCGTGAGCAACCACCATCCGCCGCTCTAAATGGGCAGGGGGGGTGGGATTGGAGCTCGATGACGTCTACGGTGTCGAGCGTCGCCACCACCACGTTCAACGCTGGCTACTTCTGGGGATCGCTTCTGGGCACGGCGGGGCCTGGCCTCGTGGGTCGCTCCATCGGCTTGACACCCAACTTTCTACACTGGAACGAAATCACCCCGCTTCTCATCCTCGGTGCCGTGCCGGTCACCACGGATTTCTTCAGCCGTGGCAACCACCTTGTAAAGCTTCACGAGCAGCTCAGAGCATCTCCTCCTCCTGCTCCCGAAGCCGCAGTCACCGCGACTGGTGCTGACCCCCCGCGACCGTCGCCGCCGCCTAGGGAACTCGGCCTGGTCGTATCCTGCATGACGAAGGAAGAGCTCGACGGCTTTGGCCTGCCGCTTGGGATATCGTTTGCGAAGGCGGCGGACTGGGCGAAGGAGTTCGGCCTCGACCCTGAGCGCGATGTGATCTTGCTGCAGATGGCAGATGGGCTCGCGACCGCATCGTTCACGGACGTCGATCAGGTGCTGTCTCGCATGCACGATGTGATGCATCCTGGGGGCCCAACGCCTGGAGAGACAGAAGGCACGCGTGGGGCGTCGAAGCGGGTTTGCTACGTGCACTGCAAGGCAGGAAAGGGTCGCAGCTGGCTCACTGTCATGTGCTACTTGACCACTCGAATGAGCATGTCCGTGGAGGAGGCGGACGCGTTCGTCCGTTGCCGGCGGCCGCAGGTGAATCCGAGCGCCACCCAACGCCAATTCGTGGTATCCTTCACGTCGTGGAAACAACATGGTGGAGTCACCAGCTCACCATCGCCATCGTCAAAAGCGACTTGACCAGACCATTGTGCGGGACGGAGACCATTCAGAGTGTTTGCCACACACTCCTGCTGGTGTCACCCGTTTTCCACCCGTCGCGAATGGCCCCTTCTTCTCTACGCTTCCCTCCCGCCGTGGTCTCGTTGCACGTCTCGCTTTTGTCACCATGCTCCCAAGAATGCTGCTGCGGCACCATCTTCTGTGTGGGAGGCGGGTGTCGCAAGTACGTGAAGGTGTGTTGATGCCCCCTTTTTCATTTTCGTCATCGCCGAGTGCTCCTCGCTTTGTGCAGAAGGCATGTGCCCCCAGTTCTGTTTCTGAGAGAGATTTGCACCAGTTGCAGTTCCGTTTGGTGTCAATCGCGGGCGGTGTTTTTGTTGTTTCGGTTCACACGGCAAGCAAAGGGCACCGCAACCGATCACCCACTGTGCCTCCTCCCCCATATCACAAAGTGAAAAACGTCGTGGTTGATGGCGGATGCTAGGTTTGCGGACTTGCATTACAAGTTCGAGAAAGAACCCGATACAATGACGGCGGATGAGGAGGCTGAGTACCACGAGGAGCGACGCCAGCGCACGGCTGGAACCCACACGTGGGGTGGCTGGACCGCGGCGAAATTTACCAGCGCCTTGGCAACCACACGCCTCTTCAGCGGCCTCGCAATGCAGTTGCCCGCGGCCGTTGCGAGAAAAATGGGCGTCGCGGGTTACGATGACGCGAAGCACTTCCATTCGGTGTTCGGCAGTCGACTTCTCGTGGGATGTATCCCGATTTGCGCCAAAGTGCTCACAATGGGAAATCATCTCGAAAAGCTGAAGACGCAACTATTGTTGAAGCAAAACGCGCGCGCTCAGAGGCCAACGCCGGCGTCCTCCGCGGACAGACTCACGAACGCCAACGGCTGCGACGGCCCGTGTCGGATTGGCGTGGTGATTGTGTGCGTGACGGATGCCGAGCGAACAGGGTATGCCACCCGTGCTGACTGGAAAGCCACGTTCCCCACTGAAGGCGGCCGTCCGGGCGTGGACGTCTATGAATTGCCCTTTGAGGATGGCACCGTACCCGTCAACCAAAATACCACCATCGAGCGCTTCAACCTATGCCTCGGCCACATCGCCAGCTGCGTCAACGGCAGCGTCTACTACGAGGAGCGCCAATCAGCCGACGAGTATGAGCGTCTCGGCAGGCGCATTGCTTGCGTTTTCTCGCCAGATGGCCAGGGTCGCGTGTGGACCGTCGTGGTGTGCTACTTGCTGCGTTACCACCGTGCCGAACTCAGCCGTAGGACCTCCGCGTTGGCAGCGCCGGCGCCTTTGTCATCACATGTTGCCCCTTCCCTCCTCTTCTGCGATAGCGGTTCGGAGCGTGCTGGCATGGCCCAACGGGCGGCTCGCATGAAGCAGGCCATTGACGCGGCCTCCGCCATCCTCGTCGAGGGAGGGAGGCCCCCCGCATCGCCGTCGCCGGCACAACAGCTGTTCGTGGAAAACTATTACCGCATGCTGGAGTCGGAGGCCGAAGGCGCGGCCGCAGCCGAAGGTGCCCCCTCGTGAAGGAAAAATGAAAGAGAGCCAAAATGCCACCACCCTACTGACCCATGCCATTCAGGATGCCACCCGTAGTGAGGGACGATCTTCGTCGCCTCCCCCCGGTCCATTCATGTTTCTCTCAGTGTGGTCGTGTAGAGCCGTTTCTCATACTGTGCAGGCAGGCTCTCTGTGCGTGACAAGCTGCCACCCTTGATCTTTTTGTTGCCCGGGCGCATAGCGCTTTGCCTCGAACGTCCGTACCTCATTGGTCGACAGAGCGCGACCCATCTCGAGCCATGGATTATTTTTCCTCATCTCCCTCCCGTCGACCCTCCGCATCACGATGCGGGGCGGTTCTCATCAACTGCATCAAATAGCCACCCTCCACCATAAAATACTGTCTCTCAAGAAAAAATGTACGCCAAAAAGAAAACCAACATCAACCGCAACAAGTCGTTCGACCCGTTGTCAGGGAAGAACCAAACCCGCTTCGAAGAAGCCGAAGCCGCGGAGACGCAACGGAGCGCGGACGTGCAAAAGCGCACACAGACCTTGCTGCGAGAACAAATGGAGGACAGATATGACCAATTGCACGCGAGCAGCATCGTCGGTGGTGCGTCGTCGTCGTCCAGTGCACCAAGTGCCGCAGCGGCGAGTAAGCCACTGGCGACGGCGACCGGCTTCCGCCCGAGACGCATTGAGCTCATTGGCGAAGTGGCTAAGAAAGGCGACGACGACGGGACGACCGTTGGCAGCGGGGGGACGCTTATTCCGCTAATCGCTGATCCGACGCAAATGCCGAAGAGATCAAACACCGCGGAAGCCTATCTTTCTGCGTCATCCGCGCCGTCGCCACCGTCGACGGTAGGTAGCAGCGGTGCGGCCCTGAGCGGCTCGGGAGCAGCTGCAACCACGGGCAGGGTCACGCGGGAGGAAGTCGCACAGCTGCGTAGGGAAGTGGAGGACACGCGCAAACGCCTGCGTGACCCCATGTCCGTGATGGAATCGGCGACACGGTCCGCCGAGCAGCCCCCTTCGCAGAAAGGCTTTGCCGCTACGTCGACTACTGCGGTCGGCAAGCCTCTGGGTGCATCCACGTCGTCGCTGCGACGCTTTTTGTGACAGTGGCACATTTGGTGGGTTGGGAGGTGCAGAGGAATCGGATGGGACTTCTGTTCCCAGCTGTTGTGTGGGTATGCCATACTCCTCCCTTCAAGCCACCTGTTGGATCTCTCGGGGGTTGCCTTTAAGGACTCTTCGCGTTTCCCTTCCGTATCTCTTCGCTCTTCAAGATGTCGTCTCGCCGTCCGAACGACGGTCCGAAAGTGCCCGCGAAAAGTCTCTCGGAGCTGCTGTCCGACCCTCACTTCATCTTCACCATCGCGTCATTGTGTGTAAGCTTGGGCATTTTCTTTTACTTTCTGTATCAGCTGCTTTGTGCAATCCGACGAGGCGAGCGGCCAGGGTCCACGAGCGCCGAGAACACAGCCTCGACAGATAGTGTCGATCGACGTTCAGGGGGCGTTGGCCACCGTGAAAGGAGGGGCTTTGAGGACGCGCAAGCAGTAGCCCGCCGAAAGAAAAGCGATGACGATGGGGACAACGAAGTGCCGGCGGATGATGTCGCTGCGCGTGCGCGATTGCAGAAGCGCATTTTAGAGCAGACTCCCGTCGCACTTCCCGCCGCTCCTGGCTCCCAGCGAGCGGGACTCGCGGAAGGGGCGAAATTATCCGGCGGCTCAAGCCAAGCCAAGGTCGAGTCGGGAGGCACTCTCAGACAGCGGAAAAAGTGACTTCCCCCCATTTCCGTCCCCCTCTGTTTCTCATCGCCTCGCACTTCTCAAAAAGGTGAACCACTCTCACTTATTACTTGTGGTTGTATGTTTCCTTCCCTTGTACACACGCTGTCGCTCCTCGAGACAGTCAGAATCAACGTCGCGCTACTCCTTCCCCGCTACTGTATTGGCAACGAACCGACGCAAGCTGACCATTCCGAGTCACATCCGATGCTGAGGAAGGCTGCGACAGCTGGCATTGCCGACGATTCGTCTGAGGATCGGCGAGCCACGCTTTTCACGCTTTGCGGCGAGGGCGACTTCTTGGGAGCCATGGAAGTCGGTTTGCGCCGCTGCCTTGACGCCGAGGCAGCGGTCAACACGTCCGTCGATGCAGGAGGCAACGACGACGGCGAGGAAGAGTGCGCCCCGGCTGCGGCGGCGTCCGCTGCCGTCTGTGAGCAGGACCTGTGGGACGACGTTCACGTCGCCGTCTTGAACCACCCCGATCTCAACCCCCGTGAGGCGCTTCTGGCGCTGAGCTCGCTCTCCGCGTCATTTGAGTCACCGTTGGCCGCAGCAGAACTGCTCCGCAGCGCCCACACCATCGCTGAGGCTTTTCAGCAGCGAATATTGTCGCCACCCGGCACTTCCGATGGCGGCGGCCGGCGGTCGATCCAACGAAATGCCTGTCGTTGGATCGACTCGTTCGCTGCGGTCGTCGATCGTGCAGCCGGTATTTTGTTGCCACATGACGCCACGGCGTCCATTCCAATGTCTCTGGACGCGGCGGACGGTGCACAGTCAATGCTTTCGGATGTAACGACAATGGGGCAGACGATGGTCGGGACGGGCTCCTCTGTAGTTTCGCCAGGACGGGGTCCCACAAATGCGAATGGGGGGACCCAGATTGACGAAGAAAGGGGCAACTGCACCGACGAAGCCGTCCAGCGCTCCTCCTCCAGTCTCGTCCTGTCGCTGCTCTTGGTGCTGGAGAAGCTCGCCGCCGAAGGAGATGATGCAGCAAGCGGGGAGGCGTTCCTGACCGTTGGAAGTACCGCCCTGCGAATGCTCGCGACGGTGGCTGCCGGAACGGGCTCAAACCTGCCGCAACAAGCAACCTCCGCTCCACTCCCGGTTGGTAGTAGTAGTGGTGGAGTCGAGGCTAGCCGGACGGCCGATACGCCGGCGGCACGCTCGCATGAGAAGAGTGGCAGCATTACGGCGGTTGGGTCCGGGGAGTTGGATCTGTACACGGCCGCGTGTCGCCTTTATCGGGAACGATCGGCGCCGGTGCGCTCCTCGCCACGGCCACCGCGTCGCGTCTCTGCGGCTACGTTCCCAGCCACCTCGTCTTCGCCAGCGGGTGTTCCTGGCCCACCGCGGCACGCCGATCCCCAGCTCTCCGCAGCGAAGGGGAATGGGGCGACGGATGTTGGTCTGCCAGGTGCGTTATGGGAAGGCGATGCCGTCGCCATCCTGGACGTGGCGTCACGCTGCTTCGAGGAGTTTTTCGCGCGCGCGCCGCCCAGCGGTGCGCCGGAGCGGGGCTGGCTCCGGGACATCTGCCGCAGCTTACTCATCGCGGCATCAGGCGCCGCCGCTGCGGTTACAGAGGATGCCGCTGACGACGCCGAAGGAACGCGGACGGCGTGGCCGCCTCATCGCCTCGGCTTGTCACTTCTCGTCCGCGAATGGATCGGAACCGCTCCTCTGCGGCAACTCCTGTATGAAGCCAGGCGGAGGACACCACCTCTCTGCGGTGTTGCGCCACACAAAAAGGGTGGTCGCCCCCGGACGTTTCGGTATCCGTGGCCGAGGGAACTGATGGACACCCCCGGTGAGGCAGCGACGTCCGACGATGCTTCTTCTTCGTCAACTTCGAGTGAAACGTCGTCCTCCGGCAGCGACGAAGCGGATAAGGGCGATGAGCGGCGGAGGGGACGCGGCACCGCCGCGCCCACGGCGGAGATGGCCATGCAGTCGGGCAAGTGGCGTCGGCGGTTTCAACGTTCGCTGGATCATCAGCAGCAAAAGCAGCGGCATCGACGTGCGTCGACGCATTCCACGCTGGCGGCCGCGACGGACCTTCCCTTGCGACTCGTTTCGTCCTCCGAAGAGGAGGAGGAGGATGTCGCAGTGGATGGGAACGAAGAAGACGACAGTGCCACCGCGAGTCACCGCCGCAGACCGAAGGCGGCTGCAGACCCACATCATAGTTCGACCGACGATTTACTTTCGCCATTTCACCGCGGGCTGCGCCGCCTGCTAGACCCAGTCGGGGTTCTGTGGGCGCTGTGGCTCTACGGCAACGAGGAGGAGCAGTGCCCCTCCGTACGGAAGAACGCGGGAACAACGCATGACCGAGATCGGTCTTCCCGCGCAGAACATGCCGACGCGGCGATTGCTGATCGCGCCGTAACGGCGGCCCGTTCCTCAAACGCATCGAGGTGTGGTGGATCGGCCGAGACGCTTTTGGTCTGGGTGAAAGGAAGTGAACGTCGTACCCCCTTTCGACCTCAGGGCGGTAGCACCGTTCACTTGGAAATGGTGTGCCTGCTCGCAGGCCTTCGATCGCCGAGTTTGCGAACTCGCCAAGTCGCCCTGCTACGTATCAGTGAGCTGTTCCTATGCGTGCCGAAGTATTCAATGGCGTTTCGTGGTGAAGCAGGCCTCAAGTGGACCGATCACGGAGAAGCAGCAGGGGCCACCGACTCATCAACGACAGCTGGCAGCAGGGGTGCGACCGCGTCCGCGGCGATGTTGGACCCAGTCTGCCAAACGGCGGCCTTCGAACGGGTCTACCTCCTTGCGCAGGAGCTGATCAATCAAGCCACCATGCTTTCGCACCCCAGCGCGCGAAGGCTCGCGACGGAGCTTTTTATGCTGCTGCCGTCGCTGTTAGCGGGACGCGCTGGGCTTAAGCTGCTCGTGATTCTGTTGCATCAGTGTCCCTTCGCCGCCGCCGCGTCGCTTGTGATGGCGGCTCTGAAGCAGTCCGTCGGTTGCGACGTGGCGCTGCAGCAGCAGCTCCTGACGTCGCTCGGCAACAGCGCATCATCGGCACTGGCTGATGTGAACTTCGTCCTCACCGACAAGCGGTCGCGATCACCTTGGCTGCGTGGCACGACGATCCGTGTGGCAGTGTCCTTGCTGCTGAAGCGGCTGGGAACGTGGGAGGCTCGTCACGCAACAACCTCCGCCACCACAGCGAACCGGCAGCACGTTCCTTCCGTCGCGTTGGCCGCCGCGTCGTCGCACGCAGAGAGTGACGACGCGACGGCCCTCACGGTCATGACCGACCTCGTCCACCTCGTGCGAATGTTGCTGCAGGCGGACAGGGCGCTGCACGGTGCGATCCTATCGTGGCGCAGCCGTTTCGTCCCGTGGGTACAGCGACCGCCGCGGGCAGGGGCCCCCCCGAACGCCACCACCGCTGCCGCCGCTCCGTCCTCCACACAGTCGCCCCCAGCCGGGGAGGGGTTGGCGGCCACGCCTGTGCCTGCGGTTGCCCCACGACGTTCGCTGGCGTTTCCATTGGAAGACGTCGTGCTGGAAAAACTCCGCGCGCTTGCTGACAAACTTTCCTCCACCGCTTCGTCACCGCTGCGCGGCTTTCCCCCTGGCGCCAGCTACTCGTTGTCCATGGCTGTGGACTTCTTGGCTCGCGAGGCGCAGCTGTCTCGTCGTTGGTGATCGACCTCGGCACTCATTTCCATGTGTAACCCTAGGGGCGGACTGTGGGACAACTCGCGTAGTTCGTTCGCTGGTGTTCCCATCGTCAAACAGTGTAAAAAAATTTGGTGAAAGTCGTTGTACGAAAAGTGACTTTTCGCTGTATTAGTACCCGTAGCCATTTTTACATTTATCGCCCGTTTTGATTGTAATTTCTGTGCCGTGCTCGAATACGCAAAGGAATGCAGCCGACCAATCGTCCTCCGGGATCGCCCGCGCAAGTGCCACTGCCCATGCGAAAGTCGTCCTTCAAGGCATCGTCGACACCCACGGGCGGGCATCCCACTCCGGCGGCCGCCGGCGGCGGGGGTGTGTGCCCTTCGCCGATCCCTCAGCCGCTACGAACGGTGCGCTTTGTGGGCACCACATCCGCCGCCGTGACGGACGCCGCCGATCCCAGCTTCCAGCCAGGACATGCCTCCGGCGGAGTTCTGCTCGCGGCCAGCCCGCACGACGCCCTTCTCGTTGACTCCACGTCGGATGCCCTCGTACAGCTCATGCCGCTATCTCCGAGAGTGCAGCCAGTCGTTCGGCCGTTGGCGCATGTGGTCCCCGTGCCGACGACCGCGGTGAAGCCAAAAATCGCAGCGCAACTTGTCTCTTCCGCTCAGCCGTCTTCGCATGCCGTCAGCGGCGCCGCCTCTCGCGATCCGTTTGGTGCCAGTATCAACAGTCAAACCCCCGGCACGTCCATCGGCGTCGTCGCATCGCTCAGCGGAGGCAGCGCTGCCGTGCCCGCCCGCACCTTGCGCCTACTCGCCGAAGAAGCGGCGACGTCCTCTTCGGCGGGCGCCGCCCCCTTAGTTCTGACAACGTTTCAAATGCCGCAGCCACCGCCGTCGCCCACGCAAAATGCGCTCTCGATGCACGACTCCATCATGCAGCGGGCGCCGAGCCTCCACAACTTGCAGCGCTCGCACGGCAGCAGCCACTTCGGGGGGACGTCCTACCACCACCCCCTCGGCGGCAGTGTTCGAGGGGGGGGCGGTGCCATCGGCGCTCCGGGTTCGCCTCAAGGTCTGCCCCTCACTCGAAAAACGTCTGCTGCCGCCTCAGCGCCCTGGTCACTGGAGTTTGGCAGTCTTGATCAAGTTGCTGCTGCGGCGGTAGGCCCCTCCGGCGGCATGGGAGACTCTTTGCACAGCCTGGACGAATCGAGCACGCGTTTGGATTCTCTCGACATTGTCCTGGGTGGCGGTAAAGTCACGGGTCCACTACAAGGGCAATGGAACGCCGGTGACGACGAAGGCAGCGTTGGGGCGGCCCGACACCGCAAGGACAGCGTACGAAGTGCATCCGACTCGGAGATGATCGCGATCTTGACTTCGCCCGGGGGGGTGTCCTTGGCTGCCGGTGCAGGAGCGATTCCCACGCCGGCGTTGGCGACCTCCGTGGCCGGGTCGACGGTGCCGGGGCGCGGCTCAGGGCCAGGGGTCTTGGACGACCTATCTGCCGTCACTGCCGCCACCGGTATCGCAGATCTCGTGACCTACGGGGACCCGCATGGACTTTTTGGACCGTCCCTTGACGCCGCGACCGTCACAGAGCCGACTCGCCGCCACGATGACGACGACTTCGATCCCTTCTTCGACGGCTGTCCAACAAAAGTCGACGATACGGTTGACCAACCCTCCGTCGCCACGCCGCTACTGACTCGGGCGATGCAGTGGTTTCAAGCGTACCCGAGTGTCCGCGTATCGTTGTCCCCCTCTTTTCTTCGACACAACATGGATGCCCTTCCGGGTGAAATGGAAGGGTCGCATGCCTGGATGCTGCGATTCCCCGAGGAGGATCTCGAGAGCGATTTTCTCGTCTACCTGCAGCAGCTTTCGTCCGACGCCGCCGGGGGGGTGGTGCTCGGCGTGTGGCTAATAGCATCCGCCGTGATCACCAGTATCAACGTCTACGACACCGTCCGCCGAGTGATCCTAACGGTCCTCGCACTCTTACTGGGCGTAGGCCGCCTCGTCGTTGGCGTTCGCGCGTCGAAACAGGAGTCACGGTTGAAACGGGAAGCGGCGGCGGAGCGAAAGCGCGTGCTTGGTCTCGCCGCGTCGAATGCCGCCTCACCATCGCCGCGGCCTTCTGCCAATCCAACGGCGGTGGCATCGCCGCGCAAAGGGCCCATCAGCACAGCGGCGATGACGACACCGGGCACGATCTCGTCAGAGACGTTGCTCACCTCTGGGTCAGCTTCGGATCGACAACGCAATTATCAGGCCCTGCTGTTAGCGGTTTCTCGTCGACTCCAGGTGAAGCTGCACCAAGCCGCCATCGACGGTGCCCGGTGGTGTGAGTGGTTCTGGGCCCTAGGTGCCTTTGGCTTGATGAGCCTCAACATCATCTCGATCGCCGGCTTGCCCGCCTACGCTGTGGACGCAAGTGCAGAGGAACTCGCTCACAGCTGGCTGCACTGCACACGGGCCCGCCCCCTTCACCAACCGGCCGCCGTTGTGGTGGTATTTATTTTCTTCGCCAAAGTGCGCTTTCACCGAGCGTGGATCGGGTATCTGCTTGTCGCGATGGCGCAACTTCTGGCGCTATTGATCGACGTGGGCATGGATGGAACGCCTGGGTGCGTGATCACGTCCGTTTTGGAAACGTTCAAAGTGTTGGCCATCCTTGGTATCCTCCTCGGCGTGATGCGACATAGGGAGCGAGCCGTGCGGCACTGGTTCCGTGATCAGGCGACCATCGAGCGAAACATCAGGATCAACAAATCAGCGACTCTCAGTGTCATGCAACCCCTCGGCGGCATCAGCCACGCCAACATGCTTCCTCTCGCGAAATATTTCTTCGAGCAGCGTGATCGCATCGACCTGGAAGTAGCGGACTGGAAGCTGCTGCACGGTGCCCAGCCGCCCGTCACCCCCACTTACTACCACCTTTTCACCGCTCACGCGCTCAAGCAATACGCGGAGGAAGGATGCGGCACGATTGTGGTCGCGGAGTTGGCCTTCCGCGGCCTCATGCGGTTGCCCCCGGAAGTGCCAAAGGCAAATGAGCGATCGCGGAGCCGCGCGTCGAGCTGTGTGGATGATGAGGACGAGGAGGAGGGGGAAGGAGGGGCCGCTGGGGGAAGGCCGCCGCCGACGGCCGGAGGGCCGGCCACCGTCGCCTCCGCGAGCATGTTGTCCGGCGAAAGTCGGCAGCCCGGAAGAAGTTCTCCAACGGCCGCGTCAGTCTCAGGACTGTCAGACGATCATCGACGAATCACGAGTGCGGCGTCCGGGGCGTTTGCGTGCTTGGACGACGACAACGACGACATGGGCGGGGCCGGGAGTGACTTCGGAGGCATCGGCGGCGCGGTGGACGCCAACATGTCCTTTGACGAAAGCGACCAACGGCCGGAAAACGCGGCGGCGGCGGCGGGGTTGGACGCGCTCACCGAGGAAGAAAAGGCCATCGTCATGATGGCGTCGCCCGCCGGCGCGAGGGGCGGCGGCGGAGCGGCCGCGGCGGGCCACCCCCCGCCGCCGTCGGCCTCCTCCGCTTCCTCGACGACCACCTCAATCGGACCGCCGACGAATTACGGCCGATCTCGATCGCCGCTGGACTCGGCGACGACCATGGCGATGCCACCGATGGCCGCGATGTCGGCCGGTGACGTGCCAGCATCGGTGATGATGGTGCTCAGTACGAAGAAGGAGACCGCTGGACACGGCAGCGAGCTGATGACGGGGGGGATCACCGGTGCGATGTCCGATTCGTTTGGTTGCAATTCGATCGATGGGCCGCCCACGTCCGTCGCGGACCTATCTGTCCACAAGTTTGATCTGACGCCGGAGGAACAGGCAGAACTCGTCGCCGCGCGTGAGTCGCTCCGCTGCGTGAAACATCTTGTCAACGAATTCGATGCGCTGCTGCTTCGCGTCGGGTTGCTCAAAATTTGCACGGTGGGGGATCGGTACATTGCCGTCGCTGGCTGGCCGCAGCAGCGTGGTGGGCCGGTGGCGGGCAGCAGCCAGGCCTCCGCTCGTATCATCCCGCGACGAGAAGGGGGCGCCGCTCTGCGCGGTGAAGACCCCACCTCATGCTTCACGCCCCTGAGCCGCAGTGGCATCGGGGGACCTACCCCCTTCCTGAGCCGCGACATGACTAGCGGCAACGACAGCACGCGGTCGAACGTCCAGCAGGCACCATCGCTATGGACGGGAAATGACACCATGACGTCCGTTCAGTCGGCCGCGGCACTCTTCGCCGCTCCCGAGCTGCATGCGGAAGCCGCGGTGATGTTCGGCCTTGGCCTGGCGCAGTTGCACAAAACTTTTTCCCCCGCCGCGCCCGCCTCCGTTCTGCGAGTTGGAGTCCATACGGACACATTGACGGGGGGCGTGCAAAGCCCGTGTCAGTTACTTCGTGTCGACGTTCACGGGCCAGCGGTGGCGATCGCCCACAGTGTGTGCGCGAAAGCGACTGTCGGCACGCTTTTTGCATCGCAGAAAACGTGCGACGCTATGTTGGACTGCATTCGCGTGAAGCGGATTCGAACGTCGACGGCGGGAGCGACGTCCGGAGGGTCCGAGGCGTCGCCGCCTGCATCCTCGCAGCGCATCCCCGCCTTGGTGGGGGCGGCGGGCGGGACCACCACTTCTGCGTCGTCGCATCGCGCCTTTATGTCCCTGCCACCGACATCGGCCGCGTCTCATACGCCGATGTCCGTCGATGCCGCATCATCCAACTCCCGGCCACCCACCATGATGTTCGGCGCCGACGGAAGCCTCCCCCCGGCAACGAATAGTGTGGACTCGCACCGGAATTCGACGGACACCACGTCGGATTACGTCAACATGGGCAAGACAAGTCGACCTACGGACCGGCGCTTTGAGCTGAGCGCGGTGTGCGAGGTGGAGGCCGCCAATGTCGGCGGAGGACGGATGCTGCTCTCAGAACTGAAGTGGTCCGGAACGCTCGGGTCGTTTCCGAAGACGGCCGAAAATCTCTTGATCCGGGCTGGTGAACTAGCCGGATTTTGCGTCGCAGCACTGGAGGCTCGTCGAGACTTCAAGGCGGCGTCGCAGACAGAAGCTGCGTCGACAGATTTTGCGTCGGCCGGCCAGCTCGCAGCAGCCGCCCAATCGGCCAGTCAAGCGGCGGTCGTCGAGGCGGTTGAACGGAGCGGCGCGGTCGGTCGAGCCTCCATTTCCAAAGGGGGCGAAGGCGCCCTTGGCCAAGAAAATGTGTCAACGGCGGTCTGGGAGGGCCGGCAAGCCGACATCAAGGCCGCACTCGAAATGTACAGTGTATCCTGGCCGATCCCGATTCTAGGATGCCTACGATTCACCCGCCGCGGCATCGAAGATGCCTACCGACTGTGGGAGCAACACGACCTCCTGCGCGCCCGCGTCATGCCCGTTTGCTATAGCATGCTTGCGTTGTACGCCGTGCTGGCCGTTATTCTGTTGATCGCGTCCACCGACATCCGGCCGGCGTTCTACGAACGAGGAGCCGCAGTTCCTTCTTCAACCACGATGGGCAAATCCAAAGTCACCACCACCTCGGCACCGTTTAGCAACGCGACAGTGACGAACGCGACACGGCTTAACGCGACCACTCCCCTCTCGCTCTTCCCACCCACGGAAACCGCGCTGCCGAGAATGCCAACCGTCTTCTTCCTCTCGGTGGAAAATCACTTCGTCATCAACACGTGCCTTGTCGGCGCAGCTTTGCTCGCCCTCGTTTTCTGGGCGTATTCGTCTTCGCAGGATCACGTGGCATTCTTCCACCCACGGTTCCTTCAATGGGGAAGCACCATCTACCTGGGCATGTTCTTCGCCGTTTGCGTGTACGCCGTGTTCGCCATGACGCCTCAATATATCGCCGCCAGACCGGGAACCACGGCGAGCGCCATGGGCATTGTCCACCGCGCCGTCGTGGATACGCTGCGCTTTGTGGTCATGGTCGTCTGCTGCATCGCCCCCGAACGCCTCGCCACCCACGTGCTCCTCAACGCGGCCATCATGATATTGTGCATCGCGATCGACGTGACCTTCCCCTGGTCAGCGGGCGGGCCGTACTCCCCATTGCGGTGGGTGATGACCACCGTGTGCGCCGTAACCTATCGCAACGTCGTGGTCGCCGCCAATCGACGAAATTTTGTGATGCGGCACTACGCGCAAGAGCGGCACCGGCGAGTTCTGGCAGCGTATCGACAGCAAATGGAACTTTTTGATTTCACTTTCTCGCCACCCATCGCCGCGCATCACCGGCTGTTCGGAACCGGCGCGGGACTTCTAACCGATCGCTGCTCGCACGTCGGAGTGGTCGGCATCTTCCACTTGCCCAGCTCCGCGGTCGTAGTGGATCCCAACGAGTCGTGCTTCAATGCTCTGTTGGCAGCGCGCATGGCCATTGAACATTGCGTGGCAGCGAGGAATGAGGTCACGGCGGCGGCGGCGGGTTCGCTCACGGTCAGACGATTGCGCGGGTTTGACAAGCGCCACTTCGAGAAGAAACCTTCCTCCAATCCCGGGGGCTCCGCCTCGTCTCACACAGGGGATTCGGCACCGCAGTCACACCAGCTGGTGACGTCCGTAGGCACCGATGCCGGTGGAACGTCGATCCCACCTCGGACGTCGACCGGAATGGTTCGCGGACTGCAGCAAACGCTGCCGGCCTTTGACCGGGATGATGTCGCCGTCGCGGCAGTGCCTCTGACAACGTTCACCACAGCTGCTAACTGCGATTCTCAAAAAAATTCGTCGATCGGGCATATCAATGAATTGCCTAGCTTCTCAGGTCAGCCGTTCGGGGGCGACCGCAGCGGCACGGGCGGTGCCGCGGGCGAAGCGGACGACGAAGAAGAGGACGACATGGAGCTGCTGGGCATGCTCGCCACCGAGCAGCAGCAGCACCCCCATCAAGCCGTGTCGCAGTTCGACATGATGAGGCACGATGAAGCGCTCCTCGAAGACGACGTCCTCGGAGGGGCAGGCGGCGAGGATCTCAACCCGTCATCGGCTCACTCGATGACGGCGACGCAGCGCCTCAGCCGTAAGGAGCGCCGAGCGACGCGGCGT
>ERZ1292633.3052-Hain-H41-02um-R1-3052-length-16596-cov-16_pt1 | contig 16596 bp, 16 predicted proteins | sample MGYA00564406_ERZ1292633 | MGnify/ENA primary metagenome ERZ1292633 (study PRJEB36523, sample SAMEA6512639) | groundwater metagenome | collected 2019-01-08 | study: AquaDiva: Metagenomics assemblies of 32 groundwater samples | reverse complement strand
CGACCGCGCCTGCTCGTCAGCCCGTCAGCACGCGCGTTTTACACCAGCCACCTAGACCGGCACCGCTTCGCGCTCCGCGCCAGACGATCGCCGGCACCAGGACGAGCAGCAGCAGCGGCAAGGACTCATTGAGCATCAGCGCCCCCCGCATCGACAACCTCCGCACCGAGGCCGGCTACCCACCAGGCGGAACCTCGAGCCAGCCCTCGCGCAGGGCCCGCGTTGCCAGCTCCGTGCGTGAGGCCAGGTCGAACCGCTCAAACAGGCGCCGAAGGTGGGACTCCACCGTCTTTGTGCCGATCCCCAGGCGCGCCGCGATCTCGTCGTTCGAATGGCCGTCGACGACCAGCCTGACGACGTCCAGTTCGCGCCCGCTCAGCCGAGTGAGCGGGCCGGATCGAGCAGGCCGGACGCCGAACGCAAGGCCGCCTGCTGCCGCGCGTCGGATCGCATCGAGGAGTTCCGCGATCGGGGCGGTCTTCAGGACGAACCCGGACGCACCCAACCGAAGCGCCGCCTCCGCATACTGCGGGTAGTCGTACGAGGTCAGGACCACGATCGCCGGCCTGGGATGGTCGAGGCCGTCGGAGCGCGCGGGGGTGTCCGGACTGCCCTGTGTCAGCCAGCGCAGGCCGCTATCGGAGCCGAGGCGGATGTCGAGGAGGACGACATCTACGGGCGTCGACGCGACGAGGGCCTCCGCCGCATCGACCGAATCGGCAACGCCGGCGATCTCCAGCCCAGGTTGGGCGGCCAGGAGCGCCGCGGTTCCTTCCCGAAGGACCGGATGGTCGTCGACGATCGCGACCCGGATCGCCGCGGTCACCGTTGGCGCCACTCCATCGCGACGTGGGTCCCGCCGCCCGGCCAGCGTCGGATGTCGAGGATCGCCCCGATCTGTTCCGCACGCTGCTGCATGTTCAGGAGCCCGAAATGCCCGCCCGTTTCAGCGGCCGAGCCGGCGTCGGCCGCGATGCCCGGACCGGCGTCGTCGATCGACAGCGACACGCCCGACTCCGTGGCCCGATAGCGAACCATGATCGGTGGCCGGCCGTGCTTGACCGCGTTGGCCAGCGCCTCCTGGGCGACGCGGAAGATCGCCAGCTCGACGTCGGGCGGCGGTCGGGTCCCATCGCTCCGCTCGAGGCGCACCTCTCCACCGGCCAGCCGTTCGATGCGCAGGACCAGCCAGTCGAGCGCGGGCCCGACGCCCAGGTCGTCGAGAATCGGCAGTCGCAGGTCGCCGCAGATCGCCCGCAGGCGGTCGGCAACCGTCCGTCCGAGCTCGGCTCCTTCGGTGTCGCCCGCCGTTTCCAGCCGGCGGACGAGCAGCGTCAGTTCCTGGAGCGCCTCGTCGTGGATGTCGGCCGCGAGCCTGGCGCGTTCCGCTTCGGTCGCGGCGACGATCAGGTCGCGCTGGAGCTGGGCGCGGGTTGCCAGGCGGACCAGCGGCCGAACGGTGAATCGCCCGGCGATCGCGATCGCACCGAGCCAGAACGCGATCGGCCACACATACGGCGGTCGATCGGTGGCCAGCACGAACAGGGGCGTCGCGCCGGCAATCGCGAATTCGGTCGATTGCATGAGCTTGCGAGCCGAGGTGCCGACCGCGCGGAGGCCGCTGAAGTCGATGGGTCCCGCGGCCGCAAGGCCGGGCAGCAGCGGAATCGCGCCGATCGTCGCCCAGCGAAGGATCCCGACATCGTTGCCGGACGCTGCCCCCGTGACGGTGAACACGACGCTGACCACGCCCACTGCCGCGAAAATCCCGATGCCCACCTGGATGAGCCGCCGATCCGCGGCGCCGTCGATCCGATCGCCGAGTGCGAGCGCCAGCGGAACCATGGATGCGATCGTCAGAAGCCCGCCGACGATGACCAGCGCCGGCGATGCCGTCGCCAGCACGGGCTGGACGAGGAGAGGCGTAGCGGCCGCCGCGGCGACGGGCAACGCCATGGGACGGAGCGATTCGCCCGCCCGTCCACGGATGAGCCACCAGGCGCCCCCGATGAGCAGGACGAGGCCGGGGAGCAGGGCGAGGCTGGCCTCGGTGAGCGCCCACGGCCCCGGGTAGTACACGCCGAGCTGGCAGCAGCCGATTTCCGGCTGCCATCGGTCGAGTTCGCCCTGGGTCGCCAGTTCCGCGTTGTCGATCCGCGCCTGGGACAGCAGGAAGAGCTCCTCCTCGGAGATGTTCACCGGCGTCGGCCGGCTGGGCCCGACGAGGATCGGTTCCTGCGGGAGATCGGGATTGGCTGGATCCGGCTCCGGGTAGGTGTAACCCGGCAGCTCGATGAGGACCTGACCGTTGAGCGTCACGACGCGCATCCCGGGCTGGACGCCGTCTCGTGCCGCCTGGGTGAACGGCGCCACTTCGACGACGGTAAGTCCGCCATCGGTGACCCCAAGACGCAAGCCCGGGTCGTACCTGACCAGCAGGAGGACGAGCAGGCTGAGCAGCAGGCTCACCAAGGCGATCGTCGCTGCGATTCGTCCCCGCGTCGCGTCGTCCATACCGGCGACGGTAGCAGGCCGGGGGGATCATCGGAGCCCGGGATATCCCGCAATGCGGTCACGGGATGCGACCGCTCCCGGCGTCGCGCCGGGTCCTTCACGCTGGTGCCCGGCACTCACGAGGAGGGGCGGATGACGGCGACTCTCGAAGCGATCGGGCTCGGCAAGCGATACGGGCGACGTCGCTGGGCGCTGCGCGACCTCGATCTCGCTGTCGAGGAGGGCAGCATCACCGCGCTCGTCGGGCCGAACGGCTCGGGGAAGTCGACCCTGCTGAAGTCCTGGGTCGGGTTCGAGCGTCCGACGACGGGCCGGCTCCGGATCCATGACGTGGACCCGGTCCGCAACCGGGCGGCGGCGATCGCGCTGACCGGCTACGTGCCCCAGGCACCGTCGCTCTACCGCGAACTCTCCGTCGACGACCATCTCGCGTTCGCTGCGGTTCACCGGCCCGGATTCGACCGGGGGCTGGCCCGCCGCTACCTGGACGATCTTCGGATCCCGCTCGACTCGCGCGCCGACGAGCTGTCTGGGGGACAGCAGGCGCAGGTGGGGCTGGCGCTCGCGTTGGGGACGCGGGCGCCGGTCCTCCTCCTCGACGAGCCGCTGGCCAGCATCGATCCGCTGGCCCGTCGCGAGTTCCTCCACGTGCTCGTCGATGCGGTCCGGGCGACGGGTTCGACCGCGCTGCTCTCATCGCACGTGATCACCGACATCGAGCAGGCCTGCGACAGCCTCATCGTCCTCGGTGGTGGGCGCTCGCTGCTGGCGGTCTCGATCCAGGCGGCGATCGATGGCCATCGCGTGGTCGAGGCCGACGCCGAAGCCAACGGCGGGGTCGTCGGGTCCTTTCCATCTGCGACGGGGGAGCACCTCATGCTCGTCCGGCCCGTCCCCGAAGGCGCCGAGAGCAGCGCAGCCGGGCGTGCCGCAGCCGGGCGTGCCGCAGCCGGGCGTGCGGCCACCCTCGAGGAGGTGGTCATCGGCCATCTCGCCGCGAGTCGGCCTCCGCGTCCCGACCGGGCGGTCGGCGCCGTGGCTGCCTGATGCGCGATTCGATCCGTCTCACGTTCCGGATGCACCGTTTCGAAGTGCTGGCGACGGCGACGGCCACGCTGCTGCTTGTCCTGGCGGCCTACGTGGTCGCCGCCCGCCTGGACGCCGTCGGCTTCGGGCCGTGCGCCGGCGCCCAGGGTCCGTGGTCGCCTCGCTGCGAGGGCCTGGCGAACGTGTTCTTCGGCATCGCCCAGAGCGAGGCGACGGCCGTCCTGGGCCTCATCGCCATCCTTCCCTACGCCGCGGGCCTGATCCTCGGCGGGCCGCTCATCGCGCGCGAGATCGAGCGCGGTACGACCCGCCTGGCGTGGTCGATCTCGCCATCGCGCCTCCGCTGGTACCTGGCGCGGATGCTGCCGATCGTCGTCGTCGTGTTCGGGCTGATGTTCGCCGCCGGTTCCGCGGCCGACCACCTCTTCGCGGCCCAGGAACCTCGCCTCGACACGGCCAATGCCTTCGACATGTACGGCCTTCGGGGTGGGCTCGTTGCCTTTGAGGCGCTCGTGATGACGGCCGGGGCGGTCGGACTGGGGGCCGTGACCGGGCGTGTTCTGCCGACCCTGATCCTTGCCTTGATCCTTGGCGCGGTCGGAGTCACCGGCGTCGCGACGCTTCATGCGAGGTACACCGCGACCGAGGCGATCCTGGTCGACGGCGAGTTCGTCGACTCGGGCGATCGCTGGGTCGACCAGTTCTTTCGTCTGCCAGACGGTCGGCTCGTCAGCTGGAATGAACTCGAGCAGATCGACCCCGGCATCCTCACGAGCGAGATGGGACCCGACTACCCCATCGTGTCGAAGGTCGTTCCAGGCGAACGCTACCGCGAGGTCGAGGCGCGCGAGATGATCATCCTCGGCGCGATCGCGTTCATGATGCTCGCCGGCACCGCAGTCATCATCCAGCGGCGCCGCCCGGGCTGACCTTCCCGGGGGGGCGATGGCGGCCTGCAAGCCTCGATGGCGGCCACACCGCATGATGCGGGGCGCGCGTCAGTCCGGGGGCGACTCGCGGGCGCGGCGCGCAGCCGCGATCGGTTCGATGGCGCGGCGCAGGAGTTCGAGGCCGGCAGGATCGAACGCGTACGACCAGGGCCGGATCCGCTCTTCGCGCTCGAAGCGGCGATCGAGGTTGACCGCCAGGGCCTCGCGCGACACGAGGATGAGGTCGGCCTCGCGATCGACCGCGTCGAGGTCGTCGTCGGCGCCGATCACCGCCGATACGATATCGACGCCCTTCGTTCCAGACAGCGCGAGCGTTTCGGCGATGTTGTCCGCCCCGCGCGAGGTTGCACAGACCAGGCCGACGGTGGAGCCGGGCGGCAGGCCGGCGATCTCGTGGACGAGCTCGAGGTAGCCGGGCCCGACGAGCATCGCCACCACGGGCAGTCGGCCGGCCGCGAGCGCCTGGGCCTCATCGGCGTGCATCGTCGTGGTTGCAATGAGGTCGTAGTGGAATCGGTCCAGTCGATCGGGCAGGTCGTCGAGCAAGGTGCCTTCGGCCTCGATCAAGCCGGGGAACGCCTCGACCAGTCGCTCGGCATCGAAGCCAGCATCGGCGGTGGTGCACTCGGCGAAGAGGACGCGGACGAGGGGTCCGGGACGCTTCCGCTCCGTCGCCGCGGCGAAGGTCGCGGCGGCCACCTCGTCGGCGGAGAAGCCGGCCTCCGTCGCCCGACGCAGCATCTCCGAGACGATCCCCGCGAGCGCCTCCGCGGCGCGCCGCTTGGGGAGTTGCTCCACGACCTGCGTTCCCGCGCCGTGGCGGCTCGTCACGTAACCGGCATCGGCGAGGCGTCGGTAGACCGCTCGGATGGTGTTCGGATTGACGCGCAGCGCAGCCCCCAGTTCACGCACGGGGAGCAAGCGCTCGCCGGGCTGGAGCCGGCCCGTATCGATCTTGTAGGCGAGCTGCCAGAAGATCTGGGTCGAGATCGGGACGTCCGAGTTGCGCTGGACGTCCAGTTCCGGACCGGTCCCCGGCATGGTCGGTTGTGATTGGATCGGAGTACTTGACATAGTCCACTAGTCCAAGTATCGTTCGATTTGGCCTAGTCAACTATACCAAGCAACGCAAGGAAGGTCCCCATGGAAGGGCTTCTCGTCATCACCGGTCTCGTCGCGGTCCTCGCCGCATTCGATGTCCTCGCCCTCCGCTGGGGTGCCGACTCGCGGGAGATTCACTCCGAGGCCGGGCGACCTGCAGCGACAACCGGACTCGTCGTCCGCTAACTCGCCGACTCTTTGGCATCGTCGACCCACCGGCGATGCAGCTCCCCGTCAGCCCGTGGCGCGCAGGCCGCGGGCTGACGGATTCTCGGGCTCAGGCGGCGGAGCTCGGCTGGCCCACCTCGGCAAGTGCCGCCCGGTAGATTGCCGCGCCGTCGAGGCCCGACTCCGGTGAGCTCAAGACGCCAAGATCGGCCACGAGTCGCGGCTCGAGATGCGTCCCGGCGGCGCCATCGATGAGGCGGACCGCCCGAGCCGCCGCCCGGAGGCACTGGCGCGTTTCGACACGCATCGGGTCGTCCCAGAACCAGCCGTCGCTGGCGAACATCGCGAGCCGCCAGCGGACCGCTTCCAGGAGATCGAGCATTCGGGCGACGTGACGGGCCGCAGCTCCCTCGCCGAGACGCGCGGCAGCGAAGGCCGGACCCTCGACGGCCCCGACGACGACATCGACGTACGCGTCGCGGCAGGCCCACGGGTCGGGCGATCCGGGCAGGTTCGCGAACTCCCGCTCGATCACCGCATCCATCGAGGCCGCCAGCCGCTCCAGGGCCGCCCGGAGCGGCCCCTTCCAGCGGCCGTCCCGGGCATCAGGGCACTCCTCGGACCAGCGCATCACGCCGTGATGACAGCTCCACGACGTTCGCTCCACGATGTTCACCGTCGGGAAGGGCTGATCGGCTGGTGCGTCCAGGGCGTCGGCCAGGCCGACCACATCGAACCCCCGGTCGTGGCCGCCCGGCGGCGGGTCCAGCAGGCGCTGGAGGAACAGTTCACGGAACGGCTGGTGATGCCCGTAGAGTTCGCCGTCGGTGGCGATCACGGCCAGCGGCGCCGTCCCGTCGTCGAACGAGGCATCGCCGAGGCGGGGCGCGACCCGCTCGCGCGCGAAGCGCTCGGCGTCGGCCGTTGCAGACGGCTCGAACGAGACCGCGCTGCTCAGTCCGGCGTCGTAGAAGACAACATTGAGGCTGCGACCCGCGCCCAGCTCCACCCGATACGGTCGGCGGGGATCGAGGTGTGCGTCGGCCGCCTGCCACGGCGCCAGGATCGTATAGCGCACTCCCTCCTCGGCGAGGACCCGGAGCGTGGCCAGGTCCAGGGCCGTCTCGGGGAGCCACATCCCGCGGGCCGGGCGACCGAATCGATGGGCGAAGTCGCGGAGGCCCCAGCGAATCTCCGTGCGTCGATCGGCGGCGCTGGCCAGGGGCAGGATCGTGTGGTGGTACGCCTGGGCCATCGCGTTGGACGCGGCGAGCGTGTCCGTAAAACCGGCATGGGCGGCCGGCTCGTGGTGCTGGAGCCAGGCGGCGAGCGTCGGCCCGAGGTCGAACGACATTCGGTGCGGATTGCCGCGCTCGGCGTTTGGCCCGTAGCACTCGGACGCGATCCTGGCATTCCAGTCGTGGAAGGGCGCCGCGGCCGGGTCCGGCAGCACCTCCCCGCTGAACGGGTCGATCCGCGACGGTTGGTAAAAGTGACCGTGAACGACCAGACGACCGCGGGTCATCGAGGCGTGTCGCCCGCGTCGCCTGCATCGTTGGCACCATCGGCGTGGTCTCGAGCGACCGAGACAACCTGCTCGACGCGGACCACGGTTCGCGATCCGGGTTCGAGCCTGACCGGCCACGACAGGAGCAATGCGCTGCCCTGGTAGACCCGCTCGAAGCCGGCCTCCGAGTTCGAAACGGTCTCGATCGGCGCCCACCACGCGTCGGCCGCCGGCGACGGGCTGGCAACGATGTCGATGCCGATGTACGTATTCGCCTGCACGATCCGGGCGACGTTCCTGGCCGTGCCGGCGGCATCGTGCGCGGTCACCTGAGCGCCGACCGCCCACGACGCGGCCGGATTGCCGCCGCCGCCGAGCATCATCGTGGCCCATTCGAGGCCGAGGCGGACGTCCACGGCGGCGCCGCCCCGAGCTTCGACCATCACCTCGACCGACATCGTCGGAGCCAGGCGGCTGTCCCCGAGTTCGATCGTCTTCGTCACGCGAACCGGCGAGACGCCCTTGCCCGCGGCGACCCGCCCATCCCGAGCGACAACGAGCCGACGGGCCGCCATTTCGACGACCTCGAAGGGCTGATCGACGAAGTCGCCGAGCTCCCGGGCCGTGCCGTCGGCGAAGGCGGCGGGACCGACCCCAGCCTCGAGGAAGCGGACGAGCCCGGAACGGCGCTCGTACCAGTCGTAGCTGAGGAGTTTCGCGAGACCGGGCTCCTTGGCAAGGACCTGGTCATGGATCGAGGTGACACCAGCGGATCGGTCGACATCGGCCCCGGGTCCCTCGCTCTCGGATGCGGCGTGGGCACGGAGCTTCTCGTGATAGGCCTCCGGGCGCCGCCGCAGCACCGCCCCGAGCGCGTGTCGCGCAGCCCTGATGTCCCAGCTGCCGATGCCGGCACCCTCGTCGAGGTCGACCGTCACGACCTGCCCATCGGTCGAGAGCAGAACCTCATCGCGCCCATCGAGGTCGATGTCCGCCTTCAACGCCGCTTCGTGGGTCCCGGCCGCGCGATCGGCGAGATCCTCGGCCGCGATCAGATGCTCGTACGTGGCCAGGCGCATGTGGCTGATGTAGATGCCGCCGAACAGGCCGTGCCAGTAGCAGTCGTTCGATTGTCCGCGGTAGAGGTGATCCAGGGCTGCCGTTCGGCCCGGACCGTCCGGCATCGCGGCGACCTTGGCCGACGTGCGCAGCATCTGCTTGTGGAGGTCGTTGATCTCGCGGTACTTCACCTGGAAGTTGCGCCAGAATCCGCCGCGCAGCCAGCGCGCCTCCGGTCGCTTCTCGGCGACCGCCGTGTGCAGGATCTCGGCGAAGGCGAGGCCCTCGTCGGCCGGCAGCGCCCACTCGCCCATCTCGGAGTACGAGCTGGTGGGGATGTAGACGCGCCCGATCGCCTTCGATCCGTCCAGCCACGCGGACGGCGTCACGGTGGACAACCAATCGGCGTTGGCCTCGAGGGCCTCGAAGAACCGCTCTGCCCAGCGGTGCTTGCCCCAGCAGTGTTCCCACGTCGTGGGCCAGGCTCCGAACTTCTCGCCGTCGTCGCCCATCATCCCAACCCGGTCGCCGGCTTCCGTGGCGTGGACGCGAAGATGCTCGATGACCTCGTCGACGTCGCCGAACGGGATCCCGTAGCGAAGCCCCTGCTCGGATCCGAAGACCCGGAGGAGTTTTCCCTGGTCCTCGGTCGTGTAGACGCCCCACAGGTCGTCCTCGCCGATCGAGGCCGCCCGAAAGTGGGCGTCGTCGAGGATGGTCCACTCGTAGCCGGCGTCCACGAGGGAGGTCGGCAGGTCCGGCTCCCAGACGCGCTCGGCGAGCCAGGCGCCACGCGGCCTCCGACCCGTCAGCGACTCGAGCTCGTCGGCCATCCGCCGCAGCTGTCCGATCCGATCCCGCTCCGGCAGCGAGGCGAGGACCGGCTCGAAATACCCGCCGCCCAGAAGCTCCACCTGGTCGCGCTCGATGAGCCCGCGGATCCGATCGATGAACTCGGGACGCTCGGCGCGCATCCACTCGAGCAGCGGCCCCGTGTAGTGGAGCGAGAGGCGGACGGTCGGGTGTCGCTCCAGGGCGTCAACCATGGGCAGATACGCCAGCTCGAAGACCTCGGCGAAGACCCAACCGAAGTTGCCGACGGGTTGATGGTTGTGGATCGCCATGGCGAGCGAGATCCGCGGGGCCACGAGTCGAATCGGTCCTGGCGGGTGGGTGGTCAGCCGGCCGCGGTTGCCGCGCCGGGGATTGCCGAACCGGGCGATGCCGCGCCGGTTGCGCCGGCCGCGATCGACGGGTCGGCGTTGACGCCCGCCGCCGGCAGGTACAGCTGGTCGGCGTATTCGTGGAGCATCCGGGTGGTCGAGAACTGCCAGATCGACGTCGCCATCGCCCGCCGCATGAGGTCCACCCACGGCTGCGGGAACCCGGTCTCGTCACGGTCGTAGTACAGCGGGATCACATCCTGCTCGAGGAGGCGGTAGAGGTCCATCGCGTCGGCCCAGTCCTGCGCGCCTTCGTCGGGGCTCGACTCGCGACCGCCGATGGCCCAGCCGTTGTCGCCGGTCCAGCCCTCGTCCCACCAGCCGTCGAGCACGCTGAGGTTGGCGATGCCGTTCGCGGCGGCCTTCATCCCGGACGTGCCCGACGCTTCGAGGGGACGGCGCGGATTGTTCAGCCAGACATCGACCCCCTGGACGAGAAACCGACCGATCCGAATGTCGTAGTCCTCGATGACGAAGACGCGGCCACGGAGTTCCTCGGAGCGCGAGTGGTCGAAGATGCCCTGGATGACCTTCTGGCCGGGTCGGTCCGCGGGATGCGCCTTGCCGGCGAACACGAGCTGCATGGGACGCTCCGAGTCCCACACGAGCCTGGCCAGGCGTTCGATGTCGCTGAAGATCATCGCCGCCCGCTTGTAGGTCGCGAAGCGCCTTGCGAAGCCGATCGTCAGGACGTTCGGATCCAGGATGCCGTCCAGGGCCTGGAGCGTGCTCGGAGCCTCGCCGTGCCGCGCGAACTGGTTGAGGAGCCGGCCATGCGCGAAGTGGGCCAGTTCCCGCTTCTGGTGGAGGTGGGCTTCCCAGAGTTCCGTCCCCGGGACCTGGTCGAGATGCTCCCACCAGCGGTTGTCGGGCCGTTGGGCGTCGAGGTTGTCGAGGTCGGCGTCAAGGTGGCGCTGCAGGAGATCGCGGAGCGGCGAGCCCATCCACGAGGGCGTATGGATCCCGTTGGTCAGGCCCAGGATCCGGCGCGGCGAGATCTGGCTCCAGGTGTCGTTGGCGACGACCCCGTGGAGTTGACTGACGGCGTTGGCCCCGCTCGTCGTGCGCAGGCACAGCGACGTCATGTCGAACTGCGATGGGTCGCCGTCCACGCCTCGCCCGCGGGCCAACACCTGGTCGAGGGGGACGCCACCCGTGTCGGGCCGGCCGTCCCCGTCGAGCAACGGCCCCACGATCCGCGAGAACAGCCCCGTCTCAAAGCGTTCGTTGCCGGCGGCCACGGGCGTATGGATCGTGAACACGGAATCGGCGGCAATCCGCTTCCAGGCCTCGTCGAGCGAGGTCCCGGCCGCAACCTCCTCGCGTGCCCGCTCCGTGAGGAGCAGGGCCGAGTGTCCCTCGTTGAGATGCCAGGCCGACGGCACGATGTTCAGCGCCCGCAGAGCACGAACCCCGCCGACCCCGAGCAGCAGCTCCTGGTGGAGGCGCATCTCCCGGCCGCGCACGTACAGGATGTGGGTGATCGGTCGATCGGCGTCGTCGTTCTCCGCGATGTCGGTGTCGAGCAGGATCAGCGGCACCCGTCCCACCGCAACGCACCACACGGCAGCATGCAGGTCACGCCCGGGCAGCGGCACGCTGACCATCAGCGGCTCGCCGTCGCGGCCCTGCGCGCGAGACACCGGCAGCTGCGCCAGGTCGTAGTCCGGGTAGGCGTGCTCCTGGTGGCCGTCGGCGTCGATCTGCTGGCGGAAATAGCCGCGGCGGTACATGAGCCCCACGCCGACGAACGGGAGTGCCATGTCGCTGGCGGTCTTGAGATGGTCGCCGGCGAGGACGCCGAGGCCGCCCGAATAGATGCTCAATGACTCATGGAGGCCGTACTCGGCGCAGAAGTACGCAATGGGCCCCGCCAGGTCGCTCGCATGGGTCCGGTGGAACCAGTGCTCGCGACCATTGGCGATGTAGGCGTCGAACTCGCGCAGGACGTCGTGGTACTCGGCCATGAAGTCGGGGTCGTCCAGCAGGCCCGTCCAGTCAACCGGTCCGGTGATGACCCGAATGGGATTCTTGGACCGGGACCATGCCTGTTGGTCGACCCGGGCGAAGAGCGCCTTGGACCGCGGGTGCCAGGCCCAGTACAGATTGTAGGCCAGACGACGCAGGCCTTCGAGGTTGGGCGGCAGCCGAAACGAGGCGGCGGGGATCGAGGGGATGTGCAGAGGGGCGTCCACGTCGGGGCATGATACCCGCCCCGGTCCTTGAGGCGAACCGGTTTGGTCCCGCGGAATTGCCCTCTCGACCGAGGAGGTGAGCCGGCCTACGTCGAATGCCGCAGGTGTGGTTCCACTGTGCGCAACCGCGGCGCCTCCGAGAGCCGCGCGCTCGGGACGGCCGGCTCGCAACCTGCGGTCAGCCGCCAGGTCCCAGGGCGGTGATCAGCGCCAGGACGGTGGCCTCGGGGTGGGTGCGCTGGGGCGAGTGCGGCGCCCCGTCGATGGTGAGGATGTGGCCTGGTCCGAGCAGCGCCGCAAGGCCCGGCAACGCGCTGTCGAAGGTGAGACCGCCGGCCGCCGGATCGCCGCGAACGACCCACGTCTCCGGGAGGACGCCGGCGTCGGCGGCGGCCACGAGGTCCGCGACGCCCCCGTCCCAGTCGCCGTTCTCGAGCAGGATGGCGAGGGCCGCTGCCTGCTCGACGCGGTGGAGGCCGACCGCCTTGGCCACGACGTCGCCATACGTCCACGACGGATACGCCGTTCCCACGACGCGGATTCCCTCGTCGAGATCCGGGTAGTGGCGCTCGACCGGGTCATCGGCCATGGCCCGCATGCCCGCCTCCGGCGCCGCCGGCGGATCCATCAGGACGAGGCACGCGGGCCGGAGGCCGCCGAGGGGGAGCGCGGCCGCGGCCATGGCCCCGAAGCTGTGACCCACGACGCGGAGGTCCGGCCGGTCGAGGCCGGCCGCGCGAACGAATGCCCTGACGTCGGCGGCGGCCTCGCGGAATCGATGGTGGCCGTTCCAGTGTCCGGTCCGACCGTGTCCGGGCAGGTCCAGCGCCACCACGCGCCGGCCCGTGGCGGCGAGCGCCGGGCCGACGCGCCACCACGTCTCGACGGACGACGTGACCCCATGGATCAACAGGATCGGCTCGGCGGCGGGATCCCCCCATTCGATCATGGCGAACGGAATGCCATCTGCCGACACCCGCGTCGCGTGATCGGATGCGGGGTCGGGGAGGCGGGCATCGGCCAGCGCTGCCGCGACCGCGGCGGGCAAGTCACCTGTGCCGGCCACGATTGGAAGAGGAAGCGTCGAGCGGTCCATCGGTCGGCCGACCGTACCAGAAGGCACGGGATAGAATCAGATCTGGGCGATGCGCGTTGTGCGCCTCGCCCGAGCGCCGAAGATCTGCTGATCACCGCCCGTGTTGGAGGCTTCGATGGCCAACCAGTTCGTCGTCCAGTTGAAGAACGAGCCCGGCTCGATGGCCATCCTCGCCGAGACGTTGGCGGCTCGTGGCGTGGACCTGCGCGCCATCGGCGGTGGCGGGATCGGTGATGCCGGCCACGTCATCATGACCACCGCCGACGACGACACGACGAAGGCTGTCCTGGACGAGGGCGGCTATACGTACATCGAAGGCGAGTCGATCATCACCGAGGTCGACGACCGGCCCGGCGGGATGGCCCGCCTCGCGCGCGAGCTCGCGGACGCGGGGGTGAACATCTACGGCCACCTGTTCCTGGGCCGCTGGGGCGACCGCGCGATGTTCACGTTCGTGGTGGACCAGCCCGAGATCGCTCGCCCGATCCTCGAACGCAAGGCGTAGCCCCGCGACACGCGCTCGCGCGACGCGCCTCAACCTGAGCGTTCGCCCAACGCCGCTCGCATGGCATCCACGATCCACGATCGTTCGGGCCGACCCTTGAGCCCGTCGTCGGTCCAGTACAGCCGGCAGCGCGGGGTGTAGTCGCCCGGGTCCTCGAAGGCCGGATCCACGTCGCGTCCGTCGATCCGAATCGTCGGCGATCCCGGGAAGCGCTGGTTCGTGGCGACGGCCGGATCGGTTGCGTCGATGTCCTCGATGGGCGTCCCGAGCGCCAGTTCGGCCACGACCTCAGCCAGCAGCTCACGCGTCGCGGTCTGGTTCGGGCAGTCCTCGAACCACAGGAACTCGATCCGCGGCAGGCGGCCAGGATGACCCGCCAAGGGGTCTGGGTCGTTCACGGCGGGCCGCTCAGGGGCGATGACTCGAGCAGGCGCAACCGCAGCCGCAGGCCTCGCACCCGCAGCAGCGGCCACAGGTGCACTCACAGGCGGACAGCATCTCGAGTCTCCTTTCCGGTCTCGTGACCGACTCACGTTCCACAGCGGTGTCAGGTTTGTCGCCGCTGGCCAGGTGGCGCTCGAGCAGGGCCAGACGATCGTCGAGCTGGCTCAGGTCGGACAGGCGACGGGCGAGGTCGGCTCGCTGTCGAACGACGAGATCGCGCAGCTCGACCGATGCCTCGTCGCAGTGGCCGGCGACGCACAGCGTCGCCAGTTCGGCCGCGGGCTCCAACGGGAGATCCAGCGAGCGCAGCCCCACGAGCATTCGGATCCGCTGGAGGTCAGCGGGCCCGTACTCCCGATACCCGTTCTCGCCGCGGGACGGCGCCGGGACCAGCCCTTCCGATTCGTAGAACCGGATGGCCTTCGTGGTCGTCCCTGCCTGTTCGGCTATCTGTCCGATCCGCATGCATACGACTCTAGACCTTCCAGTAACTGGAATGTCAAGCTCCAATGGGAGTCACCTCGCGCGATCCAGCCGCTTTGACGTAGTATGCAGTAAGTCGAGCATGATATGCTGTGAACACCATCAGATACGAGGTATATTGCAGTAGTGACGCACGCGTCAACGATCGGTCGGCTTGGGGATCTCGTGTCGGACCAATGGGGGCTGGTGACGCGCCGCCAGGCCGAGCGTGCGGGCGTCCCGCGAGCGACCTTCGACCGCATGACCAGCGACGAAGGCCTCATGGAGCGCGTCGCCCGCGGCGTCTACCGCCTGACACTGGCACCGTCTCCCGACCACGTCGCCCTCCGTGCGGCCTGGCTGCAGCTTGCACCGGACGTGCCCGCCTGGGAGCGGACGCCCGATCAGGGTGTCGTGTCCCATCGGTCCGCCGCCGCCCTCTACGGAATCGGGGAACTGCCGGCCGATCATCACGACTTCACCTTCCCGACGAGGAAGCAATCGCGGCGCGCCGACGTCCGCGTTCATCACCGGCAGCTGGGGTCGGGCGAGTGGATCGTGCTCCGCGGTCTGCCGGTGACGCGACCAGCCCGCATCGCCAGCGACCTCCTGCGAGAGAACGAGGACCCGGAAGCGGTAGCCCAGATCACGGCGGATGCGATTCGCGCTGTCTACGACGATCCGGGGACCTTTGCCGAGGCGCTCGCGCCGCACGCGGCGAGATTCGGCCTCAGACGCGGTGACGGTCTCGCCCTCCTGCGCTGGCTGCTCGACCTCGTGGGCGATGCCGATACGTCCCGGTGGATGACCGAAGCTCGCGACAGCATCCAACGAGACGAGCGCGACCAGCGAACGCCAGAACGTGTCGCGACGAGTCGGCGATGAGCGAGGGTCACGCGTATCCGAGCCCGCAGGCGTTCCGCCAGGCATTGACCGACAAGCTCAGGGAAGCCGCGAACCTCAGCCCCTGGACGCTGGCGCAACTCCAGCGCCAGATGGCCTATGACCGCCTTCTTGAGCGGCTCTACCTCGTCGACGACGGCTGGGTTGTCAAAGGCGCAACGGCACTGCTCGCCCGAGGGATCGGCGTGCGCGGCACGATCGACGTCGACCTCTATCGAGAGCGGGCCCGTGAGCTGGCTGAGGCGGAGCTGCGCGAGGCTGCCTCTCGAGACATCGGCGACTGGTTCACGTTCGAGTTCGGGCCGGGTCGCGCCGTCGCCACGGACGCCGCGGTGCGGATTCCGGTGACCGCCTACGTTGGGACGGCCAGCTGGGCCGCGTTCCACGTCGATCTGGTCGGATCAGATCTGAGGATGACCGGCGAACCCGAGAGGGTACCGCCCCTTGCTCGTGTGCTGATGCCAGATATCGAGCAGCACGGGTACCGAGCGTATCCGCTCGTCGATCACATCGCCGACAAGGTCAGCGCGACCGTCCAGCGACATGGCGATCAGATGCGGCCATCCACTCGCTTCAAGGACCTGGTCGATCTCGTCGCGATCGTCACGCAGGTGTCCGTGCTCGCCGATCTGCAGATGGCCGCGCTGGCATCGGAGGCGCTGCGCCGCGGCACAAAGCTGCCGGCCGCGTTCGATGTTCCCGTGCGGGAACTCTGGGAGCGCGGTTACGCCGCCGAAGCAGGGCGATCGCTTCTGACGACCGCGCCGACCCTCACCGAAGCCCTCGCCGTGGTCCGTCCGTTCGTCGATCCGCTGCTGGTGGGGGCGGCGGTTGGGCGGTGGGACCCGAAGCTCGGCCGCTGGACTGGGTGACTGCCCGTGATCCTCAGAAGAAGACGTCGAACTCCCGGTTCCTGGCGTCGACGCCGAAGGCCCCCGGATCGAATTCGTCGCCCACCCACTCGAGCATTGCGTCGTGTTCGGCGTGCTTCGGATCGGCGATCGCCTCCAGGAAGTCGACGTAGCCGTAGGGCCCGCCGACGTCTTCCGGCGGACAGGCGCGAGCGCCCGCCAGGACGCGCGGGTAACGAATCCGTGGCTCAGGCGGGTGGACGTGCTCGACAACGATCCGATGCGTCCATCCATCGCCGAAGTCGTACAGGTAGGCGAACTCCACGCCGACCCCGTCGACTGCCCGACTCAGCCGGACACGGCGATCGTCCTTGATCTCGCGATCGTCGTCGAACTCCGGATCCGGCTCGCCATACGCCAAATCACCGATCCGGAACTCGTGGAGGTGGTAGTCCAGCCAGCCCATTGCGACTTGGATCACCGAGTGCAGCTTCGCGAGCGTGATATCACCCGGGACTGTGAGTGAGCACGAATAGTCCAGACAGATGAGCACGAAAAGTACAGAGGCCCT
>ERZ1292633.3050-Hain-H41-02um-R1-3050-length-16605-cov-9_pt1 | contig 16605 bp, 11 predicted proteins | sample MGYA00564406_ERZ1292633 | MGnify/ENA primary metagenome ERZ1292633 (study PRJEB36523, sample SAMEA6512639) | groundwater metagenome | collected 2019-01-08 | study: AquaDiva: Metagenomics assemblies of 32 groundwater samples | reverse complement strand
GCGTCATTCTTTCGCGGCCTTTTTTGCCGTCCGCAACCGTATAATGACGCCGTAGAGCATTTCAATAAGGAGAATAAAAAGACCGGTGCCAGTGTCCGGGAAACTTCGACCCAAAAGGGGAACCCGAAATTACCGCTTAATGTCCCGGATGATCGGGTGGCGCCCGCGGCTGGTCAAACCGCCGACCCGGCGCAGCAACAAGCCGCCGAACTGCAGCCACAGGTTCCAACTCAGGCATACGACATCAAGAGCGCTCTTGCGGGCTCATGGATATGGAAATCGGACAAAATTACTTTCGGGCGTGACGATCGCGGCACGTATTACCGGGACAACGCGGTATGTTTTGAGTTTTCATATACGGTGCAGGGCGACGTGCTAACAGAAACCGCTGATTCGCCTCATGGTTGTGGTAGCGGCTTAATAGCAAGTTACCGAATCTCAATTGCGAAAGAAAATCTCACGATGAAACATATTGGGACACCATATGAATCACAATGGAAAAAATCCCCTGAATGACAAGGGAGAATAGCCAGGGATTGAAAAGGGGTCTACTCGAATTTTCTCCAGGGTACCCGTACACGGTCGGGTGCTTGCGCGGCACGTCGAAGCGCCGCGGCCTCGGTCTTGCCCCAGGCGTTGCAGCCCGGAAGGTCCGGCACGACGGCGATGTAGCCTTCGTCCTCGTCGCTCCAGAAAACCTCAATCGGATACTTCATCATCTAGCGATCATACTGTATGCGGTATCAAGTGTAGCCCCGTCCATCCAGCTTATCGGGAGCAGTCTTGCGCCCTGTTCCGGTTTCCGCCCCAGTTTTTGTTCTGGATTACCATAGAGCCTGCGAACAGGGAGCGACGTCATGCCGGATCGCACAAAGAATCAGGTAGTCATTCTTCACGGCTGGTCCGACACCTGGGATTCGTTCGCGCCGCTCGCGAATTTTCTCAAGGCTAGTGGCTTCCAGACGTTCGACCTTTTTCTCTCCAAATACATTTCGATGGACGACGACGTGTCCATCGAGGATGCGGCCAAGGCGATGCAGGCGGCGGTCGAGGAAAAAATCGCGGGCAAGGAACTCACACCGCCGTTCGACCTGATCGTGCATTCGACGGGCGGCCTGGTGGCGCGCACCTGGCTCTCGGCCTACTGCGCCGGCATGAAGCCCGAGAAAATGCCGGTGCAGCGCCTGGTGATGATCGCGCCGGCCAATTTCGGTTCCAAACTGGCCGACGTGGGCCAGACCATCCTCGGCCGCGTCGTCAAAGGCTGGGATCACGGTTTCCACACCGGCAAGCTGATGCTGGACGGCCTCGCGCTCGGGTCGCCGTTTCAGTGGGACCTCGCGTCGCGCGATCTGTTCGCCCTGGACGCGGGTGACGACGCGCCGATCTACGGCGCGGATCTCGTCTGGCCCTTCGTCATCGTCGGCTCGATGCCCTACCAGCACGGATTGCGGCAGATGGTGAACGAGAACGGCTCCGACGGCACCGTGCGCGTCGCGGCCGCCAACCTGAACGTGTATGGGGCCACGCTGGATTTCACCCGGGACAAGGCACCGACCGTGATGCGCATGACCGGGGCAGCGAGCGTAGCCGCGGCGCAGGGCGCGTTGATCCCATGGAAGCGCAGGTACGACGAAGCGATGGAGTTTCCCCTGGCGGTGATGGCGCACCGGGACCACGCCAGCATCACCGACCCGACCATCCGCGGCGACGACGAGACCGACAAGCAACAGGAGGAGTTCCGCAATTGCCTGCTGGGCGCGCTGGGATGCCCGTCGTATGCGCAGTACCAGGGCCTGCAGCAGGCGTGGAAAACGATTTCGGACGCGGTCCAGGATCCGGGCTCCGCCGACGAGGACCACCACATGCACCTGCAGCTCAACGTGCGCGTGGTCGACGAGTACGGGAAGCGCGTCACCGACTACATGATCGAGTTTCTCGCGCCCGATTACGCGCAGAACACCGACCTCACGGGGCTGTTTCACGACAAGGTGATCAAGGACGTGCACAAGAACGGCCAGGACGCCTCCATCCGCACGATTTACATCGACCGGCAACTGATGCTTCAGCTGTTCTACGAGCAGATTCCCGCCGGCCGGCCGAAGGAACTGCGCCTGAGCGTCAGCGCGACCTCCCCTGGCGACAACGTGAAATACTTTGCCGATGCCTCCGGCGGAAAAGGCGAGTTCGTGGTGCACTCGCAGGAGGAGGCGGACCGCTGGCTGCGCCGCAATGCCACTCACTTTCTGAAGATCGTGATACCGCGCATTCCGTCCGCGGGTGTGTTCGAGCTCAAGCATCCGGACTAGCCGGCTGATTGGGGAGCCAAGCCTTTGGTTACAATGCGTGCTCGTTCACCAGGCAGCTCACACAAGGAGTTCCAATAATGATCCACGTCGTCGCCGTCATCACCGCCAAGCCCGGCATGCGCGATTCGTTTTTGCAGGTATTCCACGCCAATGTCCCTGCGGTCAAAGCCGAACCGGGCTGCATCGAGTACGGCGCCGCCGTCGATTTCGAGGACGGTCCCAAGTTTCAGACGAAATACGGCCCGGATACCTTTCTGGTGATCGAGAAATGGGAAAGCATGGAAGCGTTGAAGGCGCATGCGGCCGCGCCGCACATGGCGGCGTATGCGGCGAAGACGAAGGACATGATTGCGAGCCGGGTGATCCACATCCTCTCGCCGGTCTAGGCGAGCACAGACCTACGCGAGAACCGCCTCACCCAGCGCCACCGGCGTGAAATCGACCTTCGACGGCACGTCCGGCGCGATGTGCATCACGCGTTCGCCCAAGTCCATCACCACCGAGGCGACGGTTTCGATGCAGGCCTCGGGCGCGAGCGACGGGTCCGGCCGGCGGCAGATCGACAGGGTGCCGTCGGATTCGTCGCGCAGCATGCGCTGCAAGTCGGCGGGCGAGAACCTGCCTTTGTGCGCGCCGGTGAGCGCGGTGATGCGCGCTAGCCGCGGCACGGTCGACAGACTGGGCGCGAGCGAAGCCTGGTGCTTCGCCGCGGCCGGGGCGAGGAAATGGTTGGTGTGGCACAGCGCCGCGTCCGCGCCGCGCACGACCTCCAGGCCGCGCGGCGAGAACTCCAGCGCCGCGGTGTCGCCGGCGGCATCGGCGCAGAGCACGTTGGACGAGGCGCCGAAGCCGAGCTTGGATGCGAACGCCACCGCGTCGGCCACGCTGTCGCGCTCGAGCAGGGCGCGCAGCAGCACGTGCACCGGCACGCCGGGATGACTGCCGTCGTCGGACGAGCGCAGGATGTTGAGGCAGACGCCGAAGCCGCGATTGTTGAGGCCGATCTTGGCGAGCATGCCCGCCTCGGTCAGCGTGAGGCAGGACGCGCCGCCGGCGTCGCGCACGCGCAGCAGCACCAGCGCGGCGCGCTGCGCGCCCAGCCAGTCCCAGTTCTGCGCCAGGAGCGTGGTGCCGGTCGTGCTCTGCGCCGGCTTCACCGCGACGGCGGTGCATTCTCCCCAGTCCGGCACGCCTTCTTTCGCGTTGGCGGCGGCGATCTTCTGTAGATTCGGATGCGGCTCGCCGGGGTAGCTCGGCGGCAGGATCTCGGTGCGCGCGTTGAGCGCGAGGATTTCATCGACGTGCCGGCCGGCGCCTGAGGCGATGCCTTCGATCTCGGCCAGCAGCGCGGGATCCAGATCGCCGATCACCTCGCGATAACCCGCGCCGAGCCGCTGCGCACCCTGCCAGTCGATGCCGCAGTAGGCGAACAGACGCGCGTAGGTCGCGATCGAGCGCTCGACGCGCGCCTTCGCCTGTAGTCCGTGCTGCTGCCCGCGCTCGCGCGCGGAACCGGAAACTTCGATCAGCGGGAACATGCTGCGACCCCTTGTAATCGCGTGGCGTCAATAATACCCTGTTCCGGCACGAGCACGGCAAGGCCCGCACCCATCTTGATCGAACCGACTCCAACTATCCCGCTGCTGGTTCTGGACACCAACGTCGCCCTCGATTGGGTCGCTTCGCCGTACTTGCCCCCGATGCCTTTATCCACCGGATGACAGAGCCGGAACATGGATTGCTGCGAAGCTGAACCGCGGAATCCGGCGCCAGCCGGGCTCCTCCAACCAGCCCGGCCGAAAAGCCGGCAACGTGGCAAAATCCGCATCATGTCCAATACGAACCCATGGGCTTTTGACGAATCCCTGCAGCCGCGCGCAGAGGAGCTCGACTTCGATCTCGCTAAAGTGCTGGACGCGGTCGTTCTGCTGCGCGCCGAAATTCCAGACGATGCGTTCACCAGCAGCATACTTGGTACCGAACGCGTCGGCTACGGCGTGGTGATCCGCGACAACGGACTCGTGCTTACCATCGGCTACCTGATCACCGAGGCGGAGAATATCTGGCTTACCACCAATGCCGGCGTAGTCGTCGCCGGCCATGCGCTCGCCTACGACCAGGCAAGCGGCTTCGGGCTGGTGCAAGCGCTGGGCGATCTGCGCGCGCCTATGCTCGAACGCGGCTCCGCCGCCGCGGTGGCACCTGGCGACCAGGTGTTCGTCATCGGCCACGGCGGGCGCTCGCATGCGCTCAAGGCGAAGGTGTTCGCCAAGCGCGAATTCGCCGGTTATTGGGAATATCTGATCGAGGACGCATTGTTCACCATGCCGGCGCATCCGCAATGGGGTGGTGCGGCGCTGGTGGACAAAGGCGGGCGGCTCGTCGGTATCGGTTCGCTGCTGTTGCAGGAGACCGTGGGCGAGGAGGCCGATCAGGGGAATATGTTCGTCCCCATCGATCTCGTCGAACCCATACTCGAGGACTTGATCGCGCGCGGACGCGCTGCGCGCGCGCCGCGACCCTGGCTCGGCATGTACACGCAGGAAGAGGAGGGCCGCCTGACGGTAGGCGGCCTGGCACCGGGCAGCCCGGCGGAGCGTGCCGGGGTGAAGGCGGGCGATCTGGTACTGGGGGTGGCGGGCGAGCGCACCGCCAGCCTCGCCGATTTTTTGCGCAAGGTCTGGCGCCTGGGTGGTCCGGGCGTCGAGGTTCCCTTGATGCTGGCAAGGCAGGGAGACGTGCTGCGCCTCAACGTGCGCTCGGCCGATCGCAACGATTTCCTGAAGAAACCGCGGCTGCACTAAACGGGCCGTGTGCGGAAAATGCGGTTTCGGATAATGGCAATAACGGTTTGGGGTTGCTTTTTATCCAAGATCGCCGATTGCGCACGGATGTGCTTTTCATCCGCGAATCGGCGATCCGCGCGGACGGCTGCCGTCCGCGCAAGCCGGGCCGCTGAAGTGCGAGTCGTCCGGATGCATTTTCGGATTGCGGACCGTTAATCATTGCGCGCTCCGCGCGCCAACCGTGATTTCCGCGCGGATGAAAAGCGCATCCGCGCGGAAATCACGGTTATGGTTAACACCAAACGGGGCGCAGGGGTTTCGTCCGCCGAAGGTCAAAACTTTGCAACGACGCGTGGCGCGATTCAAGTCACCGCGTATGAACCGTAGAGGGTTTTCGCAGTTGCGAAACCACCTCTAAGCTTTCTCCGCGCCCAGGCGCAGGCTGACGTAAGAACCGGGCGCATCCTCGATGACTTTGAGCTTGCCGTCACCAGGCACGCGCGCCGCGACTTTGACGCCGCCGTTATTCGTGTCCATCCACGCCTGCCAGTCGTTCCACCACGAGCCTTCGTGGCGCTTCGCCGTCTGCAGCCACTCTTCCGGGTTCTCGGCAAACTCGGGGTTGATCCAGTAGCAGTATTTTTTCGCCGCGGGCGGGTTGACGATGCCGGCGATGTGGCCTGAGCCGCCGAGCACGAAGCGCACCGGGCCGGAGAGTACGCGTGCCCCCTTATAGACCGATTTCCAGGGAGCGATGTGATCTTCGGCAGTGGAGATGAAATACGCCGGGATTTTGATTTTTCCGATGTCGATCGGCACGCCGTCCAGGGTGATGCCGCCCGGGTCCTTGAGTTTGTTCGCCATGTACATATTGCGCAGGTAGAAACTGTGCATTTTCGCCGGCATGCGGGTTGAATCCGAGTTCCAGTAAAGCAGGTCGAACGGGAACGGGTCCTTGCCCATCAGGTAATTGTTCACCACGAACGACCAGATGAGGTCGTTCGAGCGCAGCATGTTGAACGTACCCGCCATCTCCGAGCCTTCGAGGAAGCCGCGCTCATTCATGCGCCGTTCCAGGTTCTGCACCTGCTTCTCGTCGATGAATACGCCCAGTTCGCCGGGGATGGAGAAATCGAGCAGAGAGACGAAGAAAGTCGCGCTGGCGGCGCGCTTGTCCTTCTTTGCCGCCATCAGAGCGAGCGCCGCGCCGAGCAAAGTCCCGCCGAGACAGTAGCCGATCACGTTTACCTGCTTCTCGCCGGTGGCCTGCTCGATCGCGTCCAGTGCGTCGTCCGGACCCTGGTGCAGGTAGTCCTCGAAGGTCTTGCCCGCGAATTCCCTGCCCGGATTGACCCAGGAGACGACGAACACCGTGTGCCCCTGGTCCACCGCCCACTTGATGAAAGAATTCGACTCGCGCAGATCGAGGATGTAGTACTTGTTGATCCATGGCGGAATGATCAGCAGCGGCCGCTGGTACACTTTCTCCGTGCTCGGCCGATACTGGATCAACTGCATCAGATCGTTCTGGAATACGACCTTGCCCGGCGTGGTGGCGATGTTCTTGCCCATGGTGAACGCCTTGGCGTCGGTCATGCTGATCTTGAGCTGTCCGTCACCGCGTTCGATGTCGGCCAGCAGGTTGTTCAGCCCGCGCAGCAGGTTCTGGCCGCCCGACTTGAGCGTTTCGCGCACGACTTCCGGATTGGTCAGGGCGAAATTCGAGGGCGACAGCGCATTGATGTACTGGCGCGTGAAAAAATCCACCTTCTTGCGCTCATCATCGGGCAGATTTTCCACCTGCGACACGGCCTGGTGGATGTGGCGCGCCGCGATCAGATAGGACTGCTTGACGTAATCGAACAGAAAATTGTTTTCCCAATCCCCGTGGCGAAAGCGGTTGTCGCCCTTGAGCGGGGCGGCGACCGGTTTGACCTTCTGCCCCATCATCTGCATCCAGCCGCTCTGCCACAGGCGGGTGTAATCCCAAAACATTTTCATCTGCGCCTCGGCCAGATGCTGCGGTTTGGCGAACATCAGCGCCGAGAGGTCCATGAAAGCCTTGGCGATACCGAATTCGTCCGCCATGACCGAGTTCTTCGATTCGGCCTGGCGCTTGAGAAAATCCGCCATGATGCGGCTGGATCGCTGCGCCACTTCCGCGAATACCTGCGCCGAATCAGCTTCTGCGGCGGCAGGTTTGGCTTGCTCCTTGCTCATATTGCAACTCCTTTGCGAAATGCTCCGTCCTGCAGATAGCGGATCACGCCGTCGGCGGGCGCGCCTGGGTGCCGAAATTGCAGGATTTGCCGCGGGTCCATGTTTGAGGCGGGTCCGGCTTAGGCTAGAATGCAGCTACCGTCTGGCTTGGCAAGCTGCAACAGACGCAATTTTCGCAAATATTTGCGATTCCCGCCATGTAATGTTGCTACGCAATATGAGCTCCGCAACCCGCCACCACGAAGAAACATACAGCATCAGCGACTTGGCGCGCGAATTCGATGTCACGCCGCGCGCCATCCGTTTCTACGAGGATCAGGGACTGCTCGCGCCGCAGCGCTCGGGCAGCCGGCGCATTTACGGCAAACGCGACTATGTGCGCCTGAAGCTGACCCTGCGGGGCAAGCGCCTCGGCCTTTCCCTGTCCGAAGTCGGCACGATGTTCGATTTATATGACTCGGCCCGGGACGAGAAGCCGCAGCTGGCGCAATTCCTTGCCTCGCTGATCGAGCGGCGCGAGCAACTTGAGCGGCAACGCGCCGATATAGACGAGATGCTGGGGGAGATAGCGGTATTCGAGGCGCAGAGCCGCAAGATCCTCGCCGGCGGGCGCAAACCGGGCGGCAAGGCGCGGGCGCATTTTTAATGAACGGATGGGTGAAACGATGATCGACTTTCCTTCCCTGCCTTTCGATTTCGGCGAAGAGATCGACATGCTGCGCGACACGGTGCGCAATTTCGCCGCGGGGGAGATTGCGCCGCGCGCCGCGGATATCGACCGCGCCAACGAATTCCCCGCGGATTTGTGGCGCAAGTTCGGCTCCCTCGGCCTCCTGGGGATTACCATCGGGGAAGACTACGGCGGAACCAATATGGGCTACCTTGCCCATATCATCGCCATGGAGGAAATCAGCCGCGCATCGGCTTCCGTCGGCCTCTCCTATGGCGCCCACTCCAACCTGTGCGTGAACCAGATCAACCGCAACGGCAGCCCGGCGCAGAAGCAGAAGTACCTCCCGCGGCTGCTGTCCGGCGAACATGTGGGCGCGCTGGCGATGTCCGAACCCGGCGCCGGTTCGGACGTGGTCAGCATGCGTCTCAAGGCCGAACATAAGAGCGGAAAATTCATCCTTAACGGCAACAAGATGTGGATCACCAACGGGCCGGATGCCGACGTGCTGGTGGTCTACGCCAAGACCGACGCGAGCGCCGGACCGCGCGGCATCACCGCCTTTCTGATCGAAAAAGGCTTTCCCGGCTTCTCCACCGCGCAGAAACTGGACAAGCTGGGCATGCGCGGCTCCAACACCTGCGAACTGGTGTTCCGTGATTGCGAAGTGCCGGAAGACAACATTCTCGGCGGCATGGGCCGCGGCGTGAACGTGCTGATGAGCGGCCTCGACTACGAGCGCGCCGTGCTCGCCGGCGGGCCGCTGGGCATTATGTCCGCCTGCATGGACGTGGTCATTCCCTACGTGCACGAACGCAAGCAGTTCGGCCAGGCCATCGGCGAATTTCAGTTGATGCAGGGCAAACTCGCCGACATGTACACCACCATGAACGCCTGCCGCGCCTATGTCTATGCCGTGGGCAAGGCGCTGGACCGCGGCGACCTCAAGGGAACCGGCGCGCGCAAGGACGCCGCCGGCGCCATCCTCTACGCCGCCGAAAAAGCCACCTGGATGGCGGGCGAGGCGATCCAGGCTTTGGGCGGCATGGGCTACATCAACGAGACCCCGACCGGACGTCTGTGGCGCGACGCGAAACTGTACGAAATCGGCGCCGGCACCTCGGAAATCCGCAGGATGCTCATCGGCCGGGAGCTGTTCGGTGAGACCAGATGACGCCGTTCGACGTGGGGCAAAGGTCTGCCCGAGCCGCAGCCGTGATAATCGTGTCTGATTTTTGAAAGGAACTGCCATGAACGATCCAGTCGTTATTGTCTCCGCCGCACGCACCCCCATGGGCGCGTTCCAGGGCGAACTGAAGCAATTTGCCGCTTCCGAACTAGGGGCGGCCGCGATCCGCGCCGCGGTGGAACGCGCCAAAATCAAACCCGAGCAGGTGGACGAGGTCATCATGGGCTGCGTGCTGCCCGCGGGCCAGGGCCAGGCGCCCGCGCGCCAGGCTTCGCTCGGCGCCGGCCTGCCGCTTGCCGCCGGCTGCACCACCATCAACAAAATGTGCGGCTCGGGCATGAAGGCGGCGATGCTGGCGCACGACCTGCTCGCGGCAGGCACCAACGACATCATGGTCGCGGGCGGCATGGAGTCGATGAGCAACGCGCCTTATCTGCTATTGAAAGCGCGCGGCGGTTACCGCCTGGGGCACGGCCAGCTGCTGGACCATATGTTCTACGACGGACTCGAAGACGCCTATGAAAAAGGGCGGCTGATGGGCAGCTTCGCCGAGGACTGTGCCGCCAAGTACGCCTTCACTCGCGCGGAGCAGGACAAGTTTGCTGTCGCCTCGCTCGAGCGCGCGCAGGCGGCGAACAAGAACGGCGCTTTCGCCTGGGAGATCACGCCCATGGCGATCAAGGCGGGCAAGGACGAGCGTTTCATCGAAATGGACGAGTCTCCGTTCAAGGCCAATTTCGACAAGATTCCCGCGCTCAGGCCGGCGTTCAAGAAGGATGGCACCATCACCGCGGCCAACTCGAGCTCCATCTCCGACGGCGGCGCGGCGCTGGTGATGATGCGCCGCTCGACCGCGGAGAAACTGGGTCTTGCCCCCCTGGCCATCGTGGTCGGCCACAGCACCCATGCGCAGGAGCCCGGCTGGTTCACCACCGCCCCGGTAGGCGCGATCAAAAAACTCTACGACAAGACCGGCTGGAACTCAGGGATGGTGGACCTGTACGAAATCAACGAAGCCTTTGCCGTCGTGACCATGGCGGCAATGAAGGAGCACGGCCTGGCGCACGAGAAGGTCAACATCCACGGCGGCGCCTGCGCCCTGGGCCATCCGATCGGCGCCTCCGGCGCGCGCATCCTGGTGACGCTGATCGGCGCCTTGCGCAAAACCAAAGGCAAGCGCGGCATCGCCAGCCTGTGCATCGGCGGCGGCGAGGCCACCGCCATGGCGATCGAACTCGTCTAGAACTGATCGGCCGCCAAGGACGCGAAGGCAAACCAATGGCCTTGCCTGCCTTGGACTCCCTGGCGGCAAATATTCAGCTGATTGATCACGCGGGGGTGGAGCAATGATCCTGTCCCAAGAACACCAGATGCTGCGCGACGCAGTGCGGCAGTATGCGCGCGAGCAGCTCGCCCCCAACGCCGCCGCCTGGGACCGTGACGGCAGCTTCCCGCAACAGGCGCTCAAGGGCCTGGCCGCGATGGGCCTGTACGGCATCGCTATCCCAGCGGAATGGGACGGCGCCGGCATGGACTACACGGCGCTCGCGCTGGCGATCGAGGAAGTCGCCGGCGGCGACGGCTCGACCTCTACCATCATCCAGGTGACCAATCTCGCTGCCGGGATACTCGCCGGCTATGGCAGCGCTGCGCAAAAGGAGCGCTACCTCAAGCCTCTGGCCAGGGGAGACCTGCTGGGAGCCTTCGCCCTCACCGAGCCGCACGCCGGCTCCGACGCCGCTGCCATCCGCACCCGCGCCGAGCATTCGGGCGAGGCCTGGGTGCTGAACGGGGTGAAGCAATTCGTCACCTCGGGAAAATACGCCGATGTCGCCATCGTATTCGCGGTCACGGACAAGAATGCCGGCAAGAAAGGCATCAGCGCCTTCATTGTCCCGACCGCGACACCCGGTTACATCGTTTCCCGCATCGAGGAAAAGACCGGGCAGCACGCCTCCGACACCGCGCAAATCACGCTCGAGGAGTGCAAGGTTCCGGCCGACCATCTGCTCGGCGCCGAAGGCGAAGGTTATCGCATCGCGCTGGCGAACCTCGAATCGGGGCGCATCAACGTCGCCGCGCAATCCGTGGGCATGGCGCAATCCGCGCTCAACGCGGCGCTTGCCTACGCCGGCGAGCGCATGAGTTTCGGCAAGCCGCTGATCGGGCACCAGGCGGTGAGTTTTCGCCTGGCCGACATGGCCACCGCCATAGAAGCCGCGCGGCAACTCTATTTGCACGCGGCAGCGCTGCGCGACCTCGGTCTGCCCTGCCTGAAAGAAGCCTCGATGGCCAAGCTGTTCGCCACCGAGGCGGCGGAAAAAGTGTGTTCGGATGCGATCCAGATTCACGGCGGTTACGGCTACGTGCGCGATTTTCCGGTGGAACGCATCTGGCGCGATGTGCGCGTTACTCAGATATATGAAGGCGCAAGCGACATCCAGCGCATGGTGATAGGACGCGCGCTCGCCGGAGGCTGAGATCGGGCCGGCGCGCGCCGCGAACTCTGGCATGATTCAAGTATCGCCAGACGCAGCGATCCCGGCGCAGTTCAGGCACCCCCCGATTCGAAAAGGATTATGAAACCGATACGCAGCATCCTCGTCGCCAACCGCAGTGAAATCGCCATCCGCGTGATGCGCGCAGCGGCGGAGATGGGCATTCGAACGGTCGCGGTGTTCTCGGCCGAAGACCGCTTTGCCCTGCACCGCTCCAAGGCCGACGAGGGCTATCAGATCGGCGCCGGAAAAAAACCGGTCGCCGCGTATCTGGATATCGCGGACATCATCCGGGTCGCGCGCGAGGCGAAGGTGGACGCCATCCACCCCGGCTACGGTTTCTTGTCCGAAAATCCTGAATTCGCCGAAGCCTGCGCCCAGGCCGGCCTCGTTTTCATCGGTCCGCGGCCCGAGGTGATGCGAACGCTGGGAAACAAGGTGAGCGCGCGCGAGCTGGCGATGTCGGTGGGCGTGCCGGTGATGCCGGCCACAGGGGCACTGCCGCACGATGTCGATGAGGCGAAGCGCCTCGTTGCCACCATCGGTTATCCGGTGATGCTCAAGGCAAGCTGGGGCGGCGGCGGGCGCGGCATGCGCGTGGTCGAATCCGCGGCGCAGTTGGCGAGTTCCCTGGAAGTGGCGCGGCGCGAGGCCCTTGCCGCCTTCGGCAGCGATGAAGTCTATGTGGAAAAACTGGTGCAGCGCGCGCGCCACGTGGAAGTGCAGGTGCTGGGCGACACGCACGGAAATCTGGTGCACCTGTTCGAGCGCGACTGCTCGGTGCAGCGGCGCAACCAGAAGGTGGTCGAGCGCGCCCCCGCGCCCTATCTTTCCGAGGGCGTGCGCGCCGAGTTGTGCCAGGCGGCCCTGGCGATCGCGCGCGCGGCTGCCTACTCGCATGCCGGCACGGTGGAATTCCTGATCGACGCCGATAGCGGCGGCTATTATTTCATCGAGGTGAATCCGCGCATCCAGGTCGAGCACACCGTCACCGAGGCCATCACCGGCGTCGATATCGTCAAGGCGCAGATCCGCATCAGCGAAGGCGCGCGCATCGGCGAGCCCGACGCCTTTGTTCCGCGCCAGGAGGAAATCCGGCAAAATGGCCACGCGCTGCAATGCCGGGTGACGACCGAAGACCCCGAGAACGGCTTCACCCCGGACTACGGCCGCATCACCGCCTATCGCAGCGCCGCGGGCTTCGGCATCCGTCTTGATGGCGGTACCGCCTATTCCGGCGCGGTGATCACGCCGTATTACGATTCGCTGCTGGTCAAAGTCACCGCCTGGGGGCATACCTCGGAGGAAGCGATCTCGCGCATGGGCCGGGCGCTGCGCGAATTCCGCGTGCGCGGCCTCGCCACCAATCTGCAGTTCCTGGAAAACGTCATCGCGCACCCGCTGTTCGCTCGCGGCGAATGCACCACGCGCTTCATCGACGAGACGCCCGACCTGCTGCGCATGCAGCAGCGGCGCGACCGCGCGACCAAGTTGTTGCAGTTCATCGGGGAAGTGGCAATCAACGGCAACGCGGAAATGAAAGGCCGCAAGCCACCCGAAGGCGCACCGGCGAAACCGCGCAAGCCGCTCTGCGATCTCGGGGCGCCGATTCCCAGGGGCACGCGCGATCGATTGCGCGAACTCGGGCCGGAGGGCTTTGCGCGCTGGATGCGCGACGAGCGGCGCTTGCTCGTCACCGACACCACCATGCGCGACGCGCATCAGTCGCTCTTCGCCACCCGCATGCGCAGCCACGACATGCTCGAGATCGCGCCGCATTACGCGCGCATGGCCCCCGAACTGCTGTCGCTCGAGTGCTGGGGCGGGGCGACCTTCGACGTGGCGATGCGTTTTCTGCGGGAAGATCCCTGGGAGAGACTGGCTGCGCTGCGCAGCCGCGTGCCGAACATCCTGCTGCAAATGCTGTTGCGCGCTTCCAACGCCGTTGGCTACAGCAACTACCCGGACAACGCGGTGCGCTATTTTGTCGCCCAGGCCGCGTGCGGGGGCGTCGATCTGTTTCGCATTTTCGACTCTCTCAATCTGGTGGCCAATATGCGCGTGGCGATCGACGCGGTGCGCGACAGCGGCGCGCTATGCGAGGCGGCGATCTGCTATTCGGGCGACATTTTCGATGCCGCGCGCCCCAAATACAATCTGCGTTATTACGTCGATCTGGCGCAGGAACTCGAGCGTGCCGGAGCCCACATCCTCGGCATCAAGGACATGGCGGGCGTTTGCCGGCCGCGCGCGGCGCGCCTGCTGGTCGAGACCCTGCGGCGCGAAGTCGGGCTGCCGATTCATTTTCACACCCACGACACCAGCGGCATTTCCGCGGCGAGCGTGCTCGCGGCCGTCGACGCCGGTGTCGACGCGATCGACTGCGCGCTCGATGCGATGAGCGGACTTACCTCGCAACCCAGCCTGGGCGCGATTGCCGCGGCGCTCGCCGGAAGCGAGCGCGATACCGGTCTGGACGCGGAACATCTGCGCGGACTGTCGCATTACTGGGAAGGCGTGCGCCGCTACTATTGCGCGTTCGAGTCGGACCTGCGCGCGGGCTCGAGCAGCGTCTATCGCCACGAGATGCCGGGCGGGCAATACACCAATCTGCGCGAGCAGGCGCGGGCCATGGGCCTGGAGCAACGCTGGGAGCAAGTGGAGCAGTGCTATGCGCAGGTGAATCTGCTGTTTGGCGACATCATCAAGGTGACGCCGACCTCCAAGGTGGTGGGCGATATGGCGCTGTTCATGGTGTCACATGGCCTCGCCGAGGAGGACGTGCGCAACCCGGCCAAGACGATCGCCTTTCCCGATTCCGTAGTGGCGCTATTCCGAGGCGAGATCGGCATCCCGCCGGGGGGCTTTCCGCCGGAACTCAGCCGCAAGATCCTGCAGGGCAAGCCGCCGCTCGCTGGCCGACCGGGAGAATTCCTGCCGCCGGTGGACTTGGCCGCGGCGCGCGCCGAGGCGGCAGCGGTTATCGGCCGCGAGCTCAGCGATCAGGAACTCGCCTCCTATCTCATGTATCCGAAGGTGTTCCTGGAATATGCCCGGCATCGCGCCGCCTACGACGACGTGAGCGTGATACCCACGCCGGTGTTCTTCGGCGGACTGCGCGATGGCGAGGAGACCGAGGTTGAGATAGCTCGCGGCAAGACCCTGCTGATCCGGCTGCAGGGACGCTCCGAGCCGGATGAAGAAGGACAGTGCAAGCTGTTTTTCGAACTCAATGGCCAGCCCCGGGTCGTCCGCGTGGCCAAGGCGGGGCTCGCGCGGGTCGAAGCGCGGCCCAAAATCGACGATCGTAATCCCGGCCATGTCGGCGCGCCCATGCCCGGGACCGTGGTTACGGTGGCGGTCGAACCGGGCCAGCGGGTGGCGAAAGGCGAGCCCCTGCTTTCCCTCGAAGCAATGAAAATGGAGACCTTGCTGCGCGCCGAGCGCGACGCCACGGTCAAGCAAGTGCTGGTCAAGCCGGGTCATAGCGTCGCGGCCAAGGATCTGCTCATCGTGCTCGAATGAGTGCGCTGCTCAAGGCTTGATGGATGCGGCGAAGAGTTCGGGTCGGCGACGGATTTGCTTGCTACGCGAATGCGGCTTCGAGCCGCTACATTACGCCGTGAGCCCGCGCTACCGCCGCGGCATGGATATCATTGCCGGAAAACGCCGACCAACCCGGGCGCGAAACCCCTGGCTGGCGCTCCCGACTGACCTGAACCAAGGAGAAACCATGGCGGCACCGATCGATTTCTATTTCGACTTTTCCTCCCCCTACGGGTATTTCGCCAGCGCCAAAATAGACGCCCTCGCGGCAAAATACGGGCGCGAGGTCGCCTGGCGTCCGTTCCTTCTGGGCGCCGCGATGAAAATCACCGGCGGCGTACCGCTGCCGAGCGTGCCGATGAAAGGCGATTACGCCAGACGCGACTTCGCCCGCAGCGCCAAGTTCTACGGCGTGGAGTACAAACTGCCGTCCACCTTCCCGATATCCTCGCAAGCGCCTGCGCGCGCGTTCTACTGGCTAAACCGCAAGGACCCAAAACAGGCACAGGCGCTTGCCGCGGCGCTGTATCGCGCCTATTTCGTCGATGACATCAACATCTCCAACCCGGAGGACACCATCGCCGTGTGCGCCAGGTTCGGGCTGAAGGCGGAAGAGGTTCGTGCCGCGCTCAACGACCCAGGCGTCAAGGAACTGGCGAAAGCCGAGGTGGACAAGGCCATAGCCCGCGGCGCGTTCGGCTCGCCTTATATCGTCGTCGACGACGAGGCGTTCTGGGGCGCCGACCGCCTGGAACAGATCGAGAAGTGGCTCGCCAGCGGCGGCTGGAAGTATTAGGCAGACGCCGGACCGATTTTTGTTCCGCATCGCGCTGGTTAAACCGGCGCGGTTTTTTTGCGCTGTCGGGGCGCTGGCAATGCCAGCCCCCGAAATCGACACGCATGCGGCGGGAACCGATTGCAATTCCGCCAACACTGGCGACTGCCAAGGGCAGTAATTATCAAAGTCGTGGAATAATGTTATAGTTATTTCTCTTGCTTTTCCGACACCACAATCCGCAGAAGGAGGCTCACCCATGAAGCTCAGAGTTCTCGGAACAATGTTGTTTGTAACCGCGCTCGGTGCGAACTCGGCACTGGCACAGTCCAAGGCGCCCGGCGTGACCGACACCGAGGTGACCATCGGCATAACGACCCCGCTGTCGGGGCCCGCGGCGGCCTGGGGGACCACGGCCCTGGGGGCGGAGGCGTGGGCCAAGCACGTCAACGAACAGGGCGGGGTGCATGGCCGCAAGATCAAGGTGGTGATGAAGGACGACGGCTATAACCCGGGCCGTGCCCTGGCCAACGTGAACGAGATGAAAGACTCGGTGTTCGCGCTGGTGGGTCTCCTCGGGACGGCGGTGCTCAACGCGAACAAGGACAATAT
>ERZ1292633.3049-Hain-H41-02um-R1-3049-length-16608-cov-7_pt1 | contig 16608 bp, 13 predicted proteins | sample MGYA00564406_ERZ1292633 | MGnify/ENA primary metagenome ERZ1292633 (study PRJEB36523, sample SAMEA6512639) | groundwater metagenome | collected 2019-01-08 | study: AquaDiva: Metagenomics assemblies of 32 groundwater samples | reverse complement strand
GATGCGAAAAGGATGGACCGCTCAAATTCAACTACAGTCGGGACAACCTCCAAATTCGCACATGATCGCAATTATATCGCCGCGATTGCCTCCTGCGTCCTGACCGCCCCGATTCGAGCAAGACTCCGTTGGTCTTCACAAAGGTAAGAGCCTGCCTGGGCGTTATCCCGTCAATGGCAACGGTTCAGCGGGCGGTTTCGGCGTATTCGTCGAACATAACCGTTCAAAGCAGCGCACCGCCTTGCTCCCTTGTCACGTCAAGCGGTCGGCTTTTCGGCGCTCCGGTGCATTCCGGATGGGGCGGCGATTCTCGATGGGATGCACCCTGAGCAAAGGGTTGCCGCATCGCCGCTCGATCAGGCTGTCCGGGCACGCGGTTTGCCAGTATAATGGTTGAAAAGTGATCGCGATGATTCGGCGGTGCGACCGGAAGAGTCCGGGTGTCACCGCCGATCGGCGCTCAGGTCCACGAACCACGAGGAATCACACCATGAAACGAGACGGTGACAAGCCGGCGGGTAAGGAAGGCAAGTATCGAATTCGCAGCCGGTTGATCCACGGGGTGAGCGAAAGTCCGCATTGGGACTACACGCATCATGTGGTACCGCCGATGACGGCCAGTGCAACCTTTCGGCTGGACTCGGCGCGTCGCGGAGCGCAGGGGTTCGAGGAGTTCGCGCACCCGGAACTCGAAGGAAAGACGCACACGCCCATCTACATCTACGAGCGGCTGGGCGAGCCGAACGGCGACATGCTGGAGGACAATCTGGCCGCGGCGCACAACGGGGAGATGGCCCTTTGTTTTGCGTCGGGGATGGCGGCGATTTCGGCGGCGATCTGCGCGCTGGCCAAGACGGAGGACCACATCGTCGCCCACAAGGTGCTTTACGGGTGTACGTATTCGCTGATTTCGAACTGGCTGCCGCGATACAAGATCGAGACGACGCTCGCGGACATGTCGGACCTCAAGAGCGTGCGGGCGGCGATCCGTCCGCGGACGCGGGTGCTGTACTTTGAAACGCCGGTCAATCCGGATATGAAGCTGATCGACATCGCGGCGTTGCGGCGGATCGTGGACGAAGCGAACGGGAAGCGCGACGAGGCGACCAAGATTCGGATCGTGGTGGACAACACGTTCGCCACGCCGTACTGCCAGAGGCCGCTGGAGATCGGGGCCGATCTCGTGTGCGAATCGCTCACCAAGGCGATCGGCGGGTTCGGAACGGACATCGGCGGAGCGGTGATCGGGCCCAAGGCGCTGTATCACGATTTGATTCTCTATCGCAAGGATTTCGGCGCGGCGCTGTCGCCGAAGAGCGCCTGGCCTCCGCTGGTGTACGGGCTGCCGACGCTGGCGACGCGGATGGTGAACTACCAGAAGTCGGCGCTGCGCGTCGCGCAGTTTCTGGAAAAGCATCCGAAGGTGGAGGCGGTTCACTATCCGGGGCTGGAATCGTTCCCGCAATACGAGCTGGCGCAGCGGCAAATGCGCGACTATCGCGGGGAGTTCGCGCCGGGTTCGATGATCTATTTCGTCATCAAGGATGCGGAGGGCATCGGCAAGCCGGCGGAGCGGATGATCGACTGGGCGGCCGCGAATGCCTACACGCTCACGCTCGCGGTGTCGCTGGGACAGATCAAGACGTTGATCGAGGCGCCGTACACGATGACGCACTCGGCGATGCCGGAAGTGGAGAAACGCGAGCGGGGTCTGGTTCCCAGCGGCATCCGCGTGAGTGTCGGGCTTGAGGATTGGGAGGACATTATCGCCGATCTGCAAGCGGCGTTGGAGCAGGCGTGAGCCGGTCCGACAAGAACCGTCGGGTAGGGCAGGTCTCTTGACCTGCCGCATCACTTGGGTTAGCGGCGCAGTGTGTCGTGAATGATGGTGATCGCGCGTTCGATCGCGTCGGCGGATACGTCGAGGTGGGTCACGGCCCGGACGCGCTGCGGGCCGGTGGGCAACATCCACACGCCGCGCTCGTGCAGCGTATCGCACAGCGCCTTGGCCGTGCCCAGCGCGGGTGACAGGTCGAAGTACAGGATGTTCGTCTCGACCGCGCCGGGGTCGATGGAAACGTTGGGCATCCCGGCGACGGCGAGTGCCAACCGTTTGGCATTGGCGTGGTCCTCGGCCAGACGCTCGATGTTGTGCTCGAGCGCGTAGAGCGCTCCGGCGGCGATGATTCCGGCCTGGCGCATGCCGCCGCCGAACATCTTGCGGAAGCGGTGGACGCGCTTGACGGTTTCCTTGCCGCCCGCGACGGCCGACCCGACGGGCGCGCCCAATCCCTTCGAAAAACAGATCGACACGGTGTCGGCGTACCGCGTGTAATCGGTCGGCTTGCAGCCCCTGGCGACGCAGCAATTCATCAACCGCGCGCCGTCGAGGTGCATCTTAAGCCCGAACTCGTCGGCTACACCGCGAATCTTGGCCACGGCATCGACCGACCAGCATGATCCGCCGCCGCGATTGTGCGTATTCTCGACGACGACGAGCGCGGATCGCGGAAAGTGCGAATCCGGCGGGCGAACGGCTGCGCGCACCGCGTCGGCGTCGAACAGTCCGCGATCACCCGGCAACAGGCGCAGTGAACAACCCGATAGAGCCGCCGGCGCGCCGGCTTCGTAATGGTAAATGTGGCTGTCCTGGTGAGCGATGATCTCGTCGCCGGGTTGGGTCTGGGCGCGGATCGAGGTCTGATTGGCCATCGAACCGCTGGGCACGTAGATCGCGGCCTCCTTGCCGAGCAGCGCGGCCGTCTTTTCCTGCAACCGAATGACGGTGGGGTCGTCGCCGAGCACGTCGTCGCCGACCTCGGCGTCGGCCATCGCCTTGCGCATGGCGGGCGAGGGCCTGGTCACGGTATCGCTGCGCAGATCGATCGGGAGTTTCGTTTCCATCGCCCACAGGGTACCAAACACGGCGAGGAAATGAAAAGCTCTTCGCCGGGGGCGGCGGGTGAGCGGTCGGGATGGTCGCTGCGTCCTCACACCATAATAACATGCGAGGCGCGCGCTCCGGCGGACGGCGGGAGCGCGCACGTCAGACGTCGATTACCCCGTCAGCGACCGGACAACAGTCGTAACCAGTAGTTGCAGGGCAGTTCTCTTGACCGCCCGTTCCCCCGCTCCTACAAGGTATGCACCATGCCCGGCCAGCGCGACGAGATTCCGATCAGTACTCTTGAAGCGTGGGGCCTGTCGCCCGGCAAACGCATCTGGGTCGGCGGCAACAACGCGAGCGCGCACCACGAAGTCGAAGCGCTGCTCGCCCATGAAATTGAACGCCCCCCGACCGGCCCCATCGACCTTGCGATCGTCACCCCCCCATCAACCGAAGAAGCCCTCTACTTCGCGAGAAAGCTCCGTTCGCGCCTTGGCCCCGACGCGCCGCTCTGGATCGTCTTTCCCAAATACGGAACCTCGCATAAGCGCGAGTTCACCGGCAACCTCGACGAGCTGGTCATCGCTTTGTTCGAGTTGGGTTTTACGGAAGTCGCCCGTGCGCTGGTCGGAGAGGACTACACTTCAATCGGGTTTCATCGAGGCGACGTATTGATGTGATGACCGTCAGCGTCGCCGATCAAACGAAGTGCGTTCGTCGCGCGCGATCCGTTTTGCACAAACTGCTGGATCAGCCCCGAGTCGATCTTGCGATACAATTCCACCACCTGTCGCGGGTGGTAGTTCTTGCGCAGATACAACTTCGCATTCGGCTCCGTCCACTGCGAAACCCCCGCCAAACGCCCGTCACGCTCAAGCCGCTCCAGCACCGCGATCATCGCCTCGATGCCCGCGAGGATCGCCTTGCAGCCGATCGTGTGCGGCTGATCGTCCGCAACGATCATCGGCCGGGCGTGCCACAGGATCGGGCCGCTGTCGATTCCCGCGTCGATCAGGTGAATCGTCGCCCCGACGTACTCCGGCTCGCCGTTCAGCAGCGGATAGAAGTTCGTCGCCGTCCCCCGATAGTACGGCGACAGACCGAGGTGCATGTTAATCGTCCGCCCCGGACAGACGCCCAGCAGCGGCGGCCTAATCAAATCGGTTCCGTATACGACAACCGCATCCACCTCGCGGGATTTCAGAAACTCGACCGTTTCGGAGGCGTTCAACTCGCCCGGTCCGATCATCCGCACGCCGCATTCCGCGGAGTCGGCTACGAATTCGGCGTCATGCCCAAAGAATCGTTGTTCCTGCCGATCCCGTTCCGCGAAGTGCTCCGCGACGATGCGAGCCTCCTCCGGCGTCAGATCCGAAGCGTCAACGTTGGCGGATACGTAGCCCGGTCGAGCATAACCGACGACCACGACAGGAAACCGAGCACGGATCGCCCGTGCGAAGTAACGATGACGTGTCTCGATACTGGTGAGAATCCCGATGCGCATCGGCCTTGAATCCTTGGCCTGTCCGGCCTGCCTTTGCAGCCCATTGAAAAACACGGGCGGTTCCTGATTCAAAGTAACGTCACCCCTCGTGGGTGACGCGGAACTCGGTTTGCGCCGCCCACAAGGGGCGACGCTACAGTTTTTCAACGAACTGTCAGGCGGGATGAACCGCCAGTGCTTCTCTCGACTAACAAGGGATTAATAGATGAAAAAAATCGGCCCGGCGTCGCAAAACGCCGGGCCGATGCAATTCCAGATCAACGAACAGGCGGGGCGTCAAATGGCCCTTCCGATTCGGTCCATCATTAGTTAGCGATCGTGTACGCGTACGTCAAAGCTACGCCCATGTTGGGCGTGGAGTTTTCGGCATGATCCAGACCGGCTTGGATCGACATGCCCAGTTTGTGGGCGTCGGCAACCTGCCACTGCCAGCCGCCTTCGACCATGTTCATGGGGCCGCCGCCGTACGAATCGTTGGTCCGCCACATGTTGTGACGGTTGCCTTCGACCATGTTCATGTGGCCGCCGCCGTACGAATCGCTGATCCGCCACATGTAGTCAAGCACCCAGCGAACCGCGCCGTCGGCGCAAAGCGGGCCATCCAAGCCAACAACCGCGCCGTACTGAAAGTGACGAGCGTTCTCGTTGTTGTCCGTGTTGACCGAGGATAAAAAGAAGTTCATATGCGAACGCAACCCGTTGTCGTACTCGTTGGTCATCGACAAACGCAGTTCGGCGTCGACGCCGTTCGAGTGGTCGCCGGTCGGCGTCCGAATCGTCGTACCCAGCGCCATCGCCGGCCAGTAGTCCTCCTGGTCTCGGAAACGCCACAGAGCGCCGAAATAAGCATCGTAGTTGCCGTCCTGCTGACCCGGAATGTCATTGTCATTCACCCAGGTCGGGACGGTCGCCGACAACTCGAGATTTTCGTACGCACCCCAGACGATCGTCGGCGCCACGATCCAGTCGTCGTGCGAGTGGCCCCTGTTCGCCGGAGCGTTGGCCGTGATCCATTTGCCGGTCAGTCGCAGGTCGATCGTGTTCGTCTTCAACGGCACGGCGTCGACGAAGTTCAACGTCAGTGACTCCGCGCCGAGCAGGTTCACGTCGCTCGCCACCGTCGTCACCGTGGTCTTGACCGTGGTAACTTCCTTACTGTCCGGTTGTTTGCCCTGCGCAAATGCGTTTACCGCGCAGCCCATCACGAAAAGTACACAAAGCGTTCGCTTCATTGGTATTAACTCCACAACAAGAGACACCGTTAGCACGCGAGCGGCCACGAACCGCGCCGTCCGTATCCCGCGCCCGCAGTGCTGAAACAAGTCGGTCAATCTACAAAACTATCGGCTCATGTCAAGCCATTTCTCGCGTAAACCGCCGTCCGAACGAAAGTAACCGCTCCATCGAACGTCCGATCGGCCTTTCCCGCCCTCGGAATACAGATCGATAACTTCATGCAATCAAAAAGGTTACGGAAACCACACCTTAGCCCGACCGACAGGCACGCAAAATTCGTCGGCAACGGTCCATTACAGCGCCGCCGCACACGTACATTCGCTGCCCATTCAGCAATGGATGCGGCGATCCGCATGGACCGCGGCGGCCATCTAATCAACCCAATCGGCGCACCAGCTAAAGCTGAAGCATGAACGCCACCAAGTCCTTCTTCTCCTGCTCGTTTAACCTCAGTTCGAGGACGAGGTTGAAGAACTCCACGGTATCATCCACGGTCAGCAGTCGCCCGTCGTGGAGGTAGGGCGGCGAGTCCTTCAGCCCACGCAAGGGAAAGGTCTTGATCGGACCGTCGCTGGCGGCCATCCGTCCGTTGATCATGCGGGGCGCATAGAAACGCTCGACCTTCAAGTTGTGCATCAGGTTGTCTGTGTAGTAAGGGGCCGGGTGGCAACTCCCGCAGTTGGCCTTTCCAAAGAAAAGGGCCTGACCGCGGAGTTCGGATTCTGTCGCCAGTTTTGGATCGAGCTTCCCGTCGATGCCCAGCTTGAGCGCCGGCGGGAAGTCCAGAAGCGCCTCAAACTCCGCCATGGCATGCACCTGACTGCCGCGCTCAAGAATATTGACTCCCTTCTTCGTGGCGGTGACCGGGTCTCCGTCGAAGTAGGCCGCACGCTGCTCGAACTCGGTGAAGTCTTCGACGGACTTCAAGGCTCGTTGCGAGCCGAAAAGACGCTGAATATTGACGCCGCGAAGTGAGGGCGTATCGATACGGTGGCGGAACTCCTGCGGACGTATGTCTCCCACCAGGTGCGTGGCGGCGTTGGTATGCCCATTCACATGGCAGTCCAGGCACGCGACTCCGCGGCTGGGCCTTTCCGAGCGGCGGTCTTCGGTGGCATTGAACTGCTGTTGCGGGAAGGCGGTCACCAGGAGTCGCAGGCCTTCGAGCTGCTTGGGGTTGAGAATACCGTTGAAAAGCTCATAATAGTTGTCGATCGTCACGACTTTGCCCTTGGACACGTCGCCCAGGTCGGTCCGGGTGGTTAGATAAATCGGCGGCGGAAACTCCGGCAAGAAGTGATCGGGCAGATCGTAGTCCAGGTCAAAACGCGTCAGATCGCGCTGCTCCTGTTTCTTGATCTCATCAATGTGGAACCCCGGGAAGACCATGCCGCCTTCGGGATGGTTCGGATGAGGCAGCGGCAGGAACCCTGCGGGAAAGAGGTTCTTCTCCTTGATCTCCGCCGGACTCATCGGCGCAAGCTTTTCCCAGGTCATCCCCTGCGGTAGCTTCGCCCGGACGCTTTCCTGGATAGCCTTACCGCCTGACATGGTCACGCCCTTGGCCGGTTTGCTGCTCAGGTCGTAGCGGGCCGCAAGCAAATCCTTCTGCCGTTTCATCACCTCGGGCTTGGCTGCGGTCATCCGGGCGAGGATCGAATCGAATTTTTCCGTGACCACGACCGGTGAGTAACTTGAAGGAACCTTGTCCGCCGCCTTCGTCACGAGGGCAGACATTCCCAACCCCAGGACGGCCGCGCCTGCCCACCACGCGGTCCGTGCCTCAAACAAGTTCGTGTTGTGTTCCATTGGCCTGCCTCCTCTCAAATAAGGTTCACTGGGGTTGAATTGCCCCATTCAGGACCTGTTCAATCTCCTGCATGGTGATCGTCAGTTTCTTCGGAAGGCGGACCATCATGCGTCGAAGCATTGCACCATACGGTTGAGGGACGCACTTGACCAGCGCGTCGGCCTCGAGGGTACGAAGCGTTAACCCCTTGTCAATGGAGTTTTCGTTAAGAATCTGAAACTTCGTTCCAGCGGGTTTTTCGAAACGGTGACGTGAGGGCGGCTTCGTCGGATTTCCACCTGGTCACCCGCCGCTGGTTTGGCCCTTGGCCACCGAAACCGGTGAATGCACCGTGAATGCCTGTGAGGCTTCGCCCACCTTTCCTGAAAGCTTGTCCTCAACAAGGACCTTGAGCACGTACTCGCCCGCGGGCAGATTCGGCGGAAGCGTGATTCGCTGCGCAATGAAAAAGTCCGTCCGCCGTCGCCGGCAATGGTCCACGATCTCCGGCTCCTCGCGCTGCCAGACCGACTTTCCGTCAGTAGTTAACGCCTCAAGCCGCGTAGCCAGCCTTGTCTCGAAGGCGCCGTTCGCACCTCGCTCGGCCCTGAGGTTCCTGATCTCGGAGTACACAATGGTCTGAATCGGGCGCCCGGCGACAAAATCCTCACTCGCCATTTCTTCATACGACCCGAAAGTCACGACTTTGCGACAAAGGGCGATGACCGAAACAACCGGGTCCGCCTTGTTGGACAGGAAATGCCGCAACCCATCGACTTGCTGCAAAGCCTCTTCGCCGGTCAGCATCGGATTGCGAATCAGGTTTCGCACCGCCGCCGCGGTTCCCACGACAGCCGTCAACAACGCCCGTGAATCCTCGGGAAGATTCGGCGAAACGATGGAAGCGTCCGAATCGCGGTCGAGCGCGAGCTGAACCATCCGCAACCGCCATTCAGCCGCGAAATCCTTGTCGGCCTCAAGCTGCTGTTGCAGCGCGGGCACAATTCGTTCGAGCGTCGTAGCTGCCGCGGCAGTCGGCATGTCCAGCGGAGCGTTGGTCGCATTCGTCCTGGCAGGCGTCGCCGGTGTTTCCGCTTCGGGTTGCTTCCAACGGATCGTCACCGACTCGACCGCGGGGACCGGGACCGGAGTTCCGCCCGGACCGGATTCCGAAATCGAAACCTGTGTGTTCGCAAAGGCCGCATCACGCGCGGGCGTCGGCGAACCCGTCGATAGACCCGTTTGCGAAGGAGCCGTTGCGATTGTCGTGGGCGGCGCGCCGGGAATAGGGTGGGCATTGCCCGCCCCGCCGCCGGCGGGCGAACCCGCCGCCGACGGCGCGGCTGTGGATGCAGGCTTGCCTGGGGGCGTTAGTCGATAATCTTGCGTCCGGGACAGGAAGTCTTCGACCGCAGCCAGCGCTTCCTGCCTGGCGGGAACCTCCTCCGGCGGCGTTTCCAACGATTTCGCGGAGTTCGAATCGGCCCGCCCGGCACTCGTCGCCGGGCCGTGCAGCGATGCACAGCTACACAGCGTGAGCCATACTCCCGCGGCCGCGAAAGCCAACACACCGGATCGCAATCCGTTCGCCACGCGACCCGCCCTCCATGACCCGTTTCGACCGCGCGTCCATGCGCTTCGTTCTGACATCGCCTGCTCCCTATCCCGTACGCGTCTGCGGCACGCGAACGGACAAACTGTGCTTCACGATGAACCGCTCGATCGCCGATTCGAACGTCGATAATCCGGTCTTCACGGCCAGGTCCGCAGCCAGCATATCGCGCTGCATCCCCAACAGGAGCCGCAGTGGAATTCGCTGAACCCGGCGCCTTAAAACGGCTTCATCCATGAACATGCTCTTGGCTATTCCAGTAAGGTCTCCGCCTGAATCGACTGCTTGCCTGGCGGCGATATACTTTCGGATGCTGGACGCTAGCCCGCCAATGGCCATGGGCGGCGCGGGCCGAACAAAAGGAAGAACGTAAGCCCATCTATCGAGGCCCGCCTGGGTATCGCCGTCGATTACCGCGTCCAGCACGGCAAAGACCTTTTGTTCCCGTCGGTGGTCCGTAAGTTCCTCTACATCGGCGGTTGCAATATCGTTTCGATCGCCGACGTAGGCCGCCAACTTGCCCAGTTCCGCGTCGATCCACCCGGGCGAATCGCCGAGGAGCCTCCGCAAAAGCTGGGCCGCCTGCGGAACGATGCGTTTGCCGTACTCCTTCTGGCATCGTTGGGCGATCCACGCGGCGAAAGCGGCACCGCGCGGCGCGTCGCAAACGATAATACCGTTGCTTTCAGAGAGAACCCGATGCAACCGCGTAGTCCGCGGCAGACTGTCGCAAAGCAGAATCAGACAACCGCTATCCGCAGGCGACGCGCAATATTTCTCCAAGGCTGCCCGATTCGCGGAGATGAAGTCGTCCGCGTCCTCAACGATCACGACCCGCCGATCACCCAATAGGGACGGCGTGCGTACCTCGTCCAGCACGTCCGCCGCCGTCGCCTGCGATCCGTCGCACCGCGTCGGACCCAACTCGTCCATTTCGTCGCGTACCGCGCCGACTAACCGGGCCAGCGCCTCATTGCGCAGAAACGGATCGGCGCCGACGACGGCGCAAACCAGCGGTGCGCTCTTTCCGGCATTCCCCATCCGCAAGTCCTATCGCTTCTTCGTCGTCGGATCGCGCGACACTTCCGACATCAACGCCAATCGCTGCCGGGCGTCGGCCACCACCTGCGACGCCTTCGGGTCGATCTGCGCCGCTCGCGTGTAACACTCCCGCGCCCGGACCTCGTCGCCTTGATAAACGGCTAAATCGCCAAGCTGCAGCCACACTTCCGCGTCCGTCGGATTGTAACGCAGAATCGTACGCAACCGCTCCGCAGCAGCCGGATAGTCGCTCTTCTGCTGAAACACCCGTGCGGCGCCGCGAAGCGCATCGCGGGAGTTCGGCTGCTGCTTCAACGCGATATCGTACGCACCCAGCGCCCGGTCGAGATCGCCGAGACGGTAAAGCATCCCCGCCATCTCCGCAAACGCATCCGTCAGTTGCGGATCGAGTTTCACGGCTTCTCGCAACCGGGCGACCCCTTCCGCGAATTCGCCGCGATCGCGGTAGTTGACCGCCTCGGCAAAGAGCCTCGCCGCGCGTTCGCGCGCCCGCTGCGAACCCGTCAGCGCATCATCGCCGCCGGCCGCCGCCGATTCGCCGCCTGTAGCGGTCGGCCCGGCGTCTTTCGGCGGCGGATTCACAGGCCCAAGCTCGATCGTCTGAGCCTCGCTCTCGGTCCGATGCCCCCCGCGATCGGCGGCCGCCGCGCGAATCGAGATGGATCCGGTCAGTTCGGGCGGAACCCGCCAGTCGTACCGCCCCGTGTTCGCAACCGGCTCCGGAGCGATCCGAATCTGCTTCTCGTCGCCGGGTCGGGAATAGAGGAGTTCAATCGGTCGCGGCGTGAGCTGCGCATCCACCGCCGTCCAGCGGATTTGCACTACCGGCTCCCCGAAAGAGGTCGTCTGCCGCACTTGATGGAGTTGCACGACCGGCGGCGTGAAGTCCACCAGCGCCCACTGCTGCGGCGGCGTGGACTTCGTCGGCGGAGCGCTCGACGGACCGGCCGAGTTCGTCAACACAAGGAAAAACCCGAAAAGCCCTTCGCCCGGCGCGTGAAAGCGGATCGGCGAACCCCGATCTTCGTCCAGGCCGTAGTCAGTCCAGGTCAGCCCACCGTCGAGCGTATACCACAAACGCACCGACTCGAGCGGCTGAGCCTCCGCGTTGATCCGGTAGTCGATGTCCAAATCGGACGAGCGAACACGGGTCGCCTCCTCCGCGCGCAACGCCGACGGCGGCGCGAGTAAGGACGCGACCAAAACGCTACAAACCACAAGGGGTGTTCGTGGCTGCATCCAGACCACCTCCAAACACCGAATGGAGAGACGACGCCGCATCCATGCGACGTTTGAGGTCATATCGGACGCAGCGCAAAGACCGCTGCACGAATAAGCAGCCGCCCGATTGGCGGTCAGGTCCGTGAAAACGGCACATATAAAATATAATTGCAATATATCGCTTTTCGCTGGTGTTAAGGTCACACTCACCGGGGCAAAACCCCCTTCACGCCCCGCAAACCGTCATGTTTTCGGGCTTTGCGTGCCGATTAGGCCCATGCGTCAGTATTGCGTGTCGGGCAGCTAATGCCTAGACTTGTGTGTGGATTATCGGGCGCGACCGCAAGGGTTTTGGTCGCGCGATTCGGAGAAGCAGCGGTGATGCAGGAATACGAAAAACTGCGCGAACTGGTGGAAGCGGCGGCGGACGACGTTGCCAAAGCCGTCGGCGGCAACAAGGCGGCCGGTACGCGGGTCCGCAAATCGATGCAGGACATCAAGGAAACCGCCCAGTCGGTGCGGAAGAAGATTCTCGAAGTCCGATCGACCACTCCGGCCACCGAAACCTAGGGCGGCTCGGCGCAGCCATTTGTCGATTCGCCCGCCGTGCGGAGGTGCCCCCGCGGCGCAAACGATGGTGTGCGGTCGCCGAATCCCATCGGTGGACGCCAGCCCAGCGGTCGAAGACTGAATTGAGAAGAGAGAAGACTGAAGGACGGCTCGGTCGTCGTTTTCTAACTTCTAACTTCATTCTTCTATCTTTCGATTTCGGTTTCCTCGACGAGTGTCCGACCTGTGCCGCCTCCGCTTCTGATCGATCTGGCCACCCTGGACCTGACGCGGACGGCCCTGGCGAAACGCCAGATTTACGATCTCCTGCCGCATCGCCATGAGTTCCAGCTCCTCGACGGCGTGTGCATGTACGATGTCCCCGGCGAACGGATCGTCACCTATGTCGACGTGAAAACGGACGACTGGTGGGTGCGGGCCCACGTGGAGGGCCGACCCCTTCTTCCCGGTGTGCTCATGCTGGAAATGGCCGGTCAAACCTCGGCCGTTCTCGCCAAGCTTGCCGGCAACGACGCCTTCATGGGATTCGGCGGCGTGGAACGCTGCAAATTCCGGGAGATGGTCGTGCCGCCTGCCCGGCTGTACATCCTTTGCACCGGCGTCGACTATCGCGCCCGGCGGATCATTTCGGACGCGCAGGGCGTCGTGGACGGTCGGCTCGTTTTTGAAGCACAAATCACGGGTCTGACCATCCGCTGAGGTACCTTTCTCACCACGAAGATCACGGCGCGGCCTTTGGCCGCAGCCAAACGTCGAAACATCAAAACGTCAAAATGTCCAAACAGGGGCCGCGATGCCGGGTCGGAACGAAGCGAATAAACGGATGGTCAGTAGTACGAAGAGCACGAAAGAGGCGCGAAGAGGACGAGTCCACAGATGGCGCAGAGAGGCACAGATAAGAACTCACTCTGTGTAAATCTGTGAAATCCGTGGATCGGGGATGTTACCCACGAAGGAAGTCTTTGGTCCGCCACGTCGAGAACAGAAACGGACAGATGAATGGAATGGCGGGCCAGCAAGCTGTCGTCCAGCCGTAGGGTACGTCCCCGACGCACCGCATAGAATCGCAACAGGGAATGGTGCGTCAGGGACGCACCCTACCCGCTTCGTGTTCTTCGTGGTTTCGTGAGAAATCCGGGTTGGTCGTCCGCTACGGACAAGCCGCGATCGTGTACGGATACGGCAGCCCCTTGAACGCATCGACGCAGGCGGAAATGTGGGTGAAGCCGATGTCCGGGCCCGGGTCTGGGACGCTTCCCGCAAGCGCCGCTCGGGCCTTGATCGGAGCGCCCAGCGCGCTCTTGAACTTGTTCACCAACGCCCCGATGTCGGCGAAGTCCGGCTGCGACGACGGATCCGGTGGATTGTACGGATCAACGATGTCACCCCAGCGCGTCGTATTGATTTGCAAAGGCGCGGAAACAGCCGCGCAACTCGCTTCGTTGCCCGCACAGCTCCCCGCGAGGTTTTCGACGTCATAGGTCGAACTGGGCACGATGGCCGATCCGGTCACGTGCAGCAGACGCACCGTGCCCCAGTTGCGATAGTGCGGCGTGCACTGCAATGGCGACGCGTAGAACGGCACTCCGCTGGATTCCGACTCGACGTATCGCGTCGGCGGACCCACCCAGCGGACCTGACCCTCGAAGGCCGTGAACGGCACCGACGCACCGCCGGAGTACGGCGGGTTGACATGATGCAGCGAAGTCAGCCACACGCGGATTGCGGCCTCCTGCGTGGTGGCGACCGAAAACGAGACGAATCTCGTCTTGTCCGGGTTGTCCGTGTCCGGCGTCGGCGACGGCGGGATCACCTCGATAAATCGCAGCGCGTCATCGAGGTTGATCCAACCGATGTTTTCGCCCCAGGCGTATCCGCGGAACCGTCCAGCGGCAAAGTCAAAACGCGCCTGATTCGGCGCCTGGCCGCTCGTGTCGAAGTTGATCCAGCCGATGTTCTCACCCCATGCGAATCCGTCGAGATCGCCGTCGGGAAGAATGTTGACGCCGAAGTCCGTGTCGTCGTTGTTGCCGTAAGGCCCATTTCCGTCGCCGAGGTCGATCCAGCCAGCATTTTCGGCCCAGATGTAGCCGGAAAGATACTCGGTCCCGGCGATCACGCCGTTTTCAGGATCGCAGCGCCAGTTCAGCCACCCGATGTTCTCCCCCCAGGAGAAAGCATGATCGGGGTCGATGTTGGACTGACCGTAAGCGACACCGGCCCAGTTCAGGGAAGCGCAAAGGAATAACTTGATGAATGGGCGTGTCATCTTCTCACTCCTGTTACTATGCCGGGTTTGGTATTCACGCCGCGTATGCCGGTTCCTCTCACTCCAAGCCGCTCCGCGCTGGTCTACGGAGGAGGACATCCTTCGTCGATCGTCTGGTCGCAGTCGTCGTCGACGCCGTTGCAGACCTCGGTCGCGCCCGGATGGATCGAGGCATTGGTGTCATCGCAGTCGGTGCAGTCGGTAACATACCCCGACGGCTGCGTGCAGGAGCGTGTTGTACTGTTGGGGTTCCCGAATGTGTCTGTGTCGGCGTCTTGACACCAAGTCGGGCACGTCAACGAGAAGTTCGCCGTGGGCTGGTCGCCGCCGCTCGCCATGGAGAGGTTGCCCGCGGCCGCGCTTACGATTGGTCCGTAGCTGTTGCCCGCAGCTATATCGTAGTCCGCGATGCGGTTGTCTGCGGCGGTATTCCCGATCACGAGGTTCCCGCCGCCGAACAAACTCAGACCCCAATCATAATTGCTGAGCAGATGGTTGCCCTCGAGGCGGTTGCCCGTACCGGTCACGCGAATTCCGGAACCCACGCCGGTGGTCCCGTTCCCTTGAGCCGTACACCCGGTGAGCATGGCTCCGCTGGTCACGATGAACCCGTCGAGACCGTTGCCTTCGGCGGTGGTCCCCCTGCCGACGCCCCGACTCATGGAGTTGATTCCCACGCCGCCGTTGTTGCGGGCGATGCAGTTCTGCATGCTGCCGCCTCCCACGGAGAATCCGTCGGACGCATTGCCTTCGGCGATGCATGCGAAGAGCGATAGTCCCCAATCATACGGAATGGCCAGACCGATCCGGTTCCCGCGGTTGTCGCCCGCCATGCGCCCTTCAAGCACGCTACCGCTTCCCACGGAGAATCGGTCGGACCCATTTCCTTGGGCAACTGACTGCCGCGCGGCGGGCGCGGAGGCTGGTCCGTCAATCACGCCCGCAGAGACCTGCGTAACGGGCGGCTGCGTCATTTTGAACCCGATCGCTCCGTTGCCGCGGGCGATGCAACCCCGTAAGACGACTGTATCGGTTTTCGCCGGAACATTGTTGTCCGTGACACGAACTCCGTTGCCGCCGTTGTTGAGGGCTTGGCAATCGGTCAACGTGCTCCCAGGTCCCACGACGAACCCATCCAGCATGTTGCCCACCGACTCCGCGCCGTTCCAAGAGGCTACATAGGGGCACATAATGCCAATGCCGCCGTTGTTGCGCGACATACAGTTCACCCCAGTACCGCCGTCCCCGAGAACTATCCCGTCGCCGCCGGTGTTGCCAATGGCCGAGCATTTGAACAGTTTCGGGCTGGATTTGTCGGCAACGATGCCGCGACCAGAGTTACCCTGGGCCGTGCAGTTTTCGCACGTACCGTTTTCCCCGAGTACGATCCCGTCGCCGCCGGTGTTGCCAATGGCCGAGCATTTGAACAGTTTGGGGCTGGATTTGTCGGCCACGATGCCGCGCCCGGCGTTCCCGCTGGCGGTGCAGTTTTCGCACGTCCCGTTCTCGCCGAGCACGATCCCGTCGCCACCGTTACCGATGGCGAGGGCCCTTTGTTCCTTCGGGATGGCTTTGTCGGCGACGATTCCGCGCCCGGCGTTTCCTTGGGCCGTGCAGTCGTTGCAGGTCGCGTTTTCGCCAAGCACGATCCCGTCGCCGCCGTTGCCAATGGCGCTCACTTTGAAAAGCTGCGGGCTGGACTTGTCGGCCACGATGCCGCGCCCGGTATTGGCCTGCGCCGTGCAGTTTTCGCACGTGCCGTTCTCCCCGAGCACGATTCCGTCGCCGCCGTTGTACTTCACGATGACGCGGTCCGGACGACCGTGGCTCGAGTTGGAGGCCATAATGCCGTTCCCGCCCCAGTCGCGGATGGTCCCGTTGCGAATACTGATGTTACTGACGGAGACGGGGAGCATGGGGGTGGCGATGCCGTGCAGCGAACCCGCCACGCCGTTCAGCGTGAAGCCCATCAGGTCGATGGCCACGTCGCTGGCCGTGATGAGGATTCCGTTTTTACCGGATACACCTAGAGCATTCCCCGGCAGATAGTAGGATCCCGGCTGGTCGATGAGATACACCGCGTCGGGGATCTCCGGGATCTCGGGGAAAAGCGGTATCCGTGGCTCGACCTCTTCGAGATTTTTCATCGTCGGACCGATGGGCCCGGGCGGCGGATTCAGGTCCCCGGCATAGGCCGAAACGGCGATGGCGACGCCTAGAACGAAAGACTGAGCATAAACAGCGGTTCGCATGATTACACCTCCCCGTCAGAATTGACCACGCTCTTCGGACGCCCGTTCCGCCTTGCGCCGAAAAGATCCGTTCGTCCGAGACGTGCAGTATCCAGTCTACCCCCTCGGGGACCCGCTGTCAAGAGATGATTAAGCAACTTCATCGAGGCGGCAGGGCAATTGCATCTAAATTCTCGAAACCGCATTGGCGAGCATAGGAATGCGGT
>ERZ1292633.3047-Hain-H41-02um-R1-3047-length-16618-cov-9_pt1 | contig 16618 bp, 12 predicted proteins | sample MGYA00564406_ERZ1292633 | MGnify/ENA primary metagenome ERZ1292633 (study PRJEB36523, sample SAMEA6512639) | groundwater metagenome | collected 2019-01-08 | study: AquaDiva: Metagenomics assemblies of 32 groundwater samples | reverse complement strand
CCATGATGCGGAAGTAACCCTCCAGATCGCGGCTGGCGCCGTCGCCGGCGAGGTAATACTTGCCCTTGAAATCCTCTGGATAGTAGCTTTTCTTGTAGCGCTCCGGATCGCCCCAGATGGTGCGGATCATCCCCGGCCAGGGGCGTTTGATCACCAGGATTCCGCCCTTGCCCTTCTCCACCTCCTGCCCGGTTTCGTCGACGATCGCCGCCATGATTCCCGGCAGCGGAAAGGTGCAGGAGCCGGGTTTCGTTGGTGTCACGCCGGGCAGCGGGGAAATCATGTGTCCGCCGGTTTCGGTCTGCCACCAGGTGTCGACGATGGGGCAGCGCGACTCGCCGACCACCGTGTGGTACCACATCCACGCCTCGGGGTTGATCGGCTCGCCGACGGTGCCCAGGATGCGCAGCGACTTGAGGTCGTATTTCTTCGGCAGTTCGCCGCCCGCCTTGATCAGCGAGCGGATCGCGGTCGGCGCGGTATAGAACACGTTCACCTTGTGGTCCTGGATGATTTTCCAGAAGCGCCCCGCGTCGGGATAGGTCGGAATACCCTCGAACATGACCTCGGTGGCGCCCACCGCCAGCGGCCCGTAGGTGATGTAGGTATGGCCCGTGACCCAGCCCACGTCGGCGGTGCACCAGAACACGTCGGTCGGCTTGTAGTCGAACACCCATTTCATGGTGACGATCGCCTGCAGCAAGTAACCGCCGGTGGAGTGCTGCACGCCCTTGGGCTTGCCGGTCGAGCCCGAGGTGTAGAGGATGAACAGCGGATGCTCGGCGTTGACCCAGGTCGGCGCGCAGTCCTCGGCCTGACCCTGGATCACGTCGTGCCACCACTTGTCGCGCGGCGCCTGCATGTTGACGGCGGTGCCGCTGCGCTTGTAGACGATTACGTTTCTCACCTTTTCGCAGCCGCCCATCGCGATCGCCTCGTCCACCGCCGGCTTGAGCGGAATTTCCCTGCCGCCGCGGAACTGCCCGTCGGCGGTGATGACCTCGGTGGCGCCGGCGTCGATGATCCGTTCCTGCAGGCTCTTGGCGGAGAAGCCGCCGAACACCACCGAGTGCGTCGCGCCGATGCGCGCGCACGCCTGCATCGCGACCACCACCTCGATCGACATCGGCATGTAGATGAGGACACGGTCGCCCTTGCGAATGCCGTGCGCCTTCAGCGCATTCGCGAGCTGGCACACTTTGTGGTACAACTCCTTGTAGCTGACGCGCGTGACCTTGCCGTCGTCTGCCTCGAAGATGATGGCGATCTTGTCCGGTTGGGTTTTCAGGTGGCGATCGAGGCAGTTGTAGGAGGCATTGAGCTCGCCGTCGTGAAACCACTTGAAGAATGGCGCGTTGGATTCGTCGAGCACTTTGGTGAAGGCTTTGTGCCAAAGCAGGTTTTCCTTCGCGAGCCGCCCCCAGAATCCCTCGAAATCGCGCTCCGCTTCATTGCACAAAGCCTGGTAGGCGGCCATGCCAGGCACATTGGCTTGCTTGACCATCTCTGCGGAAGGCAGAAAAACCCGGGTTTCGTTCAGTACCGATTCGATCTGCGCGGACATGACAACGGTCTCCTCTTTTCTAATGCGCGATAAACAGGGGATAAATCGCGGCGAGTCGCATTAGACGCCAGCGACGACGATTGAAATTATGGTCAGCCAGCCTTACACCAACCTTACGCCACTCTTATGGCCAGGCTCGGGCCGACAAGGGCGTGCCGATGCGCTATCTAGCGCGCATCACCGGCTACTCGCGAGCGCAGCTCAAGCGGCTCGTGAAAAAAGAGGGAGCCTGCGCCCCCTCTTTCGAACCTGGCGCTCATACCGAACTGCAGAAAGGCTCAGCCCTCCTTCTGGACGGTGGAGCGAATGATCTCGACCACATCGGGGTTGGCGAGAGTGGTGATGTCCCCGGTGTCACCCCTCGTGGAGAGGGCTGCCAGGATCCGGCGCATGATCTTGCCCGAACGGGTCTTCGGCATATCCGGAACGATCCAGACATGCTTTGGTCTGGCGATGGGGCCGATGTGGTCGGCAACGGCCGCCGCGATCTTCGCGCTCAACTCCGGGCTCGCCGTGAAGCCCGGCTTCAGGGAAACATACAGTTCGGGGACGCGACCCTTGAGCTCGTCGGGAACGGGCACGACGGCCGCCTCCGCCACTTCGGGCACGGTGAGGGCGGCGCTCTCGATCTCCTTGGTCCCAAGCCGGTGGCCCGCCACGTTGATGACATCGTCAATGCGCCCGAGGATGCGGAAATAGCCGTCGGCCGCATGGACCGCCCCGTCTCCCGCGAAGTACGGCCAGTCACGCCAGTCCTTGCTGCTCTTGTCCTTGCAGTAGCGCTCGAAGTACTGCGTCGTCATCCGCTCGGGGTCACCCCAAATGGTTTGCATGAGGCCGGGCCACGGGTTGCGGATGCAGATGTTCCCCGCCTTTCCGGCTCCCGCCGCAAGCTCCTTCCCCTCGTCATCGTAAATGATGGGGTAGATGCCGGGTACGCCGGGTCCGGCACTGCCGGGCTTCATCGGCGCGATGGCGGGGACGGTGCTGCACAGGAAGCCGCCGTTTTCCGTCTGCCACCACGTATCCACGACGACGGCCTCCCCTTTTCCGACGACATTGTAGTACCAGCGCCAGACCTCCGGCTCGATCGGCTCGCCGACCGTGGTCATGTGCTTGAAGTGATAATTGTACTTGGTGGGAATGTCTTCCCCCGCGCGGCGCAGGGCGCGGATGGCAGTTGGGGAAGTGTGGAAGATGTTGACGCCCAGCTCCTCGGCGATGCGCCAGGAGCGCCCCGCGTCGGGATGGGTGGGAACGCCTTCATAAACGACCGACGACGCGCCGAGCGCAAGGGGGCCATAGACGATGTAGGAGTGGCCGGTAATCCAGCCGATGTCTGCCATGCACCAGTACACATCCTCCGGGTGGATGTCCTGGATATACTTGGAAGTGCCCGTGACATAGGCAAGATAGCCGCCGGTGCTGTGCTGACAGGCTTTCGGGCGCCCCGTGCTGCCGCTCGTGTACATGAGAAAGAGAGGATCCGTGGCCAGCATGCGCTCGGGCTCGATGCGGCGGCCGCGGTACTTCGGCAGGATGTCGTTCACGATAAAATCTCGGCCCTGTACCAGCGCGGTCTGGGCGGAGTACTTGCCCGGATGCCTCTGCCAGATTAGGACCTTCTCCGGCTGGGCCTTTTCCTCTTTGGCCTTGTCCACGGCGATGTCCGCCATCTGTTTATGGTCGAGCAGTTTGCCGGCGCGATAGTAGGCATCCATGGTAATGAGCACGCGGCTCTTGGAATCCGCGATGCGTTCGCCGCACGCCTGGCCCGAGAAGCCGCTGAAGACCTGCGAGTGGATGATGCCCAGGCGCGCGCAGGCGAGCATGGTAATGGGCAGTTCGGCAGTCATGGGCAGGTGCAGCGTTACCCGGTCACCGCGCTTCAATCCGCAGAAGTCGCGAAGAAGCGCGGCGAACTCGTTCACCCTGACCCAGAGCTCCTGATAGGTGATGTGCTGGATGGGTTCGTTTTCGGGCTCGGGAACGAAGTGGATGGCGGTCTTGTTCCTGTTCTTCGGCAAATGCCGATCCACGCAGTTATAGCAAGCGTTTATTTCGCCACCCACGAACCACTTCCAGAAAGGAGGATTGGAGGTGTCCAGGGTCTTTTCCCAGTACTTGTACCAGCTCAGGAGGTCGGCGTACTCCTTGTAGCACTCGGGGAAGTTCTTTTCCGAGAACCTCTCCAGAATGTCCGCGTCGGTCATGTTTGCCTGCGCGATAAAACTGGCCGGGGGATAGTAGTACCCCTCTTCCTTCCAGTGAACGGCCAGCTGCGCCTCGGTCGGTTCGGTAGAGTCTTTTTTTGCCATCTTGTTTCCTCCTGATTGAACGTCGTGGCTGCGTATCAAGTGTAACAGTGAGTCAAAGCGGGCGCTCGGGTCGAGCTTGCGCCCCTCCCGGCCGCCTTCGCGTTGACGCGGCGCGCGCAAAGATGGTAACTTCCATCGGGCTCGGTAGCGCGCGGCAAACCGCGGCCACCCGGGATCCCATCATTGCGCAAATCCAAATGACCCGACCACTAGACGGCATTGTCGTCGTCGCGCTCGAGCACGCAGTCGCGGCGCCGCTCGCCACCCGGCATCTGGCCGACAACGGCGCGCGCGTGATCAAAATCGAACGTCCGGGAAGCGGCGATTTTGCGCGCGCCTACGACCGGCGCGCGCGCGGCCTCGCCTCGCATTTCGTCTGGACCAACCGCGGCAAGGAAAGCGTCACGCTGGATCTGAAGCATGCGCAGGCAATGCCGGTGCTGCAGCGTTTGCTCGAACGCGCCGACGTGTTCGTGCAGAACCTGGCCCCGGGCGCGGCCGCCCGCCTGGGACTGGATGCCGCATCGATACACCGCATCAACCCGCGCGCCATCGTCTGCGGCATTTCCGGCTACGGCGAGGGCGGGCCCTACCACGACAAGAAGGCCTACGACCTTCTGATCCAGGCCGAAGCGGGACTGCTTTCCATCACCGGCAGCGACGGCGAAATGGCGAAATCGGGCATCTCGATCGCCGACATCGCGGGCGGCATGTACGCCTACAGCGGCATTCTGAACGCGCTGCTGCTGCGCGCGCGCACCGGCAAGGGAAGCGACGTCGAAGTGTCGCTGCTCGACTGCCTGGCGGAATGGATGGGCTATCCGCTTTACTACGCGTCGGACGGCGCGGCGCAGCCGGCGCGCACCGGCGCCATGCACGCGACCATCTATCCGTACGGGCCGTTCCAGGCCGGCGACGGCAAAACCGTCATGATCGCCATTCAGAACGAACGCGAATGGGCGCTGTTCTGCGACAAAGTGCTGGGCGCGCCGCAACTAGCGCACGATCCGCGCTTCGATTCCAACGCCACGCGCAGCAGGAACCGGCGGCAACTCGCGCCGATTCTGCACCAACGGCTGGCGCAGTTGCGCGCAGCCGATCTGATCGCCCTGCTCGATGCAGCGAGCATCGCCAACGCCTCGGTCAACAGCGTCGAGGGCTTGCGCGAGCACCCGCAACTGCGCGCACGCGAGCGCTGGACCGAAGTGGCCTCGCCCGCGGGGCCGCTCCCCGCCCTGCTGCCGCCACCGCTCAGCGATGCCTACGTGCCGGCGATGGGGAGCATACCGGCGCTGGGCGAGCACACCGACGGCGTGCTCGCCTGGATCGGCTACAGCGCGCCCGAAATCGCGGCGCTGCGTGCCGACGGTTTGATCTAACGCAAACGGCCGCCGCGCCCGCGATTTCCCGCGCTCCAAAGGTGGTAAAATTTCGCGACTGCGGATCGGGCGATCTACAGTCGCGCGGTCCTCGGCCCGGTAAGCGATTGCGCCAATACCGGCACCCCCGGCGCGCATTGCCACTCCAATCCGACGAGACCAACATGACCGCCATCAAACAGGAAGACCTGACCCAGAGCATTGCCGACGCGCTGCAGTTCATCAGCTACTACCATCCGAAGGACTACCTCGCCCACCTGGGCCGCGCCTACGAACGCGAGCAGGCGCCCGCGGCCAAGGACGCGATCGCGCAGATCCTCACCAACTCGCGCATGTGCGCCGAAGGCCATCGCCCGATCTGCCAGGACACCGGCATCGTCAACGTGTACCTCAAGATCGGCATGGAGGTGCGCTGGGACGGCTTCAACGGCTCGATCAACGACGCGGTGAACGAAGGCGTGCGCCGCGCCTACACCAACCCGGATAACCCGCTGCGCGGTTCGGTGCTGGCCGATCCGCTGTTCACGCGCAAGAACACCAAGGACAACACGCCGGCAGTGGTGCACATGGAAGTGGTGCCCGGCAACACGCTCGAGGTCACGGTCGCGGCCAAGGGCGGCGGCTCGGAGGCGAAATCGAAGTTCGCCATGCTCAATCCTTCCGATTCGGTGGTGGACTGGGTGCTGAAAACCGTGCCCACCATGGGCGCGGGCTGGTGTCCGCCCGGGCTGCTCGGCATCGGTGTCGGCGGCACCGCGGAGAAGGCGATGATGATGGCGAAGGAAGTGCTGATGGAGCCGCTCGACATGCACGAACTGCTCGCGCGCGGCCCGAAATCGAAGATCGAGGAACTGCGCATCGAACTCTATACCAGGGTCAACGCCCTTGGCATCGGCGCGCAAGGCCTGGGCGGCTTGTCCACGGTGCTCGATGTCAAGATCAGGGACTACCCGACCCACGCCGCAAACAAGCCTATCGCGATGATTCCGAATTGTGCCGCCACGCGTCACGCGCACTTCGTGCTCGACGGTTCCGGCGCAGTGTCGCTCGATGCGCCTTCGCTCGAGGACTGGCCCAAGGTCACCTGGGCGCCCGCCTCCGGGGCGAAGCGCGTCAATCTCGATGCGCTTACGCCGGCCGAAGTCGCAAGCTGGAAACAAGGCGAGATCCTGCTGCTGTCGGGGAAGATGCTCACCGGCCGCGACGCCGCGCACCAACGCATCCAGGACATGCTGGGCAAGGGCGAAAAGCTGCCGGTGGATTTCACCAACCGCGTGATCTACTACGTCGGCCCGGTCGACCCGGTGAAGGGCGAAGTAGTCGGCCCGGCCGGCCCCACCACCGCCACGCGCATGGACAAATTCACCGAGATGATGCTGGCGCGGACCGGCCTGATCGGCATGATCGGCAAATCGGAGCGCGGCCCGGTGGCGATCGAAGCGATCAGGAAACACAAGGCCGCATACCTCATGGCCGTGGGCGGCGCCGCCTATCTCGTCGCCAAGGCGATCAAGAAGTCGCGCGTGCTCGCTTTCGGCGACCTGGGCATGGAAGCGATTTACGAGTTCGAAGTGAAGGACATGCCCGTCACCGTGGCCGTGGACTCGAGCGGCGCCTCGGTCCACAACACCGGGCCGGCGGAGTGGGAAAAGAGAATCAGGGATTTCAAGATCCCGGTGGCGGTCGCGTGACGTTGTTCGCCTCTCCTTTAGGGGTTGAATAGCGTTGCCGGGCAAAGCGATTCCCCGCTGGCTGAGCATAGCGATACTGCTCACCATCGCCACGGTCTTCGGCGGCAACCACATCGCCGCCCGCGTCGCCTTCGATCACGGCGTCAACGTCACCACGGCGGTTGCCGCGCGCTCCATCGGCGCGGCGCTGTTCGTGGGGGTGCTGCTGGTCGTCAGCCGCGTGCCACTGGCGCTTCCGGCGGCAACGCGCTGGCGCGCCGTCGCGGTGGGCGTGCTCATCGCGGTGCAAAGCTACTGCATCTACTCGGCGGTGGCGCGCATTCCGGTGGCGCTCGCCCTGCTCGCCTTCAATACCTTCCCCATGATGTTCTCGCTCATATCCTGGGCCGCGGGCAGCGAGCGTCCGGCGCGGCGCGCGCTGATCGCGATGCCCGTCGCGCTCGGCGGGCTCGCGCTCGCGCTCGATGTGTTCGGCGCGAGCGGCGACATCGCCGGCCGCTGGGCCGAGATCGGCGCCGGCGTGGGCTTTGCCCTGGGTGCCGCGGTGTCTTTCGCCACGGCGCTGTTCCTCACTTCGCGCTGGCTCAAGGACGTGGATGGCAGGCTGCGCACGCTCCTCACCATGAGCACGGTCGCGGTGCTGCTGCTGGCGGCGGGCGCCCTTGCGGGCAATCTCGCGCTGCCGGCGAACCCGGGCGGATGGCTGGGGCTAGTCCTGCTCATGCTTTTCTACGGCACCGCGTTCACCGCCCTGTTCGTGCTGCTGCCGCGCCTCGATGCCTTGAACAACTCGGCGGCGCTCAATTTCGAACCGATCGCGGTGCTGTTTCTCGCCTGGCCCATTCTCGGCCAGAGCGTCGCGCCGCTGCAGATCGTGGGCGCGCTGGTCGTGGTCGGCGCGGTAATCGCGCTCGGCTCGGCGAAACATTAAGAGACCAATTCAGAATTACCGTCAGGCGCCTGATTCAGGGGAGCGCGATCCGCAGTCGCGCCGGGCGCAAGCATCGGCTGGCGATGCTAAAATCCGATCTTGAATAAGTGATCCCCCTGCTGTCGTTGCCTACAAAAAAATAGGAGCGCTATGCCGAACTACACCACCGAAGCCATCCGTACCGTCGCACTAGTGGGCCATGGTGCGACCGGCAAGACCACCCTGGCCGAAGCGCTGCTCGCGAGAGCGGGCGCGATCAAGTCCACCGGCAGCGTGGAGCGCGGCAATACCGTCTGCGACTACGATCCCCTGGAGAAATCCTACGGCCACTCGCTCAGCGCCGCACTGGTCAATTTTGCCTGGCGCGACACCCACATCCACCTGATCGATACGCCCGGCTATCCGGATTTCACCGGCCAGGCGATAGGCGCGCTCGCCGCGGTGGAGACCGCCATCATCGTGATCAACGCCCAGGCCGGCATCGAGCTTGCCACGCGGCGCATGATGAAGTGGGCGCAGGCGCGCAAGCTCTGCTGCATGATCGCGGTCAACAAGATCGACGCCGAAAACGTCGATTTGCCCGAGCTGCTCGCCGATATCCAGCGCACCTTCGGCAAGGAATGCCTGCCGATCAATCTGCCCGCGCATGCGGGCAAGGACATCGTCGACTGTTTCTTCAACCCCGACGGCGAGTCCGATTTCTCCTCGGTCAAGACCGCGCATGCGGCGCTGGTCGACCAGGTGGTGGAGGTGGACGAAGCGCTGACGGCGCTCTATCTCGAGCAGGGCGAGATCAGCGCCGAGCAGCTGCACGCGCCGTTCGAAAAAGCCTTGCGCGAACGCCACCTGATACCGGTGTGCTTCGTTTCGGCCAGGAACGGGACGGGCGTGACCGAGCTGCTCGACGTCTTCGCCAGGCTCGCACCCAACCCCACCGAGGGCAACGCGCCGCCCTTTCTCAAGGGCGAAGGCGCGGATGCGGTGGAATTCCACGCCGAGCCCGATCCGGCCAAACACGTGCTCGCCCACGTGTTCAAGGTCATCATCGACCCCTATGTGGGCAAGCTCGGCGTATTCCGCGTACACCAGGGAACGGTGAAGCGCGATGCGCAGCTGTTTATCGGCAACGGCAATCGCCCGTTCAAGGTCGCGCACCTGTATCTGCTGCAGGGAAAGGAATACGTCGAAACCGATGCACTGGTGCCGGGCGACATCGGCGCAGTCGCCAAGGTGGAAGAGATCGAGTTCGATGCGGTGCTGCACGATTCGCACGACGAGGACCACATCCACCTGCGCCCGCTCGAGTTTCCCGTGCCCATGCACGGCCTCGCGGTGGAAACGAAGAAAAAGGGCGACGAGCAGAGGCTGTTCGAAGTGCTGCATAAGCTGGAGCTGGAGGATCCGTGTTTTCGCATGGAACGCCATCCCGCCACTAACGAGACCGTGATCCGCGCCCTGGGCGAACTGCACCTGAGGACCAAGCTGGAGAAGCTGACCCAGCAGTACAAGCTGGAGCTGGAAACCAGGCCTCCGCGTATTCCTTACCGCGAGACCATCAGCCGCAAGGCGGAGGGACACTGCCGCCACAAGAAGCAGACCGGTGGCGCCGGCCAGTTCGGCGAGGTGTTTCTGAAAATTGAGCCGCTGCCGCGCGGCGCCGGCTACGAATTCGTCGATCAGGTAAAAGGCGGTGTGATACCCACCGTGTTCATACCGGCGGTGGAAAAAGGCGTGCGCATGGCGCTCGACGCGGGCGTGATTGCGGGCTATCCGGTCGAGGACTTGCGCGTGATCGTGTATGACGGCAAGAGCCACGCGGTGGACTCCAAGGAGATCGCTTTCGTCTCCGCCGGCCGCAAGGCGATAATCGACGCGTTCTCAAAGGCAGGGCCGATCATGCTCGAGCCGATCGTCAACATCGACATCGATGCGCCGGAAACCTATGTCGGCGACATGACTGCGGAGATCGCTTCCAAACGCGGCCAGATCACCGGGACGCAGCAGCGCTCCGCCGACGCCATCAGCACCACGGGCCAGGTGCCGCTGGCGGAACTGACCGACTTCCAGAACCGCTTGCGCTCGATCACCGGCGGACAAGGCTCGTACTCAGTCGAGTTCAGCCATTACGCTCAAGTGCCGGCGCAGACGCAGCAGCAACTGACGTCGCAGTACAAGGCGGCGCGAGAGGAAGAATAAATTGCGCCTGCGTTGCGATCAGCGCCGGCCGAACAAGTTGCAGAAGCGCAGCGCCTCGGCATAAGGAAACACGTCCTGCATCTGCCCCGCGGCGATGCGCTGCTGCGTGGCCTGCCACGACGCGGCATCGAGCAGGTCCCCGTGATGGCGCATGAAACAATCGCGCACGCGGTCGTCGGTCAACAGGAAGGTGGCGAATTCCTCGGGAAAGATATCGCTCGGCCCGACCGCATACCATGGCTCGGCGGCCAGTTCCTGCTCCTCGGTCTGCGCCTGCGGCAGTTTGCGGAAATTGCAGTTGGTGAGGTAGTCGATTTCATCGTAATCGTAGAATACCACCCTGCCATAGCGGGTCACGCCGAAGTTCTTGAACAACAGGTCGCCGGCGAAGATGTTGGCCGCGGCAAGCTGCTTGATCGCGCGGCCGTACTCGTCGATGGCGTGGTCGCGCTGCTTGTCGTCGGCCTTGTCGAGGAAAATGTTGAGCGGCACCATGCGCCGCTCGATATACATGTGCTTGATGACGACGCTGTCGCCCTCCTCCTCGATCACCGAAGGGGCCAGGGCGCGCAACTCGTCGAGGAGTTCCGCAGTGAAGCGCTTCTTCGGAAAAGCGACATCGGAGTATTCCAGCGTGTCGGCCATGCGGCCGACGCGGTCGTGGTGCTTCACCAGCCAGTATTTCTCCTTGACCAGCTGGCGCGTCACTTCCTTGGGCGGCGCGATCACGTCCTTGATCACCTTGAACACGTAGGGGTATGAGGGCAGCGTAAACACCGACATCACCAGTCCGCGGATGCCGGGCGCGACGATGAAGTCGTCGCTGGAATGCCGCAGGTGATGGAGGAAGTCGCGGTAAAAAAGATTCTTGCCGTGCTTTTGCAGCCCGAGCAGCGTGTAGATTTCCCATTTCGGCTTGTATGGCAGCAGGCCGTGCAGGAACTGCACGTAGGCCGACGGCACTTCCATGTCCACCAGGAAATACGCGCGATTGGTGCTGAAAAATATATCGAGCTGCTGGCGCTCCAGCAGCACCGTGTCCAGGATCAGCTTCCCCTCCCGGTCGTGCAGCACCGGGATCACGAACGCATAGTCCTGATTGCCGTTGATCATCTTGCCGACGAGGTAAGCGCCTTTGTTGCGATAGAACAGCGAGGACAGAATCTGTATCTGGTGGTTCGCCTCCAGGTGCAGCGGCCGCGGCAGGAGCTTGCGCCACATGCGCAGCACGTAGCCGAGGTCGCGGCGAAGATCGGCGAACGGGCGCTGCAAGCCGATGTCCTGCAGCATGCGCGCGAGCGTGGGGCGCAAACCGTATTTCCCCGGGTAGTAAGAGCGATACGACGGCGGGTCGGCGTCGATGTGCTCGGTCGACACCGCCGGCCGCACGAAAATGAAGTTGTTGTGGAAATAAGTCCGGTGCAGGATCCTGCAGCACACCGAGTTGAAGAACGTCTCCGCGCACTCCGGCTGCTTGTGATAGGTCAGCAGGCCGATGTAGTGCAGCTTGATCCGCTGCCAGGCGGTATCGTCGAGCGAATCCGGGTGGAACCCGCGTTCGATGTGCTCGATCGCCTCCATCACGCGCTTGTCGTAGAAATCGATGCGTTCGCGGTAGGCCTGCTGCACTGCGGGCCAGTTGCCGGTCTCGAAGTGGCGCTTGGCCGCCTGGCAGGCTTCGCGAAAGATGCGGTAATGCTTGTTGAAACCCTGCAGCATGACCTGCGCGACGTTCAGCGCAATCTCCTGCTGCTCGGACACGAGGAGCGACTTCTGGAAGGACTGCTGCATGCTGCGAAACGGCCTGTAGGGAACGCTATCTTCGCCTAGCTCACCCGCACGCCGTCCTCGAACTTCTCGCCGGGATCGCCTGCGACAAAAGTGTTAACCGGGTAAAACGCGCGGAAGTCCGCGTCCACTTTGTCATAGGGAAAATCCGACCAGACGCCGTGGTCCTTGACGTACTCCATGTGGCGGCGCTGGCGCGCGTCATAGGGCTGGAAAATCGCATCGGAACGGCCGTCGAACTCCGTCGGCAGCACGCCGAAACGGGTGCACAGCTCGATGTTGAACGCAGGCGCCGCCTTCACCCACCGGCCCTCCAGGTACAGCACTGCATAGCCGTGGTGCATGAAATAGGTCTTCCCGCCCATGCGCTCCTTGAGCTTTTCCGTGGTCAGGTGGTTGACCACGTCGGAGAGGCCGATGGCGCAGGTGATGCCCAGCGCCCGCGCTGCCGCGGCAAGCAGGATGGCCTTGGGAATGCAATACGCCGATTTCGCCGCCAGCACATGGCTCGCGACGTAGATGCCGGGTTCGAGGCGCATCGCAAACGGATCGTAGCGAATGCCGTCGCGCACGGCGTAGAACAGCTTGACCGCTCGTCCCAGGTCACTCGTCTCGGATCCCGCGGCCTGCTGCGCGAAGCGGCGCACGGCGTCGCTGTCGGAATCGAGAAAACGCGTGCTCTGGAGATATTCGGGGCCGGGTTCTGGCTTGCTGCCGGGGGGTGTATGGATCATAGACCGGCATTGTAGCAAGTTGCCGGCCTATTCTTCCCCCGTCATGGTCTCCGGCAGCACCCAGGCGTCGAACTGCTCCGCCGTGACATGGCCCAGCGCCAGCGCCGCTTCCCGCAGCGTCTCGCCTTTCTGGTGCGCCCGTTTTGCGATCTGCGCCGCCTTGTCGTAGCCGATATGCGGGTTGAGGACGGTCACCAGCATGAGCGAGTTCGCGAGCAGCGCCGCAATGCGCTCGCGCCTGGGCTCGATGCCCGCCGCGCAATGCTCGTCGAAGCTGGACGCGCCGTCGGCCAGCAAGCGCGCGCTTTGCAGGAAATTGTGGATGATCAGCGGCTTGAACACATTGAGTTCGAAGTTGCCCGAGGCCCCGCCGATGTTGATCGCGACATCGTTGCCCATGACCTGGGCGCAAAGCATGGTGAGCGCTTCCGCCTGGGTCGGATTGACCTTGCCCGGCATGATCGAGCTGCCCGGCTCGTTCTCGGGAAGAGCGATCTCGCCGATGCCGCAGCGCGGTCCCGAGGCAAGCCAGCGCACGTCGTTGGCGATCTTGGTGAGCGAAGCAGCGAGGGTTTTGAGCGCGCCGTGCGCGTGCACCAGCGCGTCGTGCGCGGCCAGGGCCTCGAATTTGTTGCGCGCCGTCACGAACGGCAATCCGGTGCGGCGGGCGAGTTCCTTGGCCACGCGTTGGCCGAATTCGGGATGCGCGTTCAGGCCAGTGCCGACCGCGGTGCCACCCAGCGCGAGCTCGCACAAATGCGTCTGCGCCGCCTGCACGTGCGCAATGCCGTGCTCCAACTGGGCGACGTAGCCGGAGAATTCCTGTCCCAGCGTCAGGGGCGTGGCGTCCTGCAGGTGGGTGCGCCCGATCTTGACGATGCCGGCGAATGCGGCCGACTTCGCCGCCAGCGTAGCGCGCAGCCGGCGCAATGCCGGCACCAGCGCGCCGCTCACCGCCTGCACCGCCGCCACGTGCATCGCGGTCGGAAAAACGTCGTTCGAGGACTGGCCTCGGTTCACGTCGTCGTTGGGATGGACCAGGCGCGCTTCGCCGCGCTCGCCGCCCATCAGCTCGGAGGCACGGTTCGCCAGCACCTCGTTCAGGTTCATGTTGGTCTGGGTGCCCGAGCCGGTCTGCCACACGACCAGCGGAAACTCGCCGTCCCACTTGCCCGCGAGCACCTCGTCCGCGGCGGCGACAATGGCCTCGGCCTTGGCGGCGGCGAGCGCGCCCAATTCCGCATTCACTGTCGCGCAGGCGCGTTTGACCAGCGCCAGCGCCAGGATCAGCTCGCGCGGCATGCGCTCGCCGGAAATGCGGAAATGCGCGAGCGAGCGCTGGGTCTGCGCGCCCCACAGGCGCTCGGCCGGGACTTCGATGGGGCCGAAAGTGTCGCGTTCGATACGATGTGGCGTCATGATTCGCTCCTGGTCTTACTGGGTGAAGACGTACGCTGGGCAGGCGCACCCTGCGCCGGTTCGATCCTGAGCCAGATCGTGACCGGCCCGTCGTTGGTGAGGCTCACTTGCATATGCGCGCCGAAACGCCCGGTTTCGACCGTGGGATACGAGGCCCGCGCCCGGGCGATGAAGTAATCGAACATCCGCTCGCCGTCCGCAGGCGATGCAGCCGGGGTAAAACTGGGGCGCATGCCCTTATGCGTGTCTGCGGCGAGCGTGAATTGCGGCACCAGCAGCAGGCCGCCCTGCACATCGCGCAGGCTCAGGTTCATTTTGCCCTCGGCGTCGCCAAACACCCGGTAGCCCAGCACACGATCAAGCAGGCGCTCGGCTTCGACCTCGCTGTCGCCGCGCTCGGCGCAGATGAACACCAACAGGCCCGGACCGATGCTGCCGACGCTTGCCCCGGCGACTTCCACCCTGGCTTTCGCGACCCGCTGCAATAGCCCGATCATCGGGCGATCAGTCGGTGTAAGTGATAGTCAGATTTAGCAGCGGCAGACCGCTAATCTCGGTCGACCAGGTTTCGCCCGGTTTGACCGGCAGTGCGTCGGTGAGGGTGCCGGTGCTGATCACTTCGCCTGCGATGCGCTGTATTTGTTGCGGTGACAATGCATTCTCCCTGCCGCCGCTATGCGGGTAAGGTATTCGCGCCCGGCCGATTCTACGAAGCGAGCGCGTTCGCGCCCGCTTGTGCAATCTGTTCGTCCTCGTGCGACTGCACGCCGGAGACGCCGATGGCGCCTACGCATTCGCCCTGGAACATGACCGGGATTCCGCCTTGCACCGGCAACACGGGCATTCTCAGCATCGCCAGGCGTCCGTCCCTGATACGGTCTTCCCACATCTTGGTCGAGCGGCGCGAGATCGCGGCGCTGCGGCCTTTGCGCACGGCAATCTCGGCGTTGGCCGGCGTCGCGCCGTCCATGCGCGCGAGCATCAGCAGATGGCCGCCGTCATCGAGTATGGCGATGACCACCTCCCAATTGTTCCGGCGCGCCTCGGCCTCGCACGCCGCGATCATTTTCTTGCAGTCGTCCAGGGTCAGGCAGGGTTTGGTTTTCATCGGAGCCTACCTTAGTTCGTACTCAAGTTCTTGATTATGTGAGGCGGAATTTCAGTTTGACAGAGTAAATTGGATGTTCAAAAGGATCAACAGCTTACCAACGCTTGCCATCACTCAATCCAATCTAAATGGACACTATTCAAGGCACTTCCCAGATCATGCGGACACAATTTCAGCACATGGGCTTAGAACCGCGAAGGAACAAAGTCTAGACTACACGGTGAGCTAGGCATATTTTGCATGTGCACGTTGAATTTGTGAAATGTCTGATTCCCACCGCGATATCTCCATGCTTGTCTGCGCGCTGGCGCTTGTCTGCTCGCTGGAATATGAGGTCAAACAGTTCTGATTCATTGTTTTCTAGATATCTGCGTAGCGCATATGCGCATAGATCAGCAATTTGAACCATGCTGGTCAATTCGCTTTCGACGAAAAGTGGGGTTTCAATTATTCGTCTTATTCGAGTCCAAAGCGTACCATCACGATGAAAATGCTTCATCAATCGCGTGTGATTTTTAGCGACAGTTTGGTTATTGTCATGAATTAGAAGGCCGTAGGGAGACCGCCCGTTTTGGTCGGCAGTCTCCAAGAATTGTTCGAAGCGTGAGACGATCTGGTCGAATGCCGTCTCGCCAACGCTGTAGGAATGTCTGGACGGGTCGAAGTAAACCTTGTCGACACATTCGGCGAATAATCGGGCAAATCCCCACCTGGAAACACGCCCTGCGACCTCGATTAAAAACTTCTTTCGCTCCTCAAAAGTTAGGTGCGTATAGGCTTCCGTTTCCTTATAGTTTTTCTTGGTTTGTTTGTATTGCTTGTGATTGCCAGATTTTTGTAGGCGAAGAAGCTCTGCTTTCCGAAACTGCTCGACGTGATTGCGCCGCTGGCTATAATTCAGCGCATCGAAATTCGCAATCTTTCGTTGCTCCGGACATCTTCTCATCATCCAGGCAGTATGTATTTCCGCGTTATCGAGGCTGTAACGGGCCTTGAGCACAGAGATTATTTTGTCGCAGTCCTTCCAATGCCAAATCGGGACCGATAGGCCAGCGAGGATAAAATGAGACGTGTTACCTGGGAGGTCCGGGGTGCCCGACTCGTCGATGTAGCAGAGGTACATTTGACTTCCCGCGTCGCACGGAGTCGGGGCAAAAAAAAGCGACTGGGGGGTTAGGGCCTTAGGCCCTAAGCTGAGACGCTTGGCGACTCATTCCAGACGCGATCAAAGACTAAGCTATACGAATTCGAATGTCAAGGAGCAGTCATAAACAGGAGCAGTCATAAACAGCACCGGCCTGCTCCTCACGCTTTACCCGCTATTGCATCGCGTACCTGCTGCAGCGCGCTCGGGTCCTCGATGGTGGTGAGGTCGCCCGGGTCGCGCCCGTCGCAGATTGCCTGAATCGAGCGGCGCAGCACCTTGCCCGAGCGTGTCTTGGGCAGCAGCGTCACGAAATGCACCCGCGCCGGCCGGCCGATGGCGCCGA
>ERZ1292633.3046-Hain-H41-02um-R1-3046-length-16621-cov-5_pt1 | contig 16621 bp, 15 predicted proteins | sample MGYA00564406_ERZ1292633 | MGnify/ENA primary metagenome ERZ1292633 (study PRJEB36523, sample SAMEA6512639) | groundwater metagenome | collected 2019-01-08 | study: AquaDiva: Metagenomics assemblies of 32 groundwater samples | reverse complement strand
GCGTTCGTGCGCGTGGCGCGCAACGCGGGCGGCCAGCTCGCTGGCATCGGCGGCGCCATCGCGGCCAGTGCTGCCTGCTTCGGCGCGCCGGTGCTGGTCTCGGCGGCCACCGCGATTGGCGCCACCGCGTTCACCGAGCACGCCACGCTCTACCCGATCTTCGTCGGCGCGATCGCGCTGAGCCTGTGGCAGCTTCACCGCTCCACGCGCGAACGTGGCGATTCGCGGCCCTTCTGGCTTGGGCTCGCGGGCGGCACCACCGCGGCGGCGTTCCTGTGGCTCATGGTCACGGGCATCGTGCCGCTGCCCGGCTTCGCGCTCTACGGTGTGCTCGGCGTGCTCATTGCCGGCAGCCTGTGGGAGATCGGCGCGCGTTATTACGAAGACTGCATCGTGAGAATCCGGCGCGAAACCGCGCACGTCGCGGCGAAACCGGGCGTGCCCGCTCTCGCGCGCGGCGCCGCGATCTCGCTGGCGGCGGCCGCGGCGTTCTACGGGATATATAAATCCGTGGACGCGTTCGTGCCGAAGGCGGATGCCGCCCAGATCGCGTGCTTCGGCATCAACGGCTGCCAAGGCACCACCGCCTGCGCCACCGCCTGGAACGCGTGCCCCGGACAGAATTCATGCAAAGGCAAAGGCTTTCTCCATATCTCGTCGAAGGAATGTGCCGACAAAGGCGGCGTGCCGCTCAAGGGCTCGCCGGCCGATCCCGCGCAAGGCTGACGCGGGAACTCTTTTGAGCGCATCGGCGTCTTGGATGACAAACGTCCATCGCATCCCGTCCCGGAAACAGGAGGAGTCCATGACCACCACCGTTGCCGTCGAAAAATCCGTCAACCGGATCGAGCTCGAACAGAAAGTGAAGGACATGTACGAACAGGTCGCGCGCGATCCGTTCGGCGAATTTCATTTCGAGCTGGGCCGCGCACTCGCAGAACGGCTGGGCTATATGAAAACCGATCTGGACCGTATTCCGCGCGAGGCGGTGGATTCGTTCGCCGGAGTGGGTTATTACTTCGACCTCGCCGCGATCGAACCCGGCGAGACGGTCCTGGACCTCGGCAGCGGCTCCGGCATGGACAGCTTCATCGCCGCGCTCAGGACCGGCGCGAACGGAAAAGTCCTTGGCGTGGACATGACCGACGCCCAGCGCGAGAAGGCCGAACGCCTGCGCGACCGCGACGGCTTCGTCAATGTGAGCTACCACAAGGCCTATATCGAGCACACCCCGTTCACCGATAACAGCATCGATGCCGTCATCAGCAACGGCGTGATCAACCTCGCGGCCGACAAGGCCGCGGTGTTCCGCGAGGCGGCGCGCGTGCTCAAACCCGGCGCGCGTCTGGCGATCTCCGACATCATTACGGAAAAAGAACTGCCGGAAGGCGTGACCTGCAACGCCACGCTGTGGGCCGCGTGTATCGGCGGCGCCCTGCAGCAGGACCGTTATACCGACGCTATCCGTGAGGCAGGATTGCGCCTTGTCACGCTGCGATCCAACCCGCAATACCATTTCCTGACCGCCTCGGCGCAGAAAGCCTGCGCCACCTATGGCGTCAAAAGCGTCTCTCTCCTGGCCATCAAGGACTGAAAAAAAACAGAAGCCGGACGGGCTGCTCCGCGCCCGGGTATATGTTTTAATGGTCGCGTCTGAACGTTGTATTCCTGGGGAGGTTGATTGCTATCACGGCATGTCCTGGCGGGTGTCATCGCCATTTGCATGATGCCTGCGCTTCCGCTATTCGGCGCAGAATCGGTCCACACCACCGACCCTGACACCGGTATCGAATCCTGGGAGATTCATACACAAAACGTAAGCCTGCGGCTGACGCAAATCCTGCCTGACCAGGTGCGCGGGTTTTATTCGGCACGCGGGTTCGATGCCGAATCCGTCGAACTCCTCGCGACCGGCGCCTGCGTGTTTCAGACTATCTTCCGCAATGAATCCGCCAAGCGTGCCATCGAATTCAATCTCGCCGACTGGCGCGTCCTGACCGCGAAGGGTGAACAGCCGCTCCGGCTGGAACGCGACTGGCAGCAGGAATGGGCAAAGCGCCGCGTGTCCGCTTCGGCGCGCACGGCTTTTCGCTTCGCACTGTATCCCACGGAACATCGCTATGAGATCGGCGATTGGAACATGGGCATGACCACTTATGCGCTCCCCCTGGGGAGCCGTTTTGATCTGCGCTTTGTCTGGCGTGAAAACGGCAAACGCCGTGAAGCGGTGCTTTACGGCGTGCGCTGCGCTGAAGAGACAACCAAGTGAAACCAGCTGCGTCTTTTGTCCTTGTCTTCGCGCTAATGCTGCTGCAGGTAGCGCGCGCGGATTCAACGCCGCAGACCATGACGGCCGTGCCGGACAAGCCGGCGGCGCCCGATTTCGCGCTCCAGGACGCCGACCGCGTGCTGCACCGGCTCTCGAAACAGCGTGGCAAGGCGGTGCTGGTGAATTTCTGGGCCACCTGGTGCCCGCCCTGTCGCCGCGAGATGCCGTCGATGCAACGCGCGTGGAAGAAACTCCAGGGCGGGAATTTCGAAATGTACGCGGTCAACGTCGGCGAGGACGAGGACACGATCTTCGGTTTTACCTTCTCCACCGGCGTCGAGCTGACCTTCCCCATCCTGCTCGACCGCGACGCGCATATCATCAAGGCTTGGCCGGTCGTCGCGCTCCCCACGAGCTTCGTCATCGACCCGCAGGGGCGCATCGTCTATCGAGCCGTCGGCGGACGAGAGTGGGACGATCCACAGCTTCTGCGGCAGATCCGCGAACTGATGGACAATAAGTAGCTCGGCGATAGAATTCACAACAAACACCATCGCCGGTTTCTCCCCAGGTCGCACGAGGGTTTTCTTCCAATATAATGAACCCATCCAACAAGCCCGCCCGCCTGCCCCGCACCGTCGTCGTCATCGGGCTGGTCAGCCTGCTCAACGACTTCGCCAGCGAAATGGTGGTGCCGCTTATCCCGCTGCTTCTGGCCACCGTGCTCGCCGCAGGCCCGGTGGCGCTCGGACTGATCGAGGGCGTGGCCGATACGGTTTCCAATCTGCTCAAGCTCTGGGCCGGGCGGCATTCCGATCTCTACGGACGGCGGCGCAAGCCGTATGTTGTGTTCGGTTATCTTTTGTCAAACCTCGCGCGCCCGCTGATCGGCATCTCCGGCAACTGGCTCACCGTACTCACGGTCCGCGTCACCGACCGCATCGGCAAGGGCGTGCGCACCGCGCCGCGCGATGCGCTGGTCTCGGACGCGATCGACGAAAACAACGCCGGCCACGCCTACGGCTTCACGCGCGCGCTCGATCACGCGGGCGCGGTGCTCGGCGCGCTGGCGGCCGCGGCCATCGTGTACTGGGGCACGCCGCGGCTCGATGTCGTGATCGTGCTGTCCGCCATTCCCGGGCTGCTGGCCGTGAGTCTCGTCGTCTTCGGCATCAAGGAGACGGCGCGCCCGGATGGCGTCAACGCCGAGCGCGCGCCGCTCAGCTGGTCGCGACTGAGCCCGATCACGCGGCGCTATCTCGCGGTGCTGGCGTTTTTCACGCTCGGAAAAATTCCCGAAACCTTCCTGCTGCTGCGCGGCCACGAACTGGGCATGCCGGTGGTCGAGCTGCTGCTGCTGTGGGCGGCGATGCACGTGGTGAAGGCCACCGTGTCCGGACAGGCTGGCCAGCAGACCGACCGCGTCGGGCGCCGGCCGCTGATCCTGACCGGCTGGATGGTCTATGCCATCACATTATTCGCGCTGGCCTTCGTGACCCAGCCGCTGATGCTCTGGGGCTGGAGCCTGGCGCTCGGTTTCTACTTCGGGCTGACCGAAGGCGCGGAGCGCGCGCTGGTGCGCGACCTCGCCGTGCCCGCCGAGCGCGGCACCGCCTTCGGCTGGTTTCACATGCTCGTGGGCATGGCCGCGATTCCAGCGGGACTGTTGATCGGCGGGCTGTGGAGTTTCTATGGCGTCAAAACCGCCTTCCTCGTTTCGGCGCTGCTGGCCACGCTCGCCACCGCCGGCTTCTGGCGCTTCGTGCGCCCCTGACGGTTCCCATTTCCCCGCTTTTCACATAAGCTCCGCGGTCCCATGACCGCCACCCTCCCCTCGTTGCGCCTCAACAAGAACGAAGACCGCCGTCTGCGCGCCGGTCATGTCTGGGTCTTCAGCAACGAGGTGGATACCAAGCTCACTCCGCTCACGCAATTCGAGCCCGGCCAGCCGGTGCTGATCGAGGACGCGGCGGGTCACGCGATCGGCTCGGGCTACGTGAACCCGCATGCGCTCATCTGCGCGCGGCTGGTGTCGCGCGATCCGAAATACACGCTCGACCAGTCGCTGCTGACGCACCGGCTCAATATCGCACTGTCGCTGCGCGAACGCCTGTTCGATACTCCTTACTACCGGCTCGCCTTCGGCGACAGCGACGGCCTGCCGGGGCTGGTCGTGGACCGCTACGGCGACGTACTCGTGGCCCAGATCACCACCGCCGGCATGGAAAAGCTCAAGACCGAGATCGTCGCCGCGCTGCAAAAAGTCATTCACCCGGGCGCCATCCTGTTTCGCAACGACAGCTCCGGCCGCGAACTGGAAGGCCTGACGAGCTACGTCGAAACCGCGCTGGGCGAGGTCCCGGAATCCATCGCGCTCGAGGAAAACGGCGTGAAATTCGCCGTGCCGCTGCACACCGGCCAGAAAACCGGCTGGTTCTACGACCAGCGGCCGAACCGCGCGCGTTTCCGTCACTACGTCAAAGGCCTGCGCGTGCTGGATGTGTTCAGCTACCTCGGCGCGTGGGGCGTACAGGCGGCGGCCGCTGGCGCTGAGTCAGTGCTGTGCGTGGACAGTTCACCCAAGGCCGTCGAAGGCATAGGCCACAACGCCGAATTGAACGGCGTGGGCGCAAAGGTCACGGTGGAACGCGAAGACGCCTTCGATATCCTGCGGCGGTTGCGCGCGGCGCGCGAGCGCTACGACGTCGTGGTGCTCGACCCGCCCGCCTTCATCAAACGCAAGAAAGACATCAAGGAAGGAACCCAGGCCTACCAGCGGCTCAACCAGATGGCGATGCAGGTGCTGTCCAAGGACGGCATCCTGGTCTCGTGTTCCTGCTCGTATCACCTGCACCGCGACGTCCTGCGCGACATCCTGCTCAAGGGCAGCCGGCATATCGATCGTTTTCTCGAAATCATCGAGGAAGGCCATCAGGGGCCGGATCACCCCATGCATCCGGCGATTCCGGAAACCGGCTACCTCAAGGCTTTCTTCGCGCGATTACTGCCCAGCTAACGCCGCCTTAAGCTCCCCGGTGCATACGGCGCAATACGCTGCGCTATTGCACCCTACTCGGGCTGTTGCCGAGCTAACGCAGAGTTCACCGGTGCGGCGGCATATGCCGCGTCCAGTGGAACAACGTGTTACGCCGCCGCTTTGCCAGGCAGCTCCCAGCCGGGGAATACCAGAACTCCAGGATGACACTGGAGCGCACGGGCGAGGACCTTCGCCCGCTCGACACCCAAACGGACGCGATCGTTCTCGATGGCCGAAATGGTGGCTTGGGGAATGCCGGTAAGACGGGCAAGCTGACTCTGGCTCAACTCCTGAAGCTCACGAAGAATGCGCACCGACTCACCGACCGAAACCGTGACACGCTTTTTGGCAGGACGATACTCTTTCATTTACGGCCTCCGATAATCATGCGCGGTTACCGACGCGACCTGGAAGAGCAGTTTCTCGGCAACCACGCGGTAGATAACACGCCACTGAAGTCCGAGCCGGCAAGACCGGTAACTTCGCCACTCGCCTGAAAGGGCTTCGTCACGGAATCCCCTGATCAGACGGAGCCCAAGCGGGCCGGATATTTCCGCGATGTCTTTCCATTTTTCATATCGCTTGAGAATATCCTTGGGGACCGACGCGACCTGTTTGTCCACCCGGCGGTGCTCTTCGATGCGCCACATATCATATTATGACTATACTCAATATAGTATGTCAACCCGGCTCATCGTTGCGACATAACGTTTGAAGGCTATCAGGGGCCGAATCACCCCATGCACCCGGCGATTCCGGACACCGGGTACCGCAAGGCTTTCTTCGCGCGGTTACTGCCAAGCTAACGCCGCCTTAAGCTGCCCAGCCCCGAGACAGCAGCCTATGTAGTGCATGCGGCGCAATACGCTGCGCTATTGCGCCCTACGCGGGCTAGCTTTCCCCATGCGTGCGGCGGACCGGGCAACCGCCGCCACGCGGCAAGGCGTAGAATCAGGGCATGAAGATTCATCGCCTCACGGCAGATGAAGCCCTCGGGAGTCTTCACACCCGCGCCGAAGGGCTGACGGATGACGAGGTCACGCGACGGCTGACCGAGTTCGGACCCAATCGTGTCGAGCGCGTGCGCGGGGAAAGACGGATCACGCGCTTTTTCAAGGGCTTCACGCATTTCCTCGCGCTCATTCTCTGGATCGCCGCCGCACTCGCTTTCTTCGCCGAATTCCAGGACCCCGGTCACGGCATGGCGATACTGGGCGTGGCGATCCTCGGCGTAATCCTGATCAACGGGCTGTTCTCCTTCTGGCAGGAGTACCGCGCGGAACAGGCGCTGGAGGCGCTCACGCGCCTACTGCCGCATCAGGTCAAGGTGATGCGCGGCGGAGCGCTCGCCACGCTACCCGCCGTCGAGCTTGCCCCCGGCGATATCGTGCTGCTCGAAGGCGGCGATGACGTTCCCGCCGACTGCCGCGTGATCGAGGCCTACGGCGTGCGGGTGAACAACGCCACCATCACCGGGGAATCGGTTCCGCTGCCACGCGACGCGTTGCCTTCCGAAAACGAAGATATCCTGCACAGCCGCAATATTCTTCTGGCCGGCACTTCGCTCGTCTCCGGCGAAGCGAAGGCGGCGGTCTTCGCCACCGGCATGCGCACCGAGTTCGGTAAAATCGCGCACCTCACCCAGGCGGCGGGCGTGTCCCTGTCGCCGTTGCAGCAGGAGATCATCCGGCTCTCGCGCGTGATCGCGGCCATCGCCGCGGCGCTCGGCGTGCTGTTCTATTTCATCGGCTACAGTCTGGGGCTTTCGTTCTGGGCCAGCCTGATTTTCGCCATCGGCATCATCGTCGCCAACGTGCCGGAAGGACTGCTGCCCACCGTGACGCTCGCGCTGGCCATGGGCGGCCAGCGCATGGCGCGGCGCAACGTGCTGATCCGCCATCTGCCTTCGGTGGAAACGCTGGGATGCACCACGGTCATCTGCACCGACAAGACCGGCACGCTCACCCAGAACCGGATGGAGGTGAAGCGTATTTTCCTGGGGAACGAATTCCACGATCCGGGCGATTCGACATCGCTGGCGACAACTTATGCGCGCTTCTTCGAGGCCGCGCTCCATTGCCACAATCTGAACACCGGACCCGTCAGCACGGAGGTGCTTCTCGGCGATCCGATGGAAGTGGCGCTGGTGCGCCTGGCGCGCGGCGCGCTGCCCGGTGCCGCCGTGTTCCCGCGCACGGATGAAATCCCTTTCGATTCGGAACGAAGGCGCCTGTCCACGCGCCACCGTTCGCCCGCGGGCGATGTGCTCTATACCAAGGGCGCGCTCGAATCCGTGTTGCCGTTGTGCGACCGCGCGCAACGCGGCGCCGAGGTCGAGCCGCTTCAACCCGAAACCGCGCGAATATTTCAAGACGCCCAGGAAACCATGGCGGAACAGGGCCTGCGGGTACTGGCGCTGGCCTACCGGCCTTTGCCACCGGGCGCATCGCAGGCGCGCCTTGAAGAACAACTGATTCTGGTCGGGCTGGTGGGGTTCCGCGACCCGCCGCGCCCGGAAGTGCCAGCCGCCATCCGCCAATGCCGCGAGGCCGGCATCAAAGTCATCATGGTCACCGGCGATCATCCACAGACGGCGGTTGCCATCGCGCGCGAGATCGGACTCGTGCTTGCCTCCAACGCCGCGGTAATCACCGGCGAGCAACTGCGGCGGCTGTCGGAGGCCGAATTACAGCTGGCGCTGGATGCGCCAGAGATTATCTTCGCGCGCGTGGGCGCCGATCAGAAGCTGCGCATCGTGCGGGCGCTGAAGCAGAAAGGCGAAACCGTGGCCGCCACCGGCGATGGCGTCAACGACGCGCCCGCCCTCAAGCACGCGGATATCGGCATTGCCATGGGCATGACCGGCACGGATGTCGCGCGCGAGTCCGCGCACATGATCCTGCTGGACGATAACTTCGCGAGCATCGTGGCCGCCGTGGAGGAAGGCCGCGCGGTGTACGACAACATCCGCAAGTTCCTGACTTATATTCTCACGTCCAATGTTCCCGAGATCGTTCCCTATCTCGCGTTCGTGCTGTTCAAAATTCCGCTGCCGCTCACGATCATCCAGATTCTCGCGGTGGATCTCGGCACCGACATGCTGCCGGCGCTCGCGCTCGGAGCGGAACGACCCGAGGCGCAGGTCATGCGGCGCCCGCCGCGTTCTCCCACGGAACGTCTGCTGAGCTGGCCCTTGCTCGCGCGCGCCTACCTGTGGCTCGGCCTGCTGGAAGCGGCTGCGGCGATGGCGGCGTTTTTCTTCGTGCTACGCGCCGCGGGATGGAATTACGGCGAAATGCTCCCGGCCAACGATCCGATTTATCTCCAGGCGACCACCGCCTGCCTCTCCGCCATCATCGTGATGCAAGTGGTGAACGTGTTTCTCTGCCGCAGCGAGCGCGGATCGGCATTTACCTGGGGCGTCTTTCTCAATCGAATGATCCTGCTGGGCATCGCGGTCGAAATCGCGCTTATTCTTCTCATCGACTATACGTCCTGGGGAAACCGGCTGTTCGGCACCGCGCCCATAGCACTGGACGTTTGGCTCTACGTCGTACCGTTCGCGTTTGCCATGCTGCTGTTCGAAGAATTGCGCAAAGCGCTGGTGCGCCGCTTATACACCGTTGACGAAATCCGGAGAAATCATTCATGAAGAGCTACCGCAAGGAACTCTGGTTCAACATCCCCACGCGGCGGGCATTCATCAACATCACGCCGCAGATCGAGGAATGCCTACAAGAAAGTGGTATAAAAGAAGGTCTCGCGCTGGTCAATGCCATGCACATCACCGCCTCGGTGTTCATCAACGACGATGAGGAAGGCCTGCACCACGATTTCGATGTCTTTCTTGAAAAGCTTGCGCCTCACGAACCGATCAAGCAGTATCGTCACAATGACACCGGAGAGGACAACGCTGATGCGCACATCAAACGCCAACTTTTCGGCCGTGAGGTCGTGGCAGCGGTAACAAAAGGTAAACTCGACTTCGGGCCGTGGGAACAGATTTTCTACGGTGAATTCGACGGCCGACGTAAGAAGCGGGTGCTGGTAAAAATTATTGGAGAATAGCGAGAGCAACCATGAGTGAGGAACAAACCAAAGCTTTATCTCTCAAAGCTGCGTACGCATTTGGAGCTACACACGGATTAGAGCACGAGGTCAACGAAATCCGCGACATGGATATTGAGTGGGATTCGAGCTACACGTCTACTCTTCGTCGTGGTTATATCGTCGACTTATTTGAGAAGCACGGGATATTTGACGAATTCAAAGCAAAACATTGGCTATACGGTAATAGTCCAGGTGGTGAGCGCAAACGTAGATTTTACTTTCGCGTCAAAAAACAATATGAGGATTACCTTGCTGGACGTGGCCCCGAAACAGGATCCGTAGAGGAAATCGAAGACAATGAAACTGATCAACAGTTTGCTGCAGAAGCCGACCTTCGCGATTTCCTGGCTAAGAATCTGAATTGTATTGAGCAAGGGCTTACTCTGTACCAATCGGGGGATCAAACTGGCATTGAATTTCCAATTGAAGGTGGCTACATAGATATCCTCGCAGTTGACCGAAATCGGCGCTTCGTCGCGATAGAATTGAAAGTCAGCAAAGGACGCAATAAAGCTGTAGGACAAATCCTCTACTACATGGGATGGGTTGATAAAAACCTTGGCACCGCGCCATGTCGCGGCATGATAATCGCAAAAGAAATTCCTGATGATTTGATATTAGCTGTGCAACGCGCCCCAGGAATTTCCCTTTATAAATACAACCTGAGCGTATCGGTCGAACCTGTAGCGCTAAAAAGTTGAACCAGGTTTATATTTAACAAAAACACAAAGGGCGCTGGATGCGCCCTTTGTGTTTAATGAATTGATATGACTACAAATTAAATCTTTGGTAGTGTCACGCCCTGCTGGCCCTGATACTTCCCGCCGCGATCCTTATATGAAGTCTCGCAAACCTCGTCGCCTTCGATGAAGATCACCTGCGCCACGCCTTCGTTGGCGTAGATTTTCGCGGGGAGTGGCGTGGTGTTGGAGAACTCCAGCGTCACGTGCCCTTCCCATTCCGGCTCGAGCGGCGTGACGTTCACAATGATGCCGCAGCGTGCATAAGTGCTTTTGCCAAGACAGATGGTGAGTACGTTGCGCGGGATGCGGAAGAACTCCACGGTGCGCGCGAGCGCGAAGGAATTCGGCGGGATGATGCACACGTCGCCCTTGAAATCCACGAAGCTGCTCGGATCGAACTTCTTGGGATCGACAATCGTGGAATTGATGTTGGTGAAAATCTTGAATTCGTCCGAGCAGCGGACGTCGTAACCATAGCTCGAGGTGCCGTAGGAAACGATGGGGCCGTTATTGGCGCGCTTGACCTGGTTCGGTTCGAACGGCTCGATCATGCCATGGCTCGCCGCCATGCGGCGGATCCATTTGTCTGATTTGATTCCCATAAGAAGGCGCTATTTCACCGCAAAGACGCAAAGGGTGAGGCGGGGTTCTCGCGAATGTTCAGTGAACATTCGCGCCGCCGAACGGGTGCAACGAATTTTGTTGCACCCTGGGCCGCAATGTCAAGAAATGTCTTTGCGCTCTTCGCGTCTTTGCGGTGAATGTTGTTATGTATTTTGGATGACGATGCTCGGGAACTTGGCCGAGAAGTCCTTCTTACGCAGCGACAACTTGGCGGCCACGCGTCGGGCGATATCGCGGTAAATCTGCGAGATGCGGCACTCGGGATCGGCCACCACGGTGGGCTTGCCGGAATCGGTTTCCACGCGGATACGCATGTCGAGCGGAAGCGAACCGAGGAAATCGACGTCATTTTGCTCGGACATCCGCTCGCCGCCGCCGGTGCCGAAAATGTGCTCCTCATGCCCGCACTTGCTGCAGATGTGCGTGCTCATGTTCTCGATCACGCCGATCACGGGGATGTCCACCTTCTCGAACATCTTGAGGCCCTTGCGCGCGTCCAGCAGCGCGATGTCCTGCGGCGTCGTGACGATGACGGCGCCGGTGACCGGAACCTTCTGCGCCAGCGTCAGTTGCACGTCGCCGGTGCCCGGCGGCAAGTCCACGATCAGGTAATCAAGGTCTTTCCAGTTGGTGTCGCGCAGCAGCTGCTCCAGCGCCTGCGTCACCATCGGACCGCGCCAGATCATCGGCGTCTCTTCGTCAACGAGATAACCGATGGACATGGACTGCAGGTGATAACTCATGATGGGCTCGAGCGACTTGCCGTCCTTGGATTCGGGCTTCATCTTCGCGCCGAGCATGGTCGGCTGGCTCGGGCCGTAAATGTCGGCATCGAGAATACCGACGGTGGCGCCTTCCGCGGACAGCGCCAGCGCCAGGTTCACGGCCACGGTGGATTTGCCCACGCCGCCCTTGCCGGAGGCGATGGCGATGATGTTTTTCACGCCTTCAATGGGCTTTACGCCCTTCTGCACGCCATGCGCGGCAATGCTGAATGAAACATTGACCGTGGCATCCTTGACGCCGGCAATGGCGGACACTTTTTCCTTCAGCTTGGAGGCCAGCGTCGCCACATATCCCTTGGCCGGGTAACCGAGAACGACATCCACGGTCACCTTGCCGCCGTCGACGGTGATTTTTTTCACCGCCTTGGCCGCGACCATGTCCTGCTCGAGGTAGGGATCGATCACCTCTTTGAGCGCTGTTTCAACTTGCTGCTGGGAAACGTCGGCCATGAAGCTCACTCCAGATTCGGTCTGTCAGGGGGCGCACATGCTACACCGCGGACCGAAAAAAGTCATGGAGCGCCCAGTGCCCGAGGCGAATGCTCTTTCGGCAATGGGCGCTAGTAGCCGCAATGAGCTAAGTTTCCCTGGGTACAATGCTGCCGTCTCCGAATGAGTTGTAACACGGGATCCGGCGGCTGGGGGCGGCGCAAAGGCGGAAATTCCCTTATGATACCGGGGTTAAACCTGAGAGAACCGCCCGCCATGTTATCGTGGCGGCGATTTTATGCCCGAGAAGAAACGCACAATCCTCGTCACCAGCGCCCTGCCCTACGCCAACGGCCCGTTGCACATAGGGCATCTCGTGGAATACATCCAGACCGACATCTGGGTGCGTTTCCAGAAAATGCGCGGGCACGAGTGCTGGTACGTCTGCGCCGACGACACCCACGGCACGCCGGTGATGCTGCGCGCCCAGCAGGAAGGCATCACGCCGGAAAAGCTCATCGCCCGCATGAGCGCGGAACACCAGCACGACTTCGCCGACTTCGGCATCGGCTTCGACAACTACTATTCCACACATTCGGACGAGAACCGCGAACTCGTCACGGAAATTTATCGGCGGTTGTCCAAGGCCGGGCATATTTCCAAACGCACGATCAAGCAGGCCTACGATCCGGTCAAGAACATGTTCCTGCCCGACCGTTTCATCAAGGGCAACTGCCCGCGCTGCAACACGCCGGACCAGTACGGCGATTCCTGCGAGAACTGTGGCGCGACCTATTCACCGACCGAATTGAAAAACGCGGTCTCCGCGCTCTCCGGCGTGCCGCCGGTGGAGAAGGATTCGGAACATTACTTTTTCAAACTCGGTGACTTCGAAGCCTGGCTGCGCGAATGGCTGCACCCGGACATCACCCAGGTGCGTCACGTGCAGCCGGAAGTGGCGAACAAACTTTCCGAATGGTTCGATGCCGGGCTCAAGGACTGGGACATCTCGCGCGATGCGCCCTACTTCGGCTTCGAGATGCCGGATGCGCCGGGAAAATATTTCTACGTCTGGCTGGATGCGCCGGTGGGCTACATGGCGAGCTTCAAGAACCTGTGCGCGAAGCAAGGTCTCAAGTTCGACGACTTCTGGGGCAAGGATTCCAAAGCCGAGCTCTATCACTTTATCGGCAAGGACATCCTCTACTTCCACACGCTGTTCTGGCCGGCGATGCTGGAAGGCGCGGGTTTCCGCAAACCGACGTCGGTGTTCGCGCACGGCTTCCTCACCGTCAACGGCACCAAGATGTCCAAATCGCGCGGCACCTTCATCACCGCGCGCTCGTACCTCAACCACCTTCATCCGCGCTATTTGCGTTATTACTTCGCGGCCAAGCTGAACGGCCGGGTGGAGGACATCGATCTCAATTTCGACGACTTCACGGCGCGCATCAACAGCAACCTCATCGGCAAATACGTCAACATCGCCTCCCGCGCCGCCGGTTTCGTCACCGACCGCTTCGGCGGGAAGTTAAGCCAGGAGGCCGTCAACAAGGAATTACTGCATGAAACCCAGAAGGCGGCGGATACCATCGCGGAACACTACGAAAACCGCGACTACGCCGAGGCAGTGCGCCTGATCATGGGGCTCGCGGACAAGGCCAATGCCTTCGTGGACGACCGCAAGCCCTGGCTCATGGCCAAGGACCCGGCGCAGAACGAGCATCTGCAGCAGGTCTGCACGACCAGTCTCAACCTGTTCCGTCTGCTGACGATTTACCTCAAACCGATCCTGCCGAAGATCGCGGAGGACGTCGCCACATTCCTTAATATCCCTCCGCTCACCTGGGCGGATGCCAAAATGCTGCTCACCGATCACACCATCAACCCGTACCAGCATCTGGCCGCGCGCGTGGACCCGAAGAGCATCCCCGCGCTGCTCGATGAATCCCAGAAGGACATGAAGACCATGGCCGAGAAAACTTCCGAAACCATCACCCAGACGAGCGATCTCGCACGTCATCCGATCCTGCCCGAAATCAGTTACGAGGACTTCGCCAAGGTGGATTTGCGCATCGCCCGCATCGTCAAGGCCAGCCACGTGGAAGGCGCGGACAAGTTGCTGGAATTGACCATCGACCTCGATGGCATCACGCGCACCGTGTTCGCCGGCATCAAGGAAGCCTACAAACCAGAAGATCTCGAAGGACGGCTCACTGTGGTCGTGGCCAACCTCGCGCCACGCAAAATGAAGTTCGGCCTGTCCGAAGGCATGGTGCTCGCCGCGGGTCCCGGCAAGAAAGATTTGTGGATTCTCTCGCCGGATGAAGGCGCGCAACCCGGGATGCGGGTCAAGTGATACTTATGTTTCGGTGCACTGCCGGCATCCCGGCAGTGCACCGAAACAGGGCATAACCCTCGCTTCATTCCGGCGTCAGTATCAAAAATTCCATTCGGATTAGGCTTTTAGGTAATAACCAGTCCCCTGTCAGTACCGGGGTGCTGACTTACGTGGACGAAGGTCAAATCGGCAACTAAGCTTGAATTAGTTGTGGTTTGGGAAGGGAAAGCATGGAAAGCGGGGCGCAGATGATGCGCCCCGCTTTTATTTTGGCAAACAGAACATCAATAAAGAATTCATAAGGAGGTGCGGACAAGTTAACAATGAGGTGGAGTAAATGCGTAACCAGAAATTTCTTCCAGCGTTAATTTTTACCGTTGCAACCAGCGGCGGATTTTCAATCCACGACGTCCAGGCCTCCTCGGTTTCACCGTCCGAATGGTTCGTAAACGATCCGCTCAAAGTCCTGATGGTGGATGGCAAGGACCGCGATTCCCATGTCTCGATTCGAGCCTGGCTCGACACGCCGAAGCGGTCGGCGTTTGATTTCGGTTTCATCCGTAACGACAGCTTTCTCCCCATTACCGGCAAATCACGCAACAAGGGCGATTACACGTTCGCGGGCGGTTCCAGCGTCGATTTTGCGCTGCGCAACAAGGGAAGCGACAACCTGTTCGGCACCGCCGATGACTTGATCTATCGTCTCTCCGACAGTGCCGGCTACGCCTCGCAACATTATTTTGCGGCCATCGATCCCGCCAAGTCGCGCCATCCGGTGGTGACGGAGACCTACTACCGGATCTTGAGCCTGAACTGGGACTTGAATCTCGACGGCATCGCCGACGCGCACGCGCTGCTTAAAATCAGGGGCAGCCAATACGACGGCATGATGCCGGCTCCCACGGCGGTATCGCTCCCCGGTGCTTCCTGGCTGCTGGGTTCCGGTCTGGCGGTGCTGGGAGTCACGGCGCGGCGCCGGAAACGGCCCGCGTAAAGCAGGAGTTCCTGGTAGTCAGCGATTTCATTTTGCGGGGGGTGCCCATCATCCCCGGGTCAGTACACCCCGGTGATGAATTTTTTCACCGCCCGCGCGTAGTCCGCATACTCACTGTACTTCTCCCGCAACCAGATTTCCTCGTATGCCGCCTTGCGATCGAAGAAGAACGCGAGGCCCGGCGCATACAAAACACCGATCTCACACAGCCACCACAAGGCCCACCCCAGGCTTATCAACATCACTGCCGTATACATCGGGTGACGCATTAACCGGTAGGCGCCTTGCCGCTGCAGCGTGGCGTCGGCGAGCGGTTTGGGGAAAGGCGTGAGGGCTTTGCCCAGACTCGCAAACCCCCAGACGGCCAGCAGCACGCCCAGCAGGGTGACCGCCACACCTCCCATAGGCACCAAACCGGCAGGGGTAAAATGTCCGCGGCCATGTAGCACCGGAATCATGAACGCGAACAGCATCATCGGAACCTGGGCCAATACCCATATTCCACCACGGGACACGAATGAATTATTCTGCGGCATGCGGCTGAAGTTCCGGTTTGCCAGCGCACGGTAACGCTTGTTGCCTGAGGCGTAAAGCGCGGCCATACTCTCCGGCCATGTCCACACACGCCCGACAAGCCGCTTCCGCCGACCGGATCGACGCGTGGCTGCCGCAGACGCAATGCACGCAATGCGGTTACCCGCGCTGTCGTGACTATGCCGAGGCTGTCGTCACGGGCTCCGCCGGCATCAACCAGTGTCCGCCGGGCGGCGAGGTCACGATCGCCGCGCTCGCCAAGCTGCTGAATGTTCCGTCTGAACCATTGAATACACGCTTTGGCATTCACAAGCCGCGCGCCCGCGCCGTCATCGACGAAGCCGTCTGCATCGGCTGCCGCAAGTGTCTCGACGTCTGTCCGGTGGACGCCATCCTCGGCGCGCGCAAGCTGATGCATACCGTCATCGCGGACGAGTGCACCGGCTGCGAACTGTGCCTGCCGCCCTGCCCGGTGGATTGCATCGCGATGCAAGCGGTCGACGCCGCGTCCGATTCACAACCGTGGCCGGAGTACACGCGCGCGGAGGCGGATCGCTGGCGCGTGCGGACCGGGAATCGCCTGCGCCGCCGGGCGCGCCGCAAGCGCGCACGGCACGGGACGCCGCACTCCACCGAATCGGCGGCGCCGCTGCCGCCCGATCGCGAGCGGATCCGCGCCGAGATACGCGCCGCCGTGGAGCGAGTAAAGACGAAAAGAAAATTTAGACAGGATTAACAGGGCGAAGCGGGGCGGT
>ERZ1292633.3045-Hain-H41-02um-R1-3045-length-16623-cov-5_pt1 | contig 16623 bp, 12 predicted proteins | sample MGYA00564406_ERZ1292633 | MGnify/ENA primary metagenome ERZ1292633 (study PRJEB36523, sample SAMEA6512639) | groundwater metagenome | collected 2019-01-08 | study: AquaDiva: Metagenomics assemblies of 32 groundwater samples | reverse complement strand
CTATTATATTAATTTGTACTATACTAGGTATTTTTGCAGCCTGTTTTTATTCTGTTTGTTTTGGAATAATTATTTTTGCTTATAAATATTCATAGAAAAATATTAAAAAATAAAATTTTTTTTAATAAACATGTAAGAAAAGCTTTCCTAGTTGAGTTTAACTTTTAACTTAGTCAAACTAAAGATTATGATATAATCCAATAAGTTAGAATAAATTAGGTTAAATAAAATTTAATATTTATGAAAGAAAAACCATACTACGAACAAACCGCAATGTTAAAAGGCGAATTTCTTGAAACTGTCTCACAAATGTTTTTACAAGATTTTGGAAAAATAGTAATAATTTCTGAATTACATATTTTAAAACAAGGTGATGGTAATACCCTCTTTTATGTAATTACACAAGAAAACTACAAATTTTTAGTAGATTTGACAGGTATTAAAGGTAATGATTTAATGTATTGGATTGAAAGTATAGATTTTGCAGGTAAAGTAACTGATATTTTTTATACCCAAGACCAAATTGTAACTGTTTTTTCAAGAGGTGAAAAATATAATAACGAATATTTAGTTTATTTTTATATTTATGGTAATAAATACCCAGCTGTAAGATTTATTCCATCTGATCTCTATGATAAATATATTAAAATGTTAAGCTCTCAATATGTAAGACATGAAATGAAATTTCTTCCTGAACATATTTTTGAAAAAAATGATCTTTAAAATAAATGAATATAAAAAAAAAAGTACTATTGTGTTTTTTGCTTTTATCTATTAATTCTTGCTCTGATGAAGTTGCTGTAGTAAATAAAACATCTGCTCAAACATCTAACCCAACTACTAGTGATAAAAATCCAGAATCAACCTCTCCAAATAGCTATATTCCACCAGCATTAGTAGAGCAAGTTAAACTACAAGAACAAATAGCTAAAGATACTCAAAACTTATTGTCAAAAGGAGTTGATGCAAAAAGTATTTTCCCTTTTGGTACATCAGAATCGGATTGGGGAGTTAGACCTCAAATTGCAGGAACTTATGAAGATTTAAAAGATTTACAAGGAAATAATGATGGTATTTGGGAAAATGAAAAAGATCTAAAAGGTTTACTAAGAGGAATAGGTACAAATTCAGATTTTAAAGAATGGTTTGAAAAACCAAAAGATGCCAGAAAAAATACTATTTCAACAACTCTTATAATAAAAGAACTTAATGATTTTCTCTCTGCACAAGAACAAAGATGGAAATTAAAAGCGACTTTTTTAGATAGCAATAAAATAAAATATGGAAAACTTTTTTCAGTTCAAAAAGCAATTAATTTACTAAGGTTTAATAGAAAGCCATCTGATGTGGTTGAAGGATTTGTAAAATCTGATGGAAAAGTAAATGGCATAAAAATCGAATCCCGAGATATTTTTTGGCAAAGGTTTAAGCCAATATCTGCACCAAATGGAAAAATGATTTTATTTTCACCAGGTTATCAAGAAACAGGTAGAAATTTTTATGAACAAATAGATAAACTAAATAAAATAGGTTTTGATGTAGTTGTAATGGATCATCAATGGGGTGGTCAAACAAAAGTTCAATACCAAGGTGTATTAGATAGAGGATATGGTTTAGCTTTAGATGTTGCTTCCATGGCATATCTTTGTGATGCTATTTTAGAAAAAGAGTACAAAGATATGCCAAAAAAAGAATTAATTCTTTCTGGAAACAGTGTTGGTGCTTCTGCTGTTTTAATGGCATTAACTCTTAATGACAATGATAAAATAGTATTAGAAAGAGATCTTTTTATGCCTAAAAATCTTAGAGCAGTTTTGCAATCTGTTTTTTTAGGAATTGAAGAAAGTAAAATAAAAGATATTATTTATAAACTACAAATGAAAGAATCAAATAAAACAATAGAACTTTATAATACGGGTTTACCTATTTTTACAAATAATGCTTCGTCCTATCAAAAAGGAGTTCAATATAATATTTTAGAAAATGTAACTACAAAATTTTATGCTATTACTAATGCAAATAAAGATATTAATGAAACTATTACTTCTATAGAATCTGGAATTAAACCAAATAATAATATTTATATAATAAATGCAGATAAAGATCCCTTAGTTGATTTTTCAAAAGTAGAAAATTTAGTTGAAAGTATTGGAAACACAGCTAAACTCACAAAAGTAAATTCTGAAAATCATGTATTTCAAAACACATTAGTGGAGCAGGATTTTTTGGTTAGTATTTTCAAGACATTACAGTAATTCTATTAAATTAAATTTTAGTTAAATTTTAGGTATCATTACTTTAATAAATTAACAAAAGGTTAATATATATCAAATACAAAGTTATACCAATTAAAGATTAGGTAAAATTTTTATTTTTTTTATGATTGAAAGCAAGTTTTTTTCATTATATACGACAATCTAAATACGATAAAATATGTGTCTCTTTAGAGGATTAAAATATATGTCTGTAAGCGGACTTCCTAGTTTCAAGCCAGCTCAAATGGCTGAACTAAATCAAATAAAACAACAATATGCATCAGCAGCAGCAAATGGTAATATATCTCCTAAAGAAAGCAAAGAACTAGAAGCTTCTGCTAAAAAATTTGCTTTAGCCAATAATATAACAAATCCAACCGATATAAAAGCTATTACAGAACATCTTTCATCTGGCTTTTCACCAGATTATTCTGCGGCAACAAATGCAATTAGAAGTGGTTTAACATCAAAACTTGCTGCTAATTTAGCGGAAACATCAAAAGGAGCAGAACAACAAGAAAATGAAAGTATTTGGGGTAAGGGGGCAAGAATGATGAAACAATCATTACCTGATGCCGTTACAGCAGTTGTTCTACCATTTAGTGATAGAGATGCAAAAACAGGTGATACTAAAGAGCAAACAGTTGAGCAGAAAAAAGCTGGGCAAGCAAAAGTAGAATCACGTTCTAATGCAAATTCAGCTAAATTTGTATCAGCATTTAATAATGCAGTTGATACTCATTGTGTTGGAAAAGCTTTAAGCAGTACAGGTAATTTAAAAGCTGGTGCAAACGTTCCTGCTGAAGCTCATTTAGACACTAAAAATTTACAAGGTTGGACGGGAAAAGAATGGACTGGAATCTCAGCATCTGGAACGATGTCAGCAAAAGAAAAAGCTTTTGCAAATGCAAATGCAGGTAAATCTCTAGTTCAAATGGGAAGACATACAGAAGTTTTTGCTGGTTTTGATAAAGATGGTGGAATAAAATTAGGAAATGGAAAAACTATTTCAAAAGAAGAAATTGCTAGTGGTGTAGTTAATATTTTTGTTCCTGCTAAAGCTGATGGAATAAAAGATAATGCTCAGGGTGTTGATAAAAGAGTTCATGATTTTAAAAACTTTAGTATTCATAATGCTGATTTAGACCCTTCTAAAAATGCAAGCCCTGATGCAAGAAATGTTAAAAAATTTATGGTATTAATGACAGATCCTGCAATGAAGCAAGCTTCAAGTAAAATAGCTGAATTAGCTTCAAAAACACCAGCAGACTATGATGGAATTAAAGCACTTCTAAAAACAAAAGGAATTGAAATGAACGATAAGAGTATGAAATCTCTTATAAGTACAATGTCAGCAGAACTATCTCCTCCTATGAAACTAAAAGATAATTATGGACATGAAGTAAAAGGAGCTAATGGAAAACCTATAGAATTTAAGAATGTTTTTCAAGCACTTCAAAAATTAACTTCCGAGCCTTATGCTCCTTTAGTAAAAAATAATATAATACGTCTTATTGAACACACAGATTCTGAGAATACTAAAGCAACTCATACTGCTGATGGTGAAGAATCAGATAAAGGAAAAGTTATGATGAAAGAGTTACAAGCATTAATAAATGGCGATGATGGATGTTAATATATTAGTAAGTAAAAGTATTAACTTAGATAGTTAAAATTCAGATTTTTTTCTAAAGAACGCTTGTGTGAGGAATGCTTTAAAAGCATTCCTTTTTTTATATCCAATCTTTTATTTTTTTTCAATTTTTCCAAAATAAATATTTTTCTCATTATTTTCAGAATCTAACAATAGAATAGATCCATCATTATTAATTCTAAGTAATTCCCCTTCTATAATATTTTCTAGTTGTTTTATTTTTATTAATTCATTTTTTTTATAAAGTGAGCTATTTATTTTATCCATTATTTTTTGAACTTCATTTTTTTGAGATAAAAAATAGTTTTTAGTAAAATTTTCTATAAAAGTATCTAAAATTTCATTTTTATTAAATTCTTTATTAATTTGCTCTTTAATTGAAGTAGGAATATTGTCATGGAAAGATTTTGAAAAATTTTGATTTACATTGATACCACATCCTATTATTATATAGTCTATTGAATTACCTTTAAACTTTCCTTCTGTTAATACGCCAGAAATTTTTTTGTGATTAACTAAAATATCATTAGGCCATTTTATTTTTATTTCTTCAGTTATTAAAAAACTTGTTAAAGTTTCTAAAATAGATATTCCTGCTATTAATGACATTAAATTAATATTTAGGATTGGTCTTATAATAAAAGAAAAATATAAACCGCCTAAATTAGATTCCCAAGTATTTCCAGCTTGACCTTTACCATTGCTTTGCTTTTCTGATATTACAAATGTAAAATCATTTATAAAGTTTTTCTCTGATAATCTTTGTATTTCAAGATTTGTAGAATCTATTTCATCATAAAATACTTTTTTTATCTTATATTCGCTCATATTCATTTATTCAATTATTTTTTTTATTTTATCAATTATATTATTACTTTTATATTCTATTTTTAGATAATATTCTAATGCAAGATCAAAATTATTTTTGTAAAAATAAAAATCAGCTATTTTTTCAAAAAATACATTATCTTCTTTACATAGTATTTCAAATTCTTTTAAATATAAATCAATATTTTTATTTTTATTTATTAAATTAGATATTTTATTATTTAAATATTTTTTTCTATGTTCTATATTATCTCGATAAATTTTTTTTTGTTTTATCTTTATAAAGTCAGATTCAATTAATTCAAATATTTTTGACCAAGATAATTTTTCTATTATTTTTTTACTAGAAAGTTTTGTTTTTTTCTTTATTTTATTAATATTATTAAAAACATAACGCATATTTTTTTTTAAATTATCTAAATTAGGTTCTGCATAATCTTGAATAATTTCATAATCTATAAAAAAAGAAGTTTCGTTAGAAGAAAATTCTTTAGCTGGACCAAAACCTGTAACGATTACTGGTAACTCACAAGCTATAGCTTCAGCTATAGGCATACCAAACCCTTCAGCTCTATATGGTTGAACATAGCAATCACAAATACTATATAGAAAAGGTATATCTTCAATTTTAATATTTTCATTTATAATAATAATTTCAGGTTTTTCTTTGTTATCGACCTGAGAATATATTTTTTCTATTATAGATTCTGCTTTATAGTATGATTTACTTCCAAATGTTTTTATTACTAATGATACATTTTCATTTTTGTTAAACTCTTCCAAATAAGCTTTTATTAAAATATCTACCCCTTTTCTATGTATAATTCCACCAACGAAAAGAAATTTAAATTTTTTACTTTCTTTTAATTTATTAATACTTTCAATCCCTATTTTTTCTTTAATTTTATCTAAATTAAAAATTTCACTATTTATTCCACAAGGTATTATTGATAATTTTGATTTTATAATATTTTGTTCAATAAGCATATTTTTTACATGATTACTTATGCACCAGACTCTATCAACGTAAAAATTTATATGATTTATAATATTTTCTGGTATTTTACCTGTTTCCCAAGGAAAAATAAGAATATAATATCCTTTTTCTGGTATCGGTAAATTTTCTGGTAAACAATTTCGGATATAAAAATCATCTGAATAAATATTTATTTTATTAAATTTTGATTCTAAATCATCATAATAGTTATAATCTTCTTTTTTTATTTCTGTATAATAATCATGAGGTAAAATAGCTAAATTATAATTATTTTTTTTTAATATTTCTAACTCTAATTCTCTATTAATTACAGAAAGACTATTATATAAAAATTGATTACCTTCCCAAGTTATATTAATTTTATTATTTTCTTTTTTATTTGTTTTAATAGTTAATAAATGAAATTCATTTCTATTTATTTTTAAGGTATTACAAGATAAATAGGTATTTTGGGCTATGTTATATTCTGATAATAAACTTGTAATTTCTTTTTTACTTCTATTATTTGAATTTGGAAAAAATTCAGAATTTGAAAAGATTATAATATTATCAACTAAATTTAAGTTTTTATTTATTATTTCTAATAATCCTATATCAGAAATTTTTTCGCAATTATCTAAAAATAAAAGTGTTCCTAATTCTTCAGCTTGTTTTATAATAAATACTATTTTTTTATAAATATCACTTTCGTTTAATTCATAATTCTCTTTTGAAAAATTATCTAAAATATCAATACTAAATTTATTAAAAGCTTTATTTTTTTTGAACTCAACTTTTTTTTTGTAATAAATATTATAATTAATAGTTATATTACTAATTGAAGTAAACAAAGACTCTTTATTATGTATTTTATCTTTTTTAATATGATTTGATAATAAATATACTTTATCTTTTTCATTTTCTACAAAAATAAAATCATATAAATTTAATGCTTTTATATCATCAAAAATAAACTCGTTTTTATATTCAAAAATAAAGATATTTATGTGAGCTTTTTTAAATATTGCATATTTTTCTGAATAATGGAAAAAGAATTTTTTTTCATTTGGATCAATTAACTAATCAAGATCATCTTCAAATAAAAGATAATTGCTTTTAAAATCTGTATTTAGCTCTTTTTCAATAAATAAAAAATCACTTACATCAGATATTTTTAAAAGAGTTTTTTTTTCTTCAGAATCTAAGTTGTTTTTTTTATTTATGGATATAAACATATAGTCTTATATAAATTCTGATAAATATTTGATTTTAAAATTAAATATATAATTCTATTGTTTATTTTCTTTAATAGTTCTATGAACTTCTTCTATTATTTGACTCTCAGTTTTATTTTGATAGATCCAACCTTGTATTTTTCTAAAAAGCTTTCCTATCAATTTTTGTGTTGAAGTTAATTCAACTTTTTTACTTTTTGTAGCCCAATCATCATTAAAGGTTGTTAAAAACTTAGAAATAGCTTCTTGATCATTATGAGCTATAGCAATTTCATGATTTCTAGTAAGTGCATGATATGTCATGTTAGCACTTCCCATTACCATAGTTTTATTATCAATAATCATAACTTTAGCATGAAGAACTTGGTCTTTTTTCTGAGGAACATACCATTTTACAGGAATACCAACTTCATCTAATAACATAACTGAACCAAAATTTGCTAATCCTTCTATAGGTAATTTATCTAAAATTTTATTATATTTACCAATATCGGCTTCATCTACAATAACTCTTACCTCAACACCTCTTTTTTTAGCTTCAGTTAAAGCATCAACAATAGGTTTATAATCTATAAGTAACATTTCTATATCAATAGATTTTTGAGCTTGGTTTATTTTTTGAAGCATCAAATTATCAATACTTTGTGAACCAAAACCAGTTTGAGCTAATTCTACTGTATCATTTCCAGCTAAATCTTTTTTATTGCTTTTTACAACAAGATTAGGAGCTTTAGAATAATTTTCATCTGCTATTTTTGAAAGCTCTTTTACAGAATCACCTTTTAATAAAACCATATAATCATGATTAATAGATTCTGAATCTTTTAAATTCATTCCTCCCATAATAGCTGTTTCGTCGTCTGCAATAATAAGTTTTGCATGACTTATAACTTTTCTATTTGAAAGAAAAGTAGGTCCTTTAGGAAGTTTATCAACAGGAAAGTATCTAACATCAACACCATTTTTTATCATAAAATCATATTCTTTTTTTGCAGATGAAACAAGTTCTGGAATAGTTCCCATTGATTTTTCTGCAATAAATTGAACTTCAAGACCTTGTTTTTTCTTTTCAACAAGTTTTTCAGATATTTTTCTTCCAATAGATTCACCAAAAAGGTAAGTAGTAACAAAAATCTTTTTTTGAGCACTATCGATAACTTTGAATACTTCAGGAAAAATTTGATCTCCATCAGTTAAAAGTTTTACAGAGTTATTTTGTGTAATAATAGGTGTATTATCTAAATCAGATGAGGAAATAACACTAGATTCTGAAGAAATGTCTGTTTGCAAACTACTTTTTTCTGAACAAGAAAATACAAACAATAAAGTTGAAAGAATTATATAATTTTTTATACTTTTCATTTTTTATCCAAAGAACATAATTAAGATAATTTTATCATAAGTTTAAGAAAAAATAAACTAAATTTCTTCTATTATAAAGTCTTTGTATTTTTTATTTAATAACATAAACAGCATACCCTCTTGGTGGTGCAACGAAATAACCAACTCCATCAGGATCAATATAAGTTTCTTCTAAATTATTCATATTTTCACTATAACTAAAAACAATAGGTTTAAGAATAGTATCTTTCCATTTTGTATTTGCATTATTGCCTTTTGCTTCTTCTGAGCTATTATTTAAAATAAAAATAAGTCCATCAGTTTCATTTACTCCATTTCTTTGCATAATATATAGATTTTTATCAACATAAAGAATACTCGTACTACCTACTGCAAAATTTTCATGAACTTGAATTAAAGCTGAAATTCCATCTAATGAATCAATTTTAGATAAAGCATAATTAAAAAAATCTTTCCAAAATATGCAAGGATAACCTTCATGAGTAAGTATATATGAATAGGCAAGCATTTTATCTTTAACAATAGGATCTTTTAAATCTGTATCATGATTTTCAACAAAAGTTACAGCATTAGAAGTCATATCGTTTAATATAGTACCTTCTTGAGAAAGTTCATTTAAATCATAATCATTATTATTACAAAGATCTCTTAATCGAGATCTTAAAGGAAAATCAAAGGCATTTACAGAATTATTTGAGAAACAGTTAATTTTATTTAACCATTTTTTTATATTAGGTATAGTATCCCAAAATTCACCAATTCCATAAGGTTTTATCTCTTCATTATTTCTAAAATAACTTGCTTCTTGAATATGTCTTACCATTAAAGCAGTAAAAGCTTTTACATAATCATATCTAAAACCATCAAAACCTATTTCCTCAATCATCCATCTTGTATATTTAATAAATTCATGAGTAACATAAGGATTTGTATGACAAAAATCAGGCATTTCACCAAAAACACCTTCATCAGAAAACATGTAAGGGGAAGGATGAAAACATTTCCAATCACGATAAAATTTTTTACTTTGAGGATTAAATTTAGTCCATCTGAGTTGATTATCAATAGGATTAAGTTCCTGCTCATCTCCTCCATTATTATGATTAATTATTATATCTGCATACAACTGAATTTGATTATCATGAGCATTTTTTATTAAATTAAGTAATTCATTTTTTGAACCAAACCAAGTTTTTATTCCTCCTTTTTGTTCAAACTCACCTAAATCATAATAATCATAAGGATCATAGCCCATTGATCTAACATAACTACCTTTACTGGCTGGAGGTAACCATAATGCACTAAAACCTTGTTCTTTTAAAAAAGATATTTGTTCCGTTAAAAAATTCCACCATTCAAACTCTTTATTTTCTTTTTCTGGGCAATCAAAATAAAATGCCTGTAATATTACACCCATAAATATTTACTCTTGATATCCTTATAAGGAAAAATTATTTGATATATTTTTATTTTAAAAAACTAAATACTAAAAAGCATTATAGCAAATATATATTTTTATTTTATTAATAATACCTCAAAGCTTTGCTTCAATGTTAATACAAACATGAGTTTGATATTTTTTTAGTAAAAATTACTTTTTAATTACATTCTTCAAATTACTTGTATCGTCATTTCCATTATCTTTACTTCCACAAGTTCTATTATCATAAGGAGGTAAATTGGTATGTACTTTAGCCGCATATTTTAGTTTTTTGAATTCATCAAAATAATCTTTTGCAAGTCTTGGTGAATTAATAACTAAGGTATTTTCATTATTATTATCTTCAGCATTTTTACTAAAATTATATGAACCAGTAATAATAATAGAATCATCTATAATAAAAACTTTATTATGTAAAAGAGCTTGATTTCCATCTAAATAAACAGGGAGTTCTTTTTTTATTAATGTTAAAAAACCCGAATATTTACTTATCATACAGCCATCAAAAATACCTTCTACTTTAACACCATTTTTATGTTTTTCAAGTAATAAATCAATTGTTTCTTTATCTGTTAAAGAAAATGTCATAAAATAGATACTTTTTTTAGCTTTTTTTAATTCATCAATAACCGCTTGTCTTGTTCCACCTCTTGGAGAGAAATATAATTTTATATCTGCTCCAGCTACTTTTACTTGAGGAAAAGGAACTTGACGACCTTCTGCATTGAAAACTTTTTGAACAAACATTCTTTCAAATTCATAAGTATAAGATTGAGCTAATTCTTTAGATACAATTCTAAGAGCATTATTATTATCTCTGAATAATGAATTAACGGTTAAATTCAAAGAACCTGTAAGAACTATTTCTTCATCAATAACAGCAAATTTATGGTGCATTAAGGCTGTTCTTACATCATCAACAACAGTAATACCAGCTTTTTTCATATCTTCAATAGCTTGTCTGGGTTGGCTAGGTCTTACTTTATCATTTAAATTATCACTATCAGTAATAACTCTCACTTTAACACCTCTTTTATGAGCTTTTATTATTGATTTATATGCAGTTTCTTCTTCTATATCAAAAACACATATATCTAAGGTTTTTTTGGCAGTATCAATTAATTTTACAAAAAGTTTATCAGGATTATTAGGATCAGCTCTAGCAATTTTTTCATTTTCTTTATACAAACCTTTGTAAGTATTATTAAATTTTACTTTTAACATTTTATCAAATGATTCTGTATCACTTGCACTGTCTGAAAGAGAATTGTATTCATCTGAAAAATCATCGGTTGAAAATTTACTGTTACATGAAAAAATAACAGCTAAAGACATAAAAGATAAAAATACTTTTTTCAATTTTCAATACCTATAATAAATACAACAGACCTTATAGTAATTGTAACATATTATTACTTAATAACAGTTTAAGATAAGGTTTATTTTTGGTTAAAATTAAGATTATTTTTCTTAACTTTTAAAGTGCTTAAAAAATTTTAACTATTTATATCGAAAAAATTTACTTTTTTGTGATTTTTTTATTACAATATATATATGTAGCATAACAAAAGCTGAGGCTGATTATATGAAAAAAAGATCTTTTTTATTAGTAACCTTATTGGTAATGGGTTTTGCTTGTGCTAAAGCAAAAACTGTTTCTACTATTCCTTCTACTTTACCATCAAGCACTAATGGTGTTGACTCTCAAAATTTTACTCCTACAACAGCAGGTGCTTCAGCTAATCCATCTTATTATGGAAATGGTTCTTATGTAAGTAGTGATACATCAGGCTTTAATTCACCAGCACCTACTACTCCAGATGGGACAACAGCAACTACTCCAACAGATACTTCTACATCAAGCACTGATCCATCTTCTACTGCTGGTGCTGAATTACCAGATGATATTGGTGGTAATTTACCAAATATTGCACCATATACACCACCTGGTGGTGCTGCAGCAAGTACTTATACTTATGTAAATGAATTTCCTTTAGTCGCACAAAGTACTTCAAAAATTGGAGCAATCGTTGGTGCATATCTTCCTTCTAGTGATAAATGGCAATCTGTAGGCATTGCTTCAAATGGAGCAAATGTATATTTAGCATCTGTTGGAACGTCTAATTTTGCTTTTAGTTCTGGAACAGTTATATCTATAAATTCAGAAACTGGTGCCGATATAAAAAAAGTGGGTTCAACTCTTTTAGGAACAAGAAATCCTTTATCAAAAGAAGTTAGAGGAATTTCAATTGATGCAGCAGGGAAAATTTTTGGAGTTGATGGGAAATCTATTTATGTAATAGATAAGCCAAGTAGTGTAACTATTACTGATGCAGGTCTTTCTGGTGCTATAGATACTGCTGTAACAGGGGCTTCTTTAGTAGTTGCAACATCTTCAGGTTTAAAAAAATATGATCCGTCAACATTAACAGGAAAAGCTCCTGTAACAGGTACTGATTTTGGTAAAATTTCTCCTACAGGTGGTATTGGAACAGATAAAGATGGAAATGTTTATGTAGTAGCAGGAAGTATCATAAAAAAAATTACTCCTACAGGTGAAACAACTGATGTAATAAAAGATGCAACTGGTGCTGTTGATGTTGCTGTTGATAGTTCTAATAGAATTTGTGTTCTTTCAAAAGATTCAGTTGTTGCTTATGATAATACAGGTAAAAAAATAACTTCTTTTGGTGGCGAATTTGTTGATGGAAGAGCTATAACAACAAATGGTTCAAATCTTTATGTAGCAGATTTTGGTACTTCTTATAAAGATTCTAAATTTGTAATATATGCTGGTTCACCTCTTTAGAATTTAATCTAATATTTGATTAGATAGAATAGATTTATTGATTTTTAATTAATTTTTATTTATTTAAGCTTTAGTCTGTTTTAAAATTAGACTATACTTGTTTTTTTGCAGGTATTTTCTAATTTTGATATAGCTGTAATTAAAGTAGATTATTTTTTAGTGTTGTATTTGAAATGAATAAATTTAAAATAGGATTAATAAAAGAGGGTAAAACCCCACCTGATAAAAGAGTTGCATTATCTCCTGATAAATGTAGAGAATTACTTGATACATACAATAATCTTGAAATTTTTGTTCAACCTTCTGAAGTAAGAGCTTTTAGTGATAATGAATATAAAGAAAAAGGTATTACATTAAAAGAAGATCTTTCAGATTGTGATTTATTATTAGGTATAAAAGAAGTTCCTGTTTCTCAACTTATCCCTGAAAAAACTTATATGTTTTTCTCTCATACAATAAAATTACAACCATATAACAAAAAACTTTTAAAAGAATTAATAGCTAAAAAAATTAAATTAGTTGATTATGAAGTTATTACAGATAGCAAATCAAGAAGATTAATTGGTTTTGGTAAATATGCAGGTATTGTTGGAACTTACAATGCTTTTCTTTCAACTGGTCAAAAATTAGGTTTATATGACTTAAAACCAGCTAATAAATGTTATGATAAAGAAGAAATGGAAAAAGAATTATCTAAAATTAAATTACCAAAAGACTTTAAAATTATAATTACAGGAGATGGAAAAGTTTTTAGTGGTTGCTTAGAAATATTAAGTAAATTACCATTAAAAAGAGTTTCACAAGATGAGTTTTTAAATATTCAATTTGATGAACCTGTTTATACGTTATTAAAATCAGTTGATTTATATAAAAATATAAAAGGAATTCCTTGGGATACTCAATATTTTTATACTCATCCTGAAGAATATACAGCTATTTTTACTCCTTATACAAAAAAAGCCGATTTGTATATAGCATGTCATTATTGGAACTCTAAATCAGATGTTTTTTTTACAAAACAAGATATGAAAGATAAAGATTTTAAAATTCAAATAATTGCAGATATTAGTTGTGATATTAATGGCCCAATTCCTTCTACCATAAGACCTTCTACCATAGATGAACCTGTTTATGGTTATGATAAATTAAATGATGTTGAATGTTCTTATAAAGATAAAAATGCAATTATGGTTATGGCTGTAGATAATTTACCTTGTGAATTATCAAGATCTGCTTCTGAAGATTTTTCTAATCAATTTATAAGTAATGTTTTACCTTGTCTTTTAGGTGAAGACAAAGAGAATATAATTGAAAGAGGTACTATTACTGAAAATGGTATTTTAAAAGAAAATTATCAATATTTGAGTTCTATGTTGGAATAAGAATAGTCTTGAACAGGATTTAACGGATGAACGCAGATTAACAGGATATTAGAGTGTTTGTTTTTTTGAGCTAAAATAATATAAAAACAGAACAATAAAATATAAATACAATCCTAATCCTGATCATCTTACTAATCATTCCTAAAATACTGTTCCAGAATTTTACTGAAGTTAATTTTATTATTTTTTTCGTCTAAGTACAATTTTTTTTACCTAAATATGATATATTATAGAGCTAATAGCCTTATTTGTATTTAAAAATAAAATAAATAGAAGTATTAAAATTAGGATAAAAAAAATGTCTGATAAAGCTTTTGAAACCGAAGAAAAAAAAGATATTAGAGTTGAAGAACTAAAGAAAAAAATAATTTTATCTTTAGGTGAATGGAGAGAACTAGTAAAACATTATCCTAAATTAATCAGAAACTCACCTGAATATGTTCTTAATGCCCTTGAATATTTTCCTTATGAAAAATTTACTAAATTTGGAAAACCAATGATGAGGTTTGATGCTTTTTCATTATCAAATAAAGCTGATGAAAGACTTGTTGGACATGAGCATATTCAATCTAAATTATATCAAGTACTTAAAACTCTATGTAGAAATAATTCAAAAATGATTTTACTTGTAGGCCCAAATGGTTCTGCAAAAAGTACTCTTTGGAATTCTTTGGCTTATGCCTTAGAAAAATATTCAAAAACCTTTGAAGGTTCAAGATATAAAATAGAATGGATTTTTCCTTACTCTCAAACTTTTAGTAGAAAAATGGGCTTTTCTGACAAAGATAAAGTAGATAATTCACTTTTAGACCAAGAAACATTTGCTTTTATGGATGATGAAAAAATAGAAAGAGTTTCATGTGATTCTAATTGTAGTCCTGCTTTATTATATACTTATGAAGCAAAAAAGAAATATTTTGCCGAATCTAACTCAAAACTAATAGAAGATGAAGAATTATGCCCAAAATGTTATCTAATAATAAAAGAACTTTTAGAAATATATAAAACAAAAAATAAAATTCTTACAATTGATGATCCAGACGATATTTTAACCCTTATATCTCGACATATAAGAATAAAAAAGATAGAAATGTCAAAAATATATCAAGAAGGTATTTCTTTTATTGATCCTAGTACAGATCCAAGAGCCTTTGGTGCTAAAGATAGAACACCTTATTATATGAAAAAACCAGGCCCAGAAATTTTAAAAAATATCATGGAAAAACTACCTGAGTTTGAAGGACCTCTTTCAAAATCTGCAAATGGTTTATTAATAATGGAAGATTCTTTAGAAAGTATTTTAGCTTTTATAAATCAATTTTTAAATGATAAAAGAAAAATAAATATCTCTGGTGAAAGATTTAAATTAGATATGATGTTGGCAGGAAGTATTAATCCTGAAAAACTTAATATGATAAAAGAAAATCCAGAATTTAATAGATTTATATCAAGATTAGAAATTATTTATGTTCCTTATTTATTAGAATATTCTAAAGAAGCCAATGTTTATAAGATAAAAATAGATGATTTAAGAAAAACTTATCATATTGCACCTTATACAGAAAATATTTTTGCTCTTTTTAGTGTAATGACAAAATTAAAACCAATAATGACTAATAAAAACTTTGATAAAGAATTTGAAGAAAATAAAAGGCTTTATAAGTTAAAACCTAAATTAAAAAATTTAACAACCTTACAAAAAGCAAAATTATATGATTCGCTTGAAATTCCTAAAAAATCAGGTGATGAGTATTTTACAGATGAAGAACATGAAACAATAAAAGATGGTTTGGATCTTATTCATAATGAATGGTTTCATGAAGAAGGAAGAGGTTATGGAATATCTTATAGAGAAGTAGATGCAATCATAGATAGAGCTTTAATGAATTCATCAAAAGGCTTTTTATCACCAATTTCATTAATTAATGAGTTAAAATATATAATAAAAACTGAAGGTCAAGATTATTCTTTTTTACAAATAAAAAATAATCCAGATAACCAAAATTATCTAAAACTTATTGATTATCTTGAAGAAGAATATTTTAGTATCTTAAATCAAGAAATGAGAGATATATTTAATTTAGATTTTAAAGGACAAATTTTATCTAGTTTAGAATCTTATATGTTTGAAGGTTTAAAAGTTGTTTTATTTGAAAAAACAGCGATAAAAAATAAAGGTGGTGCTGATGTTACCAAAACATTTTTAGAATCAAGAGAAAAGTTAGTTTTTGGTTATATTTTAGATGATAAAAAAAGAGAAGATTATTGGTTTAAATTTGCAGCAGAATCTGATCCTAAAAAATCTAAAGTTGAAAACATTTCTATTATTTTTGAAAACCATGTAAAAGAAGCTCAATTAAGAATATATTCAGAGAAAAAACAAGAATTATCTCAAAACTTAGATGATATTTTACTTTACTTAGAAAAAGATAAATTAGAGAGTTTAAATATGGAACAAAATGAAAAAGTTATAAGTAGTGTAAATAAACTTTATGAAAAAGGTTACAATAAAGATTCTGCAATGGAATTAGTAGGATATTTAAAAAGTAATTTGGATAAAACCATAGATAAAAAGTAAGTATTTAAATGTACTGTATATAGATTTTCTAAAAAATGTATTTAAAAAAAAATTACAAGATTAAAAGCCAATGTTCTTGTAGGGACGTTTTATGAAACGTCCT
>ERZ1292633.3044-Hain-H41-02um-R1-3044-length-16623-cov-5_pt1 | contig 16623 bp, 9 predicted proteins | sample MGYA00564406_ERZ1292633 | MGnify/ENA primary metagenome ERZ1292633 (study PRJEB36523, sample SAMEA6512639) | groundwater metagenome | collected 2019-01-08 | study: AquaDiva: Metagenomics assemblies of 32 groundwater samples | reverse complement strand
GGTATCTACGCCGTCTCCGGCAACCAGAACGTCACGTCGCGGGCCGCCTAGCCGCATCGCATTGATCCAATCGAAATTCTCGAACATCTCGGGGGCTCCTTTCCTGGGACCCGGGGGTTAGCGGCGCTTCCGGCCCGCTTCGAGCTGAGACGCGCGACCCGCCGCGGCGGCGGCCAGTTCGCGGTCCTTTGAGTTAATGGCGATGTCACGATAGGCGTCGTGCGCGCGAACGACCTGTTTCGTCTTCTCGTAGAGGAAGGCACAGCGCGCGACCGCCGAGAGCCGGAACGCGTTCTTCCGGTCCGGCGCCGCCGCGGCGCGTTCGTAGGCCTTCAGCGCTTCCTTCTCGCGGCTCTGGGCCTCAAGGACGCGCCCCAGCCGGAAGAGCAGTTCGATCGAGAGCGGACCGCGGGGGCCCGCGTCGAGCGCGCGATTCAGCTCTGCTTCGGCGCTTGCCGGATTGCCCGAGGCCTCGTCGAGGTCGGCCAGTTGATAGGCGACCTCCGCCGCGCGCGAATCGGAGGGGAACTCCTGGCGATGGCTCATCAGGCTCGCCCGCGCCTCCTCGGCTTGGCCCATCTGTCGCTGGCAAAGCGCCAGATTGAAGCGCGACGCCGACCGGACTTCGGTCGAGGCGCTCTCGTCGAGTGCCTGCGTGAAGGCGACCGCGGCCCGGCCGAAGTCCTGGGACTCGAAGCGGAGAAGACCTAGCTGAAAGATGGCCGACGGCCTCAGCTCGCTCTCCGGGAAGAAGGCGAGGAACTGGTCGTACGCGTTCGCCGCTTCGTCGCGCGATCCGGCCCGCGTGAGCGCGTCGGCCAGGAGAAACTGTGCCTGGTCCGCCGACTGCGAGCCGGGGAACTGGCTCACGACGCGGCGGAACGACTCGGCCGCCTCGGCCCACTCCTTGGCCTGATAGCGCGACTTGCCGATCTGGAAGACCGCGTCGGCGGCATAGGCGCTCGTCGGATACTGCTCCACCAGCGCGGCCAGCGTGGCAGCGCCCTTCGGCGACTGGCCGAGGCGGTAGAGCGAGAGTTCCGTACCGCGGCTTGCCTCCTTGGCGAACGGGCTGTCGGGATAGCGCTCCATCACCTGTGAGTACGAGGCGAGCGCGTCGGCGTCGCGGCCGGTATTGTAGTCGCACTGCCCCAGCCGGAGCGTCGCCAGCGCGGCCGCGTCGGTGGCCGCGAAGTGTTCCAGAAGTCCGCGGTAGCAGCGTTTCGCGTCCTCGTACCGCTGTGCTTGGAAGTAGAGATCGCCCACGCGGGCCCACGCGCGCTCCGCGATAGGGGCCGAGGCGCTGTCGCGCACGATCGCTTCCCACCGGTCGACCGCGTCGCCCGCGCGATTCGCGCGGATGTAGGCGAGGCCGGCCTGGTAGCGCGCCTGGTTGCGGCGCGAGTTCTCGGGATAGCGTCTCAGGAAGTCGTCGTAACCAGCCGCGGCGTCGCGATAGCGCTTCTGATTGAAGCGGACGTGCGCGATGTCGAGGATCGCGCCGCTCACGACAGACGCGTCGGAGGCGCCGCCCCAGCGGGCGACCAGGCGCTCCTCGGTGGCGACGGCCAGGCTGTCGCGGCCCTGCTGCGCGTAGGTCCAGGCCAGGAGCTTCGTCGCCGATGCACTGACCTTGTGATCGGGGAAATCCGCGATCAGGCGCTCCAGCGTCGTCTGCGCCTCCCCGTGGCGCGACTGCGCGGCCATGGCGTCGGCGTCGATCAACATGGCATAGGCGCGCCAGGGTGAACGGCTGGGAGGCATCCGCTGCAGGAGAAGGTGCGGCGCGCCGGCCAGCTGGCCCAGGTCACCCGCACGGCGATACGACTCGAGCAGGAGGCAGAGCGAGGCGTCGACGACGTCCCGCTTGTCGGCGACTGGCGTCACGGGCTTTCCGGCCGAATCGGCCGGCGGCACGTAACGGTCGAGCACGATTTGGAAGTAGGGCGCGGCCGAACGGGGGCGGTTCTGCCCCAGGAGGCCCACACCGGCCAGATAGGCGGCCGCCGGGGCTTCAGGCTCCTGCGGATAACCCGAGACCACGGCCTGGTAGGAACCGGTGGCGTCATTCGGACGCCCCATGGCGTCGAGGCAGCGCGCCACGCGGTACTGCGCGCTTGCGGCCACCGACTGCTGGAAGTAGATCGTCAGCACCTTGTTCAATTCCACGATCGCCTCGGCGTTCTGGCCGCGCGTCGCGAGAAGATCTCCGATCAGAAACTGGGCGCGGCCGCCGACCGTCGTGCCGGCGTGACGCTCGGCCACGCCGCGAAGGAGGGTCAGCGCCGAGTCGGACGCGCCGAGAAGCGAAAGCGCCCCGGCCGCGCGAAGCTCCGCCTCGGCGACCACGCGCGGGTCCTTGGCGCGGGTCGCGGCGCGGTTGAATTCCTCCGCCGCGCTCCGGTAGTCGCGCGCCACCAAGAAGGCGTCGGCCTTCCCGAGCAGCGCCGGATCACGGAGCGGAGAATCGGGGTAGCGATCGGCCACTTCCTGGAACGCGGCCGCCGAGCGGAGCACGTTTCCCTGCGACCGGTAGAGAAGCCCGCGGAGGTAGGTCGCGGCGGCGCCGGTGACCTCCTTGGTCAGCGCGGAGGATGCCTCAGCCACCTTTCCCTGCGCGTAGAGCGCCGTCGCCTGCGCCAACGCCACGCGCCGATCGCCCGCCGCCCAGGGCTGCGCCGCGATCAAGGCGGCCAGATGCTTCCGCGCCACCGCGGGGTCGCCACGCCGGAGCGCGTTCCACGCCTGCGCCAGGAGCGCCTCGCCCTGGAGCGGACTCCGCGGAAAGCGATTCATCCACTCGACCCACTCGCCGGCCGCGCGAACGTCGTCACCCGACGCCTCGAGCGCCTGGATCGAGGCGAACGACGCGTCGTCCGCGAAGATTCCCTTGCCGAAGCCGTCGGCGGCACGCCGGAATTCCTCCGACGCCAGTGACTTCTCGCCTCGTTCGCTCGCCACGGTTGCCGCCAGCGCGCGGGCCGCCGCTTTCTCGTCGTCGCTTCCGCCGCGGGCAATGGCGGCGGCGGAGCGGGTCACTTCATCGAATCCCGCGACTCGATCGGCATCGCGGAGAAGCCGGACCTGCTCATAACGAACTCCCGTCTCCTTCAGCCCCGCGGCCGGCGGCGACTCCGAGTCGCCGCCCGCGGCGGCCACCGGGGCTCCCAGAAGGAGCCCGGCGGCGCCGGCCGTCAGAAACCACGTGGCAATGCGAGAATGGTTCATGGCTCGAGACCCCCGTGCCTTACTGGACCGGAATGACCGGGACGGAGCCCTGCGGGCCGCCGGTGGAAATCTCGACGCTGCGCGTGCGGCTCTCGATGGCGCGGCCGTCGGCGTCGAGCACTTCGAGCGTGTAGCGATAGGTGCCGTCCGGCAGCGGCAGGCCGGTCTCGTCCTTGCCGTCCCACAGGAGATGCGCGGGGGGCTGTCCCTTGCCGCCGAAGCGCCGGACCGTCTCGTCGCTCTTGTTGAGAACGGCGAGCGACCAAGAGTCGGGCTCCGACTTGGTGCGCGCGTTGAGCGAAATCTTCGTCACGGCCGACTCACCGGTTGGCGAGAAGATCTCGGGCGAGGCCTTGGCGGATGCGAAGAACCCGCCGAAGCGATACGAGAGACCGATCCGGTGCGTCAGACCGAGCGGATGATCGAGGACGCCGTAGTCGAATTGGTACTTGCTGTTGAAGCGATACGAGAGTCCGCCGCCGGGGCTCTCGTCGTTGTATCCGACGCGAAGCGCCAGCATCGGCTGGACCCAGTACTCCGACCCGCCGCGCACGCGCAACCCGGGGCCCGACGCCTGGTCGAGCTCGGCCGTGAGAAGCCCGCGGCCGTTGAAGAGCGTGGCCGCGAAGCCACCGCGGAACTCCACCGGATAGGTTTCCTTCGTATCGCGAAGCTGCAAGTTCGGCCCGCCCAGATTCAGGACGGAGAGTCCCAGCCGCAAATTCGCCGTGACGTCGTAGACGCCGCCAAGATCGAACCCGACGCCGCCGGCATTGAAGTCCTCTACCGTCTGGCGGACGAGTTTCACATTGGTGCCGAGCGCCAGGCGCGGGTTGATGTTCCGCGCGATGGTGAAGAGGTACGCCGTTTCGCCCTCATGGAAGTCGCCCAGTGGGTCGTTCATGGCGTTGGTCCGCTGGAACGCGCCCGATTGCAACGACACGATGCTGAGGCCGAAGCTCGGGAGTTTGTTCCCGGGCACGGCGAAGTTGAACGAATTGACCGACGTGTCCTCGAAGAGCTGGGCCGTCTCGAAACGGACTTCGTTCGGCACCAGCATGGCCAGGCCGGCCGGATTCCAGATGACCGACGCGGCGTCATCGGCCGCGCCGACATAGGCGCCACCAAGGCCGAGGGCGCGCGCGGAGACGTACGAGGAGAGCCAGCCTCCCGGCGTGCCACCACTCTCGTCGGCGGCGCGCGCCGTGGCGGCGCCGGTCAGGAACACCGTGGCCACCAGGGCGGCCGCGATATGGCGATGCGTGCGAAACATTCTTCCTCCTCGCCTAACGGACCACCGCGATCTTGCGGCGAATGACGTGCATGGTTTCGCCCGTTCCCTGGGCCTCGATCAACGCGACGTAACCGCCGCTGGAGACAACCTCGCCCTTGCCGTTCTTCCCATCCCAGAGCACTTCGTTCAGGCCCGCGGTTCCGCCGGACGCGCCACGGTCGAGGACCATGCGCTTCACCAGATTTCCTGACTGGGTGTAGATCCGGATGGTGACCGTGGCCAGGTCGTCGAGCTTGTAGGCGATCGTCGTCGGCTCGAGCGGCGGATGGAACGGATTCGGGTAGTTCGTGACGTAACCTCCGGCGGCCGTCGGATCGACGAATGCTACCTCGAGGTCGAGGTCCTGGATCAAGGCGCTCGCCGTGGCGCGAATCAGGTTGTGCTCCGGATTCCGCGGGGCCAGGAAGTCGGCCCGTGCGTTGCCGCTGGCATCGGTGAGGGAGTCGATGGGCGTCGTGGTGCCGGTCCCCGAGAGCTGGCTAAAGACCACCGGACGGTCGGGAACGCCGTTCTCGAAGGCGTCGACCACGCGGGCGGTAAGCGTCGCGTGCTTGTTGCCGCCGACCCAGGGGGGCGAGCTGGTGAAGCGAATCGCCGCCGGGGCGCCGGGTGTGATGTCGATGACGCCGGTGACGCCCGGCGCGTTCCCCGCGTCGTCGCGGACCACGAAGATGACCGGCTCCGCGAAGGTGTAGGTCTCGGAGACCGAGCGCTGGCCCTGGAGGAGCTGAAACTGCGTCGTCAAGAGCGCGCCGCGGCCAGCCGCCTGGCTCGAGGCGTTCTGCACCTCGACGGTAACGAAGGAGTTGATCTCCTGGATCACGCTGCCGGCGTCGTTCGTCACCTTCACCGTCAGCGTGAAGGGCTCGCCTGCCCGCGCCGTCCCCGGCGTGACCGAGGCCTCGAGATGAAATCCGCTCGAGATGGCCCGGACCTGCGTCGTGCTTCCGGTCCTCGACGGATTCGTCACGTCGGAGACCGTGATTTGCTGGAATCCACCGGTCGCGAGGCGAATGTTCAGGTCGGCCTGCCCGTTCACCATCGCGGTGTTCGGGGGAAGCGTCGCGAGCGGATCGTTGCTGGTGATCTGCACCACGTCGGTCGCGCCGCCGACCGGATTCCACCAGGCGTCGGTGGCGAGCGCGGTGACCGTGAAGGAGTAGTTGATCGATTGATCGGTAGCCGTGCCGGTCCGGCCGCTGACCGTGCCCGGGGCCGGCGATTCGCCAGGCGCGAGGATCAAGACCTTGGAGAAGGTGCCGCCGGTGACCGTGACCACGCTCGAGGTGTTGGCCTGGATGGAGCCGTTGTCGACGTCACTGGCCGTGATCGTTTGCGCCCCCGCCTTGTAGAGCGTCACGGCGAGGAGGCGGAGTCCATTCTGAAGCGTCGTGGTGGCCGGCATGCCGGCGAAGGCGTCGGTGCTGGTGAGTGCGACCTGGTCGTTGATGCCCGGGACCAGGTTCCAGTAGGCGTCCACCGCACGAATCGTGAGATTGAACGGCGTGCCCGCGATCTGATTGGTTACCGATCCCTGCTTGCCGTCCAGCGTGCCGCCCTGCGCCGTTTCGCCCGGGAGAATCACCTGGAGCCCCGCGAAGGGTCCGGGATTCACGACGAACGAGTTGCTCGTGCCCGTATGCGGCGGGGCGGAGAAGTCGGCGCACGAAAGCGACACCGCGCCGCCGGCGCCGAAGAAGGTGATGGAGCCGGTCCAGACGCCGTTCGTGAACGTGATCTGCGCCGGCGAGATGCTGGCGAGGCCGGTATTCGCCGATAGCGTGGCGTCACCGGAGAAATTCGGCACGGTGTTGTTGCCGGCGTCGACCGCGTTGATGGTCACGGTGCTCGGAGTTCCAGCGGTCAACGGGCCGGAAATCGTCTGAATGTTGAAGTGGTCGGCCAGCGCCGGAATTACCGCGATGGGCGCCGACGTCATCCCGGTAATCGATCCATTCGTGAGGTCGGCGGCGGTCAGCGTCTGGCTGCCGACCGTGTTCAGCGTCACGGTGAACTGACGAACGCCACTGGCCATTAGGCCGGTGACGGGAGTGCTGGCGGCGCCGTCGCTCGACGTGACGCGCACGTTGTCGCCGCTCGGAACCGGGTTCCAGTAGTTGTCCGTGGCGTAGACGGTGACCGGGAAGGCACGGCTCGCGCCCTGCGTCGCCGGCGAGCCAAGATACCCGCTGATACTGCCCGGGAGTGGTGTCTGGCCGGGAACGATGATCTGGAGGCGATTGAACGCGCCCGGATGAACCGTGAAGGGATCGCTCGTCCCGTTGACCGCGGCGTTCGACGGAAGCGCGGCGACGAGATTCACGTTGCCGCGGTTGATGCTCGTCTCGTCCGCGCGGTACATCGTGACCCCACCGCTCCACGTGCCGTTGGTGAAGGTGACGCTGGCGGGACTGACGCGGCCGTCGCCGAACGAGGTTACCTCGCGGATATCGATCGGACCGTTGAAGCCGGTGACCGTCACGCCGCTCGGGTTCTTCGCGGTGATCGTGATGCTCAATGGCACGCCCGCGTTCTGGTTCTTCTGCGAGATGTTCGAGAAAATGAAGTGGTCGAGCACCTGCGAGGCGACGCTGGCCGACGCCGCGTCGGCGATCGTTCCGTCGGTCTCGTCATGCGCGAAGACCTGGAAGTTGCCGGCCGCGTGGAACGTGAGCTGAAACGCTCCCGTGCCCGCGCCCAGGGAAGCCGTCGCCGGAAGCGTGGCGCTGGCGTCCGAGGCAAGCATGGTGACGGCGTGTGTCACGGTGGTCACCGTGGCCCACGTGTCGTCGCACGCCCGCACCGTCACGGTGAAGGGCAGTCCCGCGACCTGCGCGAGGGGCGTACCGCTCTTGCCGCTCGGCGTGCCCGGAGCCGCGCTCTCGCCAGGGAGCAGCACCTGGAGCCGCGTGAACGGACCCGCGAGGGCGGTCGACGCGAGAATCGTCTGCGTGAGGAGCAGGAGCCCAACTACGAGCCACGCTCCGCGTCGCGTGTGGCGCACGGCGTCACCTCCGTAGGATCGGTTGTCTGACCTTGGTCGTGATACGAATCGCCGGCGGCAAACGGCCGCGCGGTCTCATCCCCTGTTGCGCCGAACGGCCTGATGAAGGCGGCCCGGGCGCGGACCTGACGGCAGCGGCTTGTGCAGGCATCGTGCCGCCTCCGTCGGGCGAGTTGCCATCGGCGGCCGCGCGGCATGGAAGTCGCTGTCGTTATGCTGGTTGCGATCTCGCAGGTTGCATGGTGGAGGGTGTAGTGGGGGTCGGGGCGACGTCCGGGGTGGTCGTCCGGCTCGATCGATCCACGCGCCGAGCCGCGAAACGCGCCGATCGCAACGCCAAGGACTGCGGATCGCGTCTCGGTGGTCACTCGCGAACGTGCGGATTCCGGCTTCCGTCCACGCCCGTGTCTCGCTAGAGTGCGCAGCGAGCGGGCGGTTCATGCCGCCGCGCCACGAACCATGCGACCTGCGTTTCGTCCCCACCGCGTTCTTCTCACCGGCGCCAGCGGCGAGATCGGCGGAATCATCGGCCCCGCCCTTCTCGCCGCCGGCATCCCCGTGCGCGTTTTGGTCCATCGGCGGCGACCGGCCTGGATTCCGGCCGGCGCCGGAGTGGAAGAGTGGCGCGGCGATGTTCTTCTCCCCGCGACGCTCCGGGGCTCCGTCGACGGATGCGACGCGGTCGTTCACGCGGCGGCGCGCCACGGATTCGGTGTGCTTGATCGCGACCGGCAACGGCGCATCAATGTCGACGGAACCGACGCCATGCTGAAGGAGGCTTCCAGTTCCGGGGCGCGGCGCTTCGCACTCGTGGGGTACACGGGGACGATTCAGGAACGGGGCGATGCGGAGATCGTCGAGGAGCAGACGCCGCCGCAGGCGGAGTACGAGTCGGCCACCGTGCGAATGATGATGGAGGCGGAGGTCCTGACGTTGGAGGCCAACCGGCCGGACGCGTTGACGACCCTCGTGGCAAGTCCGGGGATTCTCTTCGGTCCGGGGACGCGAAGCCCGCTATCGGAACTTGCGACCCTCTACCTGCGCCAGGAATTGCCGTACCGCCTGCTGGAGAACGTCTGGCTGGCTCTCTCGGGGCCACGCGACGTGGGGGAGGGGATGGTGGCGGCGTTGGAGCGGGGGCGCGGCGGGCAGCGCTACTTCCTGACCGGGGCCTGTCTGCAGCTCCGGGATCTCTACTCCCGCCTGAGCGAGCGAAGCGGCGTCTCCCCGCCTCGCCGGCGCCTCCCCGATTTGCTGGTCGAGGAACTCGGGCTGATCGCGCCCGTCCTGCCTCCTCACTCGTTTCTACGCCGCCTCGTGCTGCCACGCGACCTGGTGGTTCACCTGCGCCGCCTGGCCCCGCTTCGAAACGAACGGAGCAGGGCGGAGCTTGGCCTGACGCCGAAGCCGCTCGGCGAGTGGATCGATGGCCTGGTCCGGGAGGCGGGTGTGCTACCGGCTGGTGGGGCGTTCGGCGCCGGAGGCTGAGGCGGGGATGGTGTCGAGCACCTCTCGCACTTTTCTGGCCAGGGTGATGGGCGTGTAGGGCTTCGCCAGGAACGAACTCTCCGGCGCGCGCTCGTCTACCGGCAAGGGTAGTTCGCCGGCGAACCCAGAGACGAAAAGCAGGCGGAGCCCGGGCGACACGTTTCGCGCCAGTTGCGCCAGTTCACGTCCTCCCATGTCCGGCATCACGACGTCAGTCACGAGCAGGTCGAGCCGATTCCCCTGCACGCGGATCTGGGCCAGCGCGTCGTCTCCCGTGCGCGCCGTTGCGACGTCGTAGCCCATCTCCACGAGAATCTCCCGGCTCAGCGCCAGGAGCGCCGGGTCGTCTTCGACGAGGAGAATCCGCTCGCGTCCGCCTGCCGGCGCTTCGAGCGGAGCCAGGCTCGCCGCTTCCTCCCCGATGACTTCTGGTAGGAGGATTTCGAAGGTGGTGCCCCGTCCGACCTCGCTGCGGACTTCGATCGTGCCGTGATGCTGGCGGACGATTCCGTAGACGGTCGCGAGTCCGAGTCCGGTCCCGCGTCCCGCCTCCTTGGTCGTGAAGAACGGCTCGAAGATGTGCCCCAGAACCTCGGGCGGCATTCCGATCCCGGTGTCGGTGAACTGAATCTGGACATAGCGTCTTGTTCCAGCGCCAACCAACGCGATGTCCGGGCGCGTGACCATCCCGGTATCGATTCGAATCGATCCGCCCTCCGGGAGCGCATCCCGTGCGTTCACCGCCAGATTCACGATGATCTGCTCGAAGTGCGTCGGATCGATGCGCACGCTCCCCGGCGTTGTCGCCAGCGAGAGCTCGAAGGAGACATCCTCGCCGACCAATCGGCGAAGCATCGGCTGCAGCTCCCCGAGGGCGGCGTTCACGTCGACCAGGCGCGGCTGCGCGGCCGATCGCCGACCAAACGCGAGAAGCTGACGGGTTAGCCCCGCCGCTCGATCTCCACCCTTGCGAATCTCCTCCACCGCGCGCCGGTTCGAGTCGTTCGGGCCAAGGCGCGACAGGAGAAGGTCGGAGTAGCCGATGACGGCGGTCAGGATGTTATTGAAATCGTGCGCCACGCCGCCCGCCAGCTGGCCGATCGCCTCCATCTTCTGCGCGTGGCGCAACTGGTCCTCCAGTTTCACGCGCTCGGTGACGTCGGCTTCGATGCCGTCGACGTGGATCCGATCGTCCGCCTCGCGGCGAGGGAAGAGATGGCTCCGATGCCAGCGGTGGATTCCGCGTGAGGACTGATAGCGTACTTCGATGACCGCCGGCTGCAGCTGCAGCAGCCGCGCGATCGCTGGGCGAACGACGTTCACCGCGTCCTCCGAATGGACGCGTGATATCCAGAAGTCCGGATCGCTCTCGACCGTCTCCCGCGATACGCCGTAGAGCGCCTCGGCCCCGCGAGATACGTATTCGTAGCGCAGAATCGCCCCATCGTTCGACAGGGTGAAGGTGAAGAGCGCGGCATCGAGGTTCTTGGCGATCGTCGCCTCACGCTCCATCGACAGCTTCTGCTCCTCCATCGCCCGGGCGCGATCGGAGACGTCGCGGAAGCTCCAGACACGGCCGATGATCTCTCCGTCGAGCCGTTGCGGCAGCGAGTAGCGCTCGAAGACGCGACCGTCCTTGAAGCGTAGCGTGTCGAAACTTTCGGAATCTGGCGTCGCGTAAAGTTTTCGCACCTTCGACACGAACTGATCGGGGTCCTCCAGCTGCGAGAGGACGAATCCGATAGCGCGCTCATCGTCGCCGCTTGCCAGGATGTCGACCGGGAGGCGCCAGAGATGGGCGAATCGCTCGTTGAAGCGAGAGATCCGTCCCTCGCGGTCGACGACCAGGAGTCCATCGGCGGTCGATTCCAGAGTCGCCTCGACGAGCGAGAGCGCCTGCTGGCGCTCCTGCTCCGCGCGATGGCGGAGGGTGATGTCACGAAGGACTCCGAATCCCTCCACGAACTCGCCCCGCTCGTTCATGACCGGATGGGTCGAGCAGAGCGCGCGAGCCTCGCTGCCGTCCTTTCGGCGCAGGGGAAGTTCGAAGGCGATCGGCTCCCCTTTCTGTGCTCGGGTGAAAGCATCGTTCGCGATTCGAAGTCCCTCTTCGTCGAAGAATTGGGGGAAAGGCTTTCCAACCATCTCCTCCGGGCGATAGCCGAGCATCGCGGCCATCGGTCCATTCACCTCCTTGGTCACTCCGGCGAGATCGACGCTCCAGATGCCGTCGGGACTGCTGGCGAGGAGCTGGTGGAAGCGGGCGGCCTCTTCACGGTGCCGCTCGGTCGCGGTCCGCCCCTGTCGGTGGAGCCGGATGCGCATCCGGATGAGAATCACGCCGGCCGCGGCCACCGTGGTCAGGTCGGCCAGCATACCGGGCAAGGCTCCCCGAGTTGTTCCGGGCGCCACCCCCTCGGCGAGCGTGCACGCGAGCGTGACCCCGTAGCAGATCCAGGCGAAGCGATCGGGGTGGCGAAGGGTGACGAAGACGAGGGCGAGGAAGGGAAAGACGGGGCTCTGTATGGACGGCAACACCGATTCCAGCGCGATGTTCGCCAACATGGCCGTCAGCGGAACCAGCACCGCCTCGAGCCACGACTTCAGCGAATCGCCCTGACCCGACATGCGTGCCCCCCGGAGCAATTGGCGACGTGGCGATGGGCCTGTACGGCCCCCGTGGGGAGTCGGGTAGCCCAACGAGTGCCACCTTAGGATGATTGGGCGGCGGCGCGCAACACCTTATGCTCCTCTCATGCGCTACCCTGCCGAGCCATTCCGAATCAAAGTCGTCGAACCGGTCCGATACGTTTCGCGTGAAGAGCGAGCCCGCCTCCTGGATGAGGCGGGGCTGAACATCTTCTCCGTACCCGCGGATTCGATCTACATCGACCTCCTGACCGATTCAGGAACGTCCGCGATGAGCGATCGCCAGTGGGCGGGGCTCATGATGGGAGACGAGTCGTACGCGGGGAGCCGCAATTTCTTCAATCTGCAGCGGACGGTTCAGGGAATCACCGGCTACCCGCACGTGATTCCGACCCACCAGGGCAGGAGCGCCGAGCATCTCCTCTTCTCCGCGCTCGTCTCCAAGGGGCAGATCGTTCCGAACAACAGCCACTTCGACACGACGCGCGCGAACGTGGAGGCACAGGGCGCCGAAGCGCTCGACCTCGTAATCGAGGCGGCCCATGATCCGGCCGAGGAGCATCCCTTCAAGGGGAACATGGATCTCGCCAGGCTGGAGCGTGTCCTCTCGGAGCACGGCCGGGCGAAGATTCCGCTCGTGATGATCACCATCACCAACAACTCCGGCGGGGGCCAGCCCGTCTCGCTGGAGAACGCGCTGGCGGTCCAGGAGATCTGCGACCGTCACGAGATTCCGCTCTTCTTCGACGCCTGCCGCTTCGCCGAGAACGCGTTCTTCGTGAAGGACCGCGAACCCGATTGCCGCGAGCGCTCCGTTCGTGAGATCGCGCGGGCGATCTTCGATTGCGGCGCCGGCTGCACCATGAGCGCGAAGAAGGACGGATTGGTGAACATCGGAGGTTTCCTCGCCTTCCGCGACCCCACGCTTCGGGAGAAAGTCACCAATCTCCTCCTTCGCGTGGAGGGCTTTCCGACGTATGGCGGGCTGGCGGGGCGGGATCTCGAGGGGATGTCGCGTGGGCTGGAGGAAGTTCTGGACGAAGACTACCTTGCCTTCCGGATCGCGCAGGTCCGGGGTCTGGGGCAGATGCTGATGGATGCCGACGTGCCGATCGTGCGCCCCGTCGGGGGGCATGCGGTCTACATCGACTCGCACCATTTCGCTCCCCACATCCCACACGACCAGTTTCCGGGGCAGGCGCTCGTCGCGGCGCTCTACCGCGACTACGGCATTCGCGGCGTGGAAGTCGGGGCGCTCATGTTCGGACATGCCGACCCCGTCACCGGGGCGCCGGTCCTCCCGCGGCTCGACCTCGTCCGGCTGGCGATCCCGCGCCGCGTCTACACGATGGAGCAGATCCGCTACGTCGGTCAGTCGGTGATCGAGATCTTCCGGGGCCGGGAAAGGCTACGGGGGCTCCGTATCACTTACGAAGCCCCCGTTCTGCGCCACTTCACCGCGCGACTCGAGCCGGTGGAGCCCGTTTCAGCGCGCTAGCTCTCCTCTAATTACCCTGCGGCGCCTCCGGCATGCGCGGCGTCAATCCCGGCGCCGGCATCGCCGGCGTGGATCCGAACGACGCCCGTCGTTCGCGCTCCGCCGTCAGCACGTGCATGTTCAGGAGCTTGATGTCGACGCGGCTGTTGAGGAGCCGCCCCGCCGTCGAGCTGTTCGGCGCGATTGGATCGGTGTCGCCATAGCCCGTGATCCAGATGCTCTTCTGGCTCAGTTTCGGGAACTTGGCGAGGAGATAGCGGAGCACCGCGCGCGCCCGGAGCCCGGTGAGCGGAACCCGGAAGCCCGGCTCCGGCGTGTCGTCACAGTGGACGCCAATTTCGACCTTCAAGGATGGCCACTGCGTCAGCATCACGGCGACCGAGTCGAGGCGCGCCGCGCCCTCCGGACTGAACGTGGAGGAGTCGGGCGCGAAGGGGAAGGCCGAGAACCGAATCAGCCAATCCAGTAAAAATATTCTCTCGGTCGGCGTCGGCTCGATCGTGCAGCCGCCGGCGTTCACCGCCACGCCGAGCGGCGTGTTGGGGCAGATGTCGATTCCGTCCGGAATGCCGTCGCCGTCGTCGTCGGTCGGGCAGCCGCCTGCGTCCACCATGGAACCGGCAGGCGTATCGGCACACTTATCTAGCCCGTCGAACACCTTGTCGCCGTCGCTGTCGACACCGCATCCCTGAGCGTCCACCACGACGCCGGTGACCGTCTCGGCGCACGTGTCGATACCGTCGGGAACGCCGTCCTTGTCGCTATCGACGAAGACGCCCTGCCCGTCGACCACGGCGCCCTTTGGCGTGGCGGCCTGTTGATCGAGGCCGTCGAAGATGCCGTCCCCGTCGCCGTCCAGCGGCGCGCCATTCGCCGCCACGACCGCGCCACGCGGGGTGCTGGGCGACTGATCGCGCTTGTCCGGAACTCCGTCCTCGTCGGTATCGCGCGGGCGACCGCCCCAGAGGGCCGTCACGCCGGCGGAGAGGAACATGGCGTGGACGCGCGTATCGCGGCCCGGCCCGCCTTCTTGAGAATAGGTGACGTCACGCGCGTCGAGGCGGAAGCCGAGGCGCTCGCCGGCTCGAACCACCACGCCGCCGCCGACATGAATCGCACCGGCCGACTTCGAGCCGGAATCGTTTTCAGCACTGGCCGATCCAAGCCCCGCATAGAGGTAGGGAAGCACCCAGCGATAGCGGTCCGGCGAGACGATCAGACCACCGCCAAAGTGGGAGAACGAACCGCTACCCACCGAGGGCTGCTCGAAATTAGGGGAAGATGTTGCGAAGAGGCCCTCGACTCCCAGCCAGCGATTGAAGAAGTATCCGCCCCGGATGCCGTAGGCGGGGGCATCCTTGAGCGCTTGCTCGGGATCGAACGCGGCCACACCCCCTTCGAGGGAGACCCAGGCGCGTTCCTCCACGGCATGCGCCCGCGGAACACCACCGGCGACAAGTGCGAGGAGGACCACGGCAGGCAGAACGGCAGCGCGCGTGAACGACGAGACCATGAGGTACGCCTCCGAGTTCCGACAGTGGGGGAAAGAATCGCGCGAGTGTGTCCCGTTTTGGCCCCTATGTCAAGATTCTGATATACTTTGCCGCCTTGCGGCGGGAGTCGATGCCGCGCCCCGATACCGGCCAATCTGGCCGCCCTACGACGTACCGAGGAACGCCATGCTGGAAGAACGTTTGAACGAGGAAATGAAGCAGGCGCTCAAGGCGGGCAAGCAGGCCCGGCTGGGTACGCTTCGCATGATGCGAAGCCAGGTCCTGCTGGAGAAGAAGAAGGATGCCTCGATCGAGATACTGGGCGATCCCCAGGTGATTCAGGTTCTCGGCGCCTATGCGAAGAAGCTCCGCGACTCCGCCGGGGAATACGAGAAGCTGGGACTCCCCGAACAGGCGCGAACGATTCGAGAGGAACTGGCGGTCGTCCAGGAGTTCCTCCCGCAGCCGTTCACTCCGGAGGAGGCGAAAGCGCTGGTCGCACAGGTCCTCTCTGACCTTGGCCCCACGAGTGCCAAGGACTTTGGTCGGATCATGAAGGAGGCCCAGGCCCGGGCCGCTGGACGGACGGACGGAAAGGTCCTCAGCGACCTCGTTCGCGCGGCGCTCGACGGATGAGCCGCCGAATGGTAGAGTCCCGCCTATCCTCATGAGTACAATTCGCCCATGACACCTCCGCCGAGTAGGCGACCGAAGCCGCGACCGAAGTCTCGGCCCTCGTTTGGCCCCTCTTCCGATCGCCCGCGTCCCGCGGGTGGCACGGGGAGGCCGCGCCCTTCGGGGGCTGGCGGTTCGTCGCGTCCCGCGGGTGGTACGGGGAGGCCGCGCCCGTCGGGGGCTGGCGGTTCGTCGCGTCCCACGGGGGGAGCGGGGAGACCGCGCCCGGCTCGTGATTTCCAGCGGCCGAGCGGACCCAAGGAACATCCGCAATACGGCACCCGCATTCCTCCCGAAGAACTGGAGGCGATGAAGGATCTTCAGCGCCAGCAGGTTCGGAAGGATCGCGGGACCCGTTATGACGACACGCGGCGACCCCGGAATCACTACGATCGCCCGGCGCCGGCTAGCGGCGGCTTCCGCCGCGAGGGCGGACCTGGCGGTCCTTCGGGGCCTCGTTCGCGCCCCAGCAGCGGACCACGACCTGACCGCCCCTCGCGCCCGACTCGCTTCGAACGGCCCCCGCGCGAGGGAGGAGGATTTGGTGGTGGCCAGGGATTTCGTCCCGCAGGCGGCGCGCGCCCTGATCGCGGGCCCCGTCCCGGAAGTTCCCGACCGAGCGGAGCACGGCCCAGCGGTCCTCGTCCGGGAGGTCCTCGATCCTCCGGGCCACGGCCCGAGGGAGGGTTTCGCCCCGATCGCGAGCGTTCGCCCCGTCCCGACCGTTTCGAGCGGAAGGACCGTTTCGAGCCCCGTGTTGAGCGCCCGACGCATTTCGAGCGTCCCGCCAGCGCCGAGGTTCCGGTTCGCCACGACCACACCGAGCGCCCGATGCGCCCGGTGCGGTCCGATCGCCCGCAGCGTCCGCTTGCCTCCAGCGCCGGTCTCGGTCCTCCGATGCACGTGCCCGCGCCGGAGCAGCCGCCGCTGGCGCGGCTTCGCGCTCTCCTGTTCGGATACCAGACGACCGCCGCGATGATGGCGGCTTATTCACTCGGCATCTTCAGCGAGATTCACCGCCGTCCCCAGACGGTCGAGGATCTGGCGAAGGCTTGTGCCAGCGATCCGCACGGTATGCGTGGGCTCCTCGAGGCACTCGTCTCGCTCGGCGCGCTGCAGCGGCACGGCCCAACCTACGTGCTGCCCCGCGACCTGGCGCCCTACCTGGTGCCGGGCGTCGATGGCGACGCGACCGGGCAGATCGAGATGACGATGGACCTCTACCACGCGTGGGGCGAACTCGCACGAGGCGTGCGCGAGGGGACGCCGCGCTACCCGCTGACCGGCGACGCCA
>ERZ1292633.3043-Hain-H41-02um-R1-3043-length-16625-cov-7_pt1 | contig 16625 bp, 6 predicted proteins | sample MGYA00564406_ERZ1292633 | MGnify/ENA primary metagenome ERZ1292633 (study PRJEB36523, sample SAMEA6512639) | groundwater metagenome | collected 2019-01-08 | study: AquaDiva: Metagenomics assemblies of 32 groundwater samples | reverse complement strand
ATGTTCCCGGACAATATTATCGAGAATGCGCCACGCATCATCAGTGATTTACGTCAATTCTTCCCGCCAGCACAGGATGTGTTCTTAATCGGGCCGATGGCCAAGTTGGGTTGGGGAACACCGACGCTGGTCAGTGCATCGTTGGGCATCATTGTCGAAATACCGCCGGGCAACATTGCCATCCTCGGCGTTCTGAAAGTCGCGTTACCCGATGAAGACGCTGCCCTGATTATCATCCAAGTCAGTTTCATCGGTGCCTTAGAAGTGGATAAACAGAGACTGTGGTTTTATGCCAGTTTGTATGACTCCCGGGTGATTTTCATCACTCTGGATGGCGATATGGGTCTATTGATCGCTTGGGGTAACGAGGCAAATTTTGTGCTCAGTGTTGGCGGTTTTCATCCCTCCTTTAAACCGCCTCCACTGCCTTTTCCAAATCCTAATCGAATCGCAATCAGTATCCTGAATGAATCTTTTGCTCGAATCCGGGTGGAAGGCTATTTTGCGGTGACATCCAATACCGTACAGTTCGGTGCTAATGTTGAGGTTTATTTTGGCCTAAGTGCATTTAATATTTCCGGCCATGTCGGATTTGATGCGTTGTTTCAGTTTTCCCCCTTTTATTTCATCATCACCATTTCCGCGTCCTTCGACGTTAAGGTGTTTGGTATAGGACTGTTCAGCGTACGCATGCGCGGTGAATTGGAAGGCACATCGCCGTGGCATATCGAAGGCGAAGGTTCCATCTCGGTATTATTTTGGGATATTGATGTACCTTTCAGTCACACTTGGGGAGAAGACGAAAACACCACATTGCCGGCAATCGACATCATGCCGCTCATCACGGCTGAATTTGAAAAGCTGGACAACTGGACTGCCGAAGTACCGGCATCCAATCAATTGCTGGTGTCATTGCGGAAAATCGAAAGCGGTGATGCGCTGATACTGCATCCGGTTGGCGTACTGCGTGTCAATCAACGGGCCATTCCGCTGGATCTGGATCTCGATAAACTCGGCAATCAGAAACCGAAGGACGCAAAACGATTGACCGTTGAAGTGATCGACACCAGCTTGGCCAAGGTCGCGGATACCAAAGAACAGTTTGCAACTGCGCAATATAAAAATTTGAGCGACGCCAACAAACTGAGTGCCCCCGCCTATGAAAAACAAAATGCCGGTATCGAACTGTCGGTCAGCAATCAACAGCTAAAATCACCTGCAGCTGTCAAACGCGTGGTGCGCTATGAGCAGAATATTATCGACAACAATTTTATTTCGTTGCTCGTCCGTTTTGTTGCCATCAGCGCTGAGTTCTTCAACCACTTCTTAGGCCGTAACGCCGCTTCCAAGTCAGTACTTTCGGCGAATTATAAAACACAGAAAGCGCTTATCGATCAGAAAATTGTCGTGAAAGAAGCCGGTTACGTGGTCGCTTCCACAATGAATAATAGTCCGCATAACGAACAGGCTTTCTTTGCATCCCATGCACAAGCGCAAGATTTCTTGCGAACACAAGTGAGTAAATCCCCTGAATTGCAAGACAGTCTTCATGTGATTCCCAGCGCCGAAGCTGTCTCACTGCAGGAGGCTGCATAATGGCTATCGGTACTTACACTTTTTTACCGTGGTTACGGCAAGGCATCGCCAATAATATCCAAACAGCGGATATGGATGCTTCGGTCAAGACGCGCGCCAGCGTTGCGGTAAGTCTGAATATCAAAGGCAGCGGCGGAGAAGGCGGCGATATCACCGCCCCGGTAATGAAAAATGTCGCACTTTATGGGCCTGGCGATATTATCGGCATTGAATCCAGAGCGATTATCAAGACCGAGCCACTGAACTGGATTACCAATTTCGAGCCGAACTATCTCTGCCATATCGAATTTTACGATGAAGATTTTCCTTGGCGTTATACACCCGCCACACCGTCGGGATCGCGATTACGGCCGTGGGTAACGCTGATCGTATTAACCGAGGCTGAATTTTCCGATGGCGGCAATATTTCAGGCAAGCCGCTGCCTTTTATTGATATTAAACCCGACGCGCTGGAATCAGTATTCCCCAAAGCTGAAGAATTATGGGCGTGGGCGCACGTGCATGTGAATAAAAACATTGCTGGCAATCAGGATGCGCCGCAAGCACCCAACATGGACAGTGTGTTGGCACAATTTCAGAGCTTGCTCACTCAGAATCCGGATGAAGCCTATTCGCGTATCGTCTGTCCCCGCAAACTGGCACCCAACGAGCGTTATCATGCCTTCCTGATTCCGGCCTTTGAAACCGGCCGTTTGGCAGGTTTGGGAATGAATCCCGATGACGTCCCGCATGCGACGTTCTCAGCTTGGGGCGAAGGCCGTCCGGCACCGACGCAATTTCCTATTTATTACCGTTGGTTCTTCCGCACCGGCTCGCAAGGCGATTTCGAATATCTGGTTCGACTGCTCGAACCGAAACCAGCGGATAGTCGCGTCGGCCGCCGTGATATGGATGTACAAAATCCGGGATCCAATATCAGTGGGATTCAGAATCCGGATCTCGAAGGTGTTCTAAAACTAGGTGGTGCTTTGCTCGCACCACTCAGCAATGAAGCCGATCAGGAAATTGCCAAGTGGGAAAACTGGGATCAACCTTATCCGCATGTATTCCAACAAGAGCTGGCTGCGTTCTTAAACCTTGCCGATGATTATGCGCGGCTATCCGCAGATTCCGCCAATCAGAATACTGATTTGCCTGCTGAAATTCAGGCCGATCCCGATCCGCTTATCACACCACCGATTTATGGCCGCTGGTATGCGCTAAGAAATCGCGTGCTGAAAGAAGCGGATGGCAGCGATTCACCGAACAATGACAACTGGCTACACGAACTGAATCTGGATCCCCGCTGGCGCAGTGCTGCAGGTTTTGGCACCGATGTCATCATCGCCAATCAGGAAGAATATATGGATGAGGCCTGGGATCAGGTAGGTGATGTGCTGGAAGCCAACCGGCAAATCCGCTTGGCCCAACTCGCCCAAATCACCGCCAATAGCTGGTATCAAAAACAGGTACTACCGTTACAACAAATCAGTCATGACAAAATTCTATTCATGACTGCACCGGTGCAAAAACGCGTCATCAGCCAAGGCATGACTGTCTTTCACCAGATTAAACAAAGTCCGGTAACGCCCGCACTCACGTCCGCTTCCTTGCGGCGCATGCTGCGTCCAAACGGCCGTTTACAAAAACTTTCTTCCTTTGATGAGCGCATCCACTCCAACAACTTAATTAGCCGGGTAAATGAAGGCATCGTTACTGCAGCACCACCCCATGTTGTGCCCGAATCGCTACCAACATTCGATAAACTGGCCGAGGATGCACAACCCGATGGTGTTCCGGATTGGCTTCTGAACTTACTCAAGCAATATCCTTTTATCCCCAATCTATTGCTGTTTCTTATTCTGTTATTGGTTATTTTCCTACTTGTTACTAGAGCAAACCCAGGAATTGGAGTTGTTGCGATACTGGTCAGCGCGGGGTTAATTTGGGCTTATCGCACCGCCCGGCGGTTAATTACACAAGTCAATCAAGCCGATTCGGTTGCCGAAACCAATCAAATACCAGCTGCAGTTGACGCCATGCCGCCAAGCAATGACTTTGTTTTAACTCCAGAACTCAATCTATTGGCATTGGATCCGGCAAATCCGCCACAACCCGCTACTGTGAGTACAATTGACAATATTCAATCCGGACGATTTAAAGCAGCACTGAAAGATTCTTACACGGTTTTGCAGAATGGCTTGCAAACCGGTGTCATTCCCGTTTCGATACCGATTAACGTAGCCCTATTGGCAACAAATACGTTAGTAGCACTGAATCCTGCGACAACTATCCCGAAATGGACGTTGGGTAAAATATTATTGCCAGCGCATATTCTCAAATTGATCGGAGAGAAATTTGTTGAAGCCATGACCTATCCGGAATTTGATATTCCAATGTACAAACCGCTCGTGGATAAATCCACCGAACTTTTTGTTCCCAACTTAAATTTTATTGAACAGAATTCCATTACTTTATTAAAGACCAATCAGCCATTTATTGAATCGTACATGGTTGGTCTCAACCATGAATTTGCACGGGAATTATTGTGGCGTGAATATCCGACGGATCAGCGCGGTTCCTATTTCCGGCAATTCTGGGATATCAGTAGCTTTCTGAGCCGCACTGAAGACAGCGAACAACGCAGGGAAGAACTAAAAGATATTCCTCCGATTCACCGCTGGTCAAAATTTTCCAAATTGGGCGAGCATGATCATCGTGAACAAGGCTTGGAGAATGAAGAAGAACTGGTACTGGTAATTCGCGGCGAACTGCTAAAAAAATACCCAAATGCAGTCATTTACGCACAAAAAGCCAAATGGCAACCGATCAGTAATACCAATCCCGCACCCAACAAGAAAACAGAGCGTATTTTTGACGAGAGCGCCCCAATAAAAACCCCACTCTACGAAGCGCAAGTCAAACCGGATATTTACTTCTTTGGCTTTGATTTAACCGAAGAGGAGGCCCGGGGTAATGACAAAGTGGATGATGAACCGGGTTGGTTCTTTGTTATTAAGGAGCGCCCCGGAGAACCACGCTTTGGCTTGGATATAGACCGCGAAGGCCCGATTCAAGTCTGGAACGATTTATCCTGGGCGGATGTTGTCCCTGGACTAACTGACGGTGACTTTATCGAAATTGCCAGCGCACCTAACCGCAGCTTACCAAACGCTGCACCAAGCGGTACTGCACAGGAAAAGGCAGAACAGTGGCAAGAGGATCATTTATTGAGTTGGACGGAAAATATCAATTCAGCGGAGTTGGCTTATATTTTATTCCAGGCACCAGTGCTAGTTGGTGTGCATGCTTCAGAAATGTTACCTGATTAAGCATTAATGCCCCACAGCAATCTGAAATATCAACTGACAGACATGGCTTATGACTAACTTTAAAGACACACAAAAACAGATTGATCTGGCGCGTCAACAGCAAAAACAAAGCCGCAAAGACTGGTTTGTCACCAAGGAAAAGCTGCGAAAAATTGAGCGTCGCATGGAGTCTATGCGGCGTCGCTCTGATGAGGGGGCCAAGGAACAATTGCAGTCCTTATTACGCGAGCAAGAAATACTGCGTATAAATGCTGCCAAATCACAAGCAGAATTTAAGCAAAACCGGCAAGCGTTAATCGATCAAGAATTACTATTTGAGGTTTTCTCCGACCCTACCAAGAACATCGGCCAGCTGAATGATATGCATCCGATATTATTATTCCCGATGCGTATCGAGACACGCTTTAAACAAATTGCTAGTGCCGGCAACCGCAATGGACATATTGACCAGCTATGGGTCCGCGTTTACCCGGATGATATCAGCATTGATACTTTTGAAGAAATCCCCTCAGAAATCGAGATCAGTAACACCCGGGTGTACTGGACCAATATCTGGAAAGCAGGCGGAGTGGACACCGAAAAACGTGCCGCGTGGCAATCGCTGGTCAAAAGTCATGGAGCGGGTCGTGCCTACTGGTTAAGTCAGTTATTTAAACCACTGAATCCCGATACTGAGCCGGTTATTGCGAATGGGGATTACATTTTAGTGATTGTATCTGAGCAGGCATTGCCCGACAGTGAAAAACCCATCGTGCAGAAATACTGGCAAGCCGTATTCATCGCCAACAATGATGCGGTGGCCTTGGATGCAGCTTATACTACCTTAAAGAGTGACCTGGGCGAAGGGCGCGCCCAGGAGATCATTGCCTCTTACCAACCGCAGAATCTGAACGTCAAACCTGCGCAACCCGAAACCATTACCAATGTACGGGTCGAGTTCCTGGAATTGCCTGTCATCGCGAATATTGATACACAGCTTCAAGCTTGGACAAATCCTGCGCGTGTTGCGCTTCTACCCGAACGATTTGTGGTGATGGGTTTTAATGGAAAAGAGCAAACTTTGATCCATATCGGCCGTCCGGTACCTTCGGAACTCATTGTCGGACCTGATCCCGACGCGCCGGAAGACCAACAATTACGCTTGGAAGACGACGAACTGGTCGTACCCGACGAGATGAAGTGGATAACAGACTTTGACGAGGCTGTCACCAAAGGTATGGGTTTTAAAATTGATCTCGACGGCGTTCAGGCAAAACGAGGTTTTGATCGCTTATTTGTACTGGGCGTGAGGCTCAGTGCCGATGTAAATAAAAGCCGCGAGCAACTGGAACAATTAATTCAACATCATCAACGTAGCCGCAAAGGGTTTAGTTTACTTCCCCAGGGAGCGCCGACAAACAACGTTGAAGATCTGGAAAGCGGCTATACCTGGTTTAGTGATGCCGACGCGAGTTATGATCATTATTTTACTCAATATGCCAATGACGGCAGTGACGACGATCCCGCCGGATGGCGTACCAGAAAAGACGGGCGGTGGCTGGCAAACAGCCTGGGTATCGATCCGGAAGTATTAAAATTATCGCCGCATTATTACGCCAATGATCAGCGTGAAGCCAGAGCGATGAACGAAGCACTGTGGCCGGGTACTTTGGGCTATTTCATGGAACAAATGATGGAACCGGTGTTTACTGACGAAACCATCACCAGTACGCGCAACTATTTCAATCGTTATGTGCTCGGACGCGGCACGCTGCCGGCGATTCGTATCGGCAAACAACCTTACGGCATCCTGCCGGCAACTCCGTTCTCCCGCATGGAATGGATCAATCGCAAGATTTTCAGCGACGATAGGTTAGAGCAGCAAATCTCCGGTTCCTTCCTCTTTTTATCCAAGCTCTACAACCTCATAAAAAAAGTTGATGAACGGTGGATTTCTTTACTCTCTGAGGTTTCCTACGTCGGCAAACCGCAAACTGATCCGCAACAAGCCTTATTGGATATTGTCGGTTTACATCCGGCGTCGGTTGAGTTTTATCAACGCTATGCTGAAAGTGCTGAACAACTGTATAACCGCTATAAAACATCCGGCATCAATAGCGCGATTTATGCCGCGATTGCATCGACGGTCTATACACAAAGCGGTCTCAATCTGCTGGCACAACTGGGTTATTCGGCCCAGGAGAACAAAAAGATCCCCGAAATTCTCAATAAATTTTTTACCCTGGCTGCCAACTTATTGAAAGGTCCGTTGATTGATGATCAAGCACTGTCAGAGTTTAATCCGGTACGCCCCTATCACAGCGATGGATCGAACTACATCGCGTGGCTAGCCATCGCGGCACGCAATTCTCACAACACATTGCGCTTGCAGCAAGGTTTCATCGATGACCGGCCTCCTGCCGCCTTGCTCTACTTGATGTTGCACCATGCACTGGATCTCTCCTATCTCGATACCAGTCTGCGTTTGCACTTGGAAGCCAACGTGCTGGATCAACAGCAATTCTCACTGGCAAAGCGCCAACCGAAGTTTATGCACATCCAGGAAATTGAAGAAGATAAAGGCAGTCCCTGGCAATACCTATACAAAGCTGAGCCTACCATCACGAACAATGCGCAATTGCAAATAGGCGACTTCATTCCGCAGATACTTACACTGCGCAACCCCTACTTGAATACGCAAATTAACGCCCTAGAACGTTTGCATCAAACGCCAACAGCGCGCCTGGAGCGGATATTTGCCGAACATATCGATTGCTGCAGTTATCGCCTGGATGCCTGGTGGCTGGGATTATTAAACATACAACTCGACATCATGCAGCAAATAGCCGAACCAACGCACCCGATACCCGGTACTACACCAGACGAAGGCCCAGGTAATAATGAGGCTGCTGAAAATCATGGCTGTTATCTTGGTGCTTTTGCATGGTTGGAAGATGTCAGACCGGAAAACAAAGATTTGAATCCTGTCAAACTGACTGAAGAGTTGGATAAAATTTTTAACAAAGCCGGTCAGGCGCCACTTTTCGAAGATGACAAAAATTTCGGCTTCATCCATGCACCCTCTTTAAATCATGCCGTCACCGCTGCCGTGCTGCGCAATGGTTATTTAGCCAACGCAACACCCAGCAATCCTGACAGCCTCTCGATCAACCTAACATCGGAACGAGTCCGGCTCGCTATGAATGTGCTCGAAGGAATGCGAAATGGCCAAAGCCTTTCGGCGCTATTGGGTTACTACTTTGAACGAGGACTTCACGATGCAAACAATCTGTTCCTAGATAGCATTATTTTCGAGCTGCGCAAACAATTTCCATTAGCCGGTGATCGTTTGTCGACGACCAAGAGTTCCAGCGATGAACCCATTAGCGCCGTTGAGGCGCGAAACGTAGTCGATGGCTTGGCATTGGTTGAACACGTACAAGCGCAATCCGGCGCTAATCAAAACTACCCCTTTGGCATTGCTCAACTGCCCAATATCACAGAACAGAATAAATTGGATGCGATTAATCGTGAAGTGCAACGTATCATGAATATCAATGATGCCGTGGCCGATCTCGCGATGGCGGAAAGTGTATATCAAGTGGTCCAGGGTAATTATGATCGTGCGGCAGGAACACTGGATGCGTACAGCAAAGGACATTTCCCACCCGTACCGGAAGTAGTGCAAACACCACGTAGTGGCATAGCCTTAACTCATCGTGTCGGTTTGCATTTACGTGCAGGTTTGGATCCCAGTGATATCGTTAATTCCACCCCGCGGGCAAAAGCCGAACCAGCTGTTAATCAATGGTTGACGCAATTGCTTCCGGCGATGAATGACATCTTCTGTATCGCCGACTATTACAATCAAGGAACTGCGCAACAGGAACAACAGATGGTTACCGGGCAGGATCTTGGCTTACTGGCCATCGACTTGTTGTACATGACCAATAGCGATCAACAACAAATGACGGCGCTGGATGATCGCATTTTAGCCCACGTCTATAATATTCCCGGCGTCCGTATTGATAGTGATATTACGATCCAATACCGCGACAAACAAGCGGGAAAATATTCATTCTTCGAAGTAATGCCGATGCTGCACGATCTAAAAGCATTAATTACTCAATCGCGCCCGCTTAAAATCACCGACGTTAAGTTGCCAAATGAAGCATCCCAGCAAGAAGACAGTGCCGCCAATATCCGCGAAGCGAAAGTCACCTCAGTGCGTGATTTATTGCTGATACAGCAAACTGGATTAAATAATCTGAGTACGCAAATGGATGCCTGGTTGGATGATCCGGATGAAAGCGTTGTGGCCAGCAATGCGATCAATCACCTCGATGAAATGATCAATAACTATTTACTCGTTGCCAATGCGTTAAATCAATTCGGTTTGGCCGGTGCCGCATCCGGCTTTGTATATGATTGGCGGCGCACGCAATTCACCGCCTTGCTGGAAAATTTACAGCGTACTATCGAGCGATGGCACACGGCACTGCTGGAATTTGAGCAACGGATAACGGATTTTGGCACACTGGATCCGGCCACACCCGATGAAAATAAGATGCAGTATCTAATGGAAGCTGCGTTATTGATTCTAACGGAATCGGTTATTATTCCGGCATCGAAAGACCCCAATGAATTACTTACGACGCTAAACACAACACATAAAACCAATTTCCAAAACAGTTTGTTGGATCTTGAGAACCTGTTAAGTACCGCCAATCAAGTCGGTGCACTTTATTTGTCATTTTTCGCCAAGGAAACCGATATTGCGCTGCATGACACGCAAATATTGGATCTTGCCGATAATAAAAAAGCTGTCGTTAGTTTTGCACAAACATTGCATGCCAAAGTTAAGGGCTTAGCAGCAGATATCGATAAACGATTAGTGACGGCCAATGACCTCATCACCGGTGCTGCAGCGGCCACTGCCGATAAGCGCATAGACGAGCTGACTCAAGCGATCCGGCAATTAACCAGTGAAGACTTTGTTATTCTGCCCGAGTTTACTCTGACAACAACACACGGCAGTGAATGGCAACAAAGTTATGACAACCGCGATCAATTGTTAACCTATCAGAAAAATAATCTCGATGTAGATTTTCCTGAAGACAACTGGCTGTATGGCGTTGCGCGCGTTCGAGAGAAATTACAACATTGGGAAAGTGTTACCCAGTTTTGTGAAGCACTGAATAATATCAGTTTGAGCTTAACACCATTACAGTTTCCCTATCGGATCGATGATCATTGGTTAGCTCTGGAATTTCCCGACAAGCATCCGGTTACTTTAGAACCATTTTTAATCGAAGAGGATAAATTGCTCTATACCGCGCATTATGTTGATGCATTTGACCAGACTGCGGCGATTTGCGGTTTATTGCTTGATGAATGGACTGAAGTCATTCCCACAACCGAGGAAACCACTGGGTTAACGTTTCATTATGATCGTCCCAACTGTGAAGCACCGCAATCCTTGCTCTTGGTACTACCAGCAAACTTTACTGGCCATTGGCAGTGGCAAGACCTGGTAGACACTTTGCATGAAACACTGGATATGGCGCATAAGCGGGCTATCGAACCGGCGCATTGGAATGAAACTGAATATTCGCGCTTCCTGCCTGCCGTGGTGTCTTCAGTGACACGCTATCCAATCATGATGACGCTTGATTTAGCCTTTAATAACGCCGTGCAATTTAAATCTAAAGTAGAGGGTTAACCATGAACGATTTTATTGCCATTGAAAATATCCAGTCGGTTCTAGATCGCAAGATTTTGTTGCCCACTGTTGTCATGTGGAATCGATTGGAAGGACGGCCCCGAACCAAAAACTTTCTGCGCGCACTGCGTGCTGAAGTACGTGATCCCTTATGGATGTTATGTAAACAATGGCAAACTGGTGAATTTAAAGGCGATGATGCGGGATCGCCGATATTTGCCAAAGTGCATATGGAAACAACTGAGCTGACAAAGTATCAGCCGGGCAATGCTGCAGTAAAGGATTTCGACAAATCGGCCCCGCTTGAAGCGATCGTAGAACAACGTCCATTTCCGTTCGTCGGCCAACAGCACATCCTCTCTTTGGATATCCGTTTACTGATGGGGCGGCAGTGGTTGAAGTATTTACAATCTGCAGGCTTGTCAGCGTTAAAGCCACAATATATTCAACACGAAAACTATAGAATTGCGGAACCCAATCTCGCCAGCCGTAGCGATGCCTTTCTAACTGCGCACCCGGCAGTGTGGCAAAGCTTCTCCGCCATGGCCAATCGTGCCATGGATGGTGCCAATTTATATTATTATTTGATAGCCGATACCCAAAATCATGCTTATGACGATATCACTTTGGCTAACGAGGGCGATAAAGCAATCATCGATGGGCTCGCAAACAAATTCGTGCAGTGGTATGAAAAATTATTTTATCAGCCAGGTAAAGAGCAAAACGATGCTTGGCTGGCACAACAAATGGAATACCAATTTGCGGTATCTGCTCCTCAAGAGAACGCTGAAAAAGTAATGGTTGCAGAGGAATATTATCAGGGTCGGCTGGATTGGTATAACCTGGACATAGATCCATCACACAATAGCTTAAGTGACTACAGCGATGGCACGAACAATACCGATACTACCGGGGAAAACGATGTGCTAGGCAGTATCACAATGTCCTTCCTCCCCACAGCCATTCAATTTGAGGGCATGCCGAATACACGCTGGTGGACCTTCGAAGAAGGTAAAACCAATTTTGGCGATATCAAACCGGATACGACCGACATCAATAAACTCCTGTTAATGGAGTTCGGTTTGATCTACGCGAATGATTGGTTCCTGGTACCCTTCCAGCTTCCAGTTGGTAGCATTGCCACTGTCAAAGGTCTCGCGGTTACCAATGTCTTTGGTGAAAGAATTTGGGTAACGGCATCTGGGTCTGGCAGTGATGAGAATTGGCAGCGTTGGGCCATGTACAATCTCTCTGTTAAGGGTAGCGATAATGTTCGCGCTGACACCTCCTTGGTGTTATTGCCTACCGTATCAAAAGTTCAGGAAGGGAAACCAATCGACGATTTGCGTTTCGTTCGTGATGAAGTTGCCAACATGGTTTGGGGAATCGAAAAAAATATTCCACTGGCTACAGGACGCAGCAAACCAGGCAGTGAAGCGGGTCGTGAGCTATTTAATCGCCTTGAGAGTATCTTGGATAGTGAAATTGAAGGCGGCTTGGTAGTACCGGAAATTCCCGAACCGAGCGCAGCCATTCGTTACCAATTGATGCAAGGTGTGCCAGAAAATTGGATCCCCTTGATTCCCATCCATCTCGACCATAACAATCATGAAATTCAATTACAACGTGCTTCCATGCCGCGCATAATCCTCGGTGACCCTAACCCACCTGAGAAAATAAAGCCGCGCACGGTATTATTAAGGCAAGGTCTAAATGAGCAACCTCCGCAACCCTATTTCTTACATGAACAAGAAGTACCACGAGCTGGCATTCAAGTGACACAGGCCTATCAACGTACACGCTGGAATAATGGGCAGGTATATTGTTGGCTCGGTGTAAAAAAACAAACTGGCCGTGGAGAAGGCAATAGCGGCTTGGCTTTTGATCAGATCAAATCAACTAAACAACGTTTGCGCCGGGCATTACGGTTACCAGCTAAATAATTTATATCGTGTGTAGAATGGCTAAGAGCTTTGCGCCCGGCAATACGCCTATGCGAGAAAATTCGATAACACAACTGCAACCAAAGTATCGTCATGATTAGCATCGTAGTCAGCCGTGAAATTTTTGTCGGGCAATAAGCGCCTGAGCAAATGGATACAGCATCAAATCATTTCATTCAGACAAAGTAACTAAAAATACCTAAAGAATACTTGCGAGTTAAATTGGACTAGCCTTGATTTAGTTAGTACATTCATACAAAATGCCTGTCTGAAATCAGTTATGCAATTCAGGCTAAAAGAAATTTTCTATCAGTATATAATTTCCGCTTTCGACATTTACTTCATTGAACTCCGATGCAGAAACCTGAACCACCCGTTATACAACCCTTTACTTTTGTTTTCAGTTGGCGGCGTTTTTCGCTGCACTGCGTGATTATGGGCGTTTGTGTGTTGCTGGGCATGATGACTTGGTATTTTGGCAAACCGCATAGCGTCCGGTTTTATGAAACAAAATCGGAAGCGCCGCTTGCCGCAGCAATAGCATCCGATATCGACATGACACTTGATATGAGCAGCTTTGTGGCCGTAAAAGAAAGTCAGCCAGTGCAGGTCGAATTATTTAAGGGAAGTGTTTATTTTGACATCAAGAAAAATGCTACCAACCAACTTGAAGTCAAGGTCGGCAATGCTATCATTAAAAACACCGGAACCCGCTTCAGTATCCAAATGCAAAAAGATGGTAGTAGCCAAATCGCCGTTGCGGACGGACACATCAAAATACAAGTTGCTTCGGGTATTTATCAGATCAATGCGCTTGAACAAGCTGAATTTGATGATGTCCGCATCAGCAAACACAGCCTCATTACTGAACACGACATTGCGCCTTGGCGCTCTGATCATTAGCTAATTGACATTGGAGTAAAAACAAACACAGAGGAGAAAAAATTCCTCTGTGTTTAAGAAAGATTCTTAAGAAATCTTGCTGCGACGCACTACAAAACCTAATAAACCCAACCCCGCCAGCAACATTGCATAGGTTTCTGGCTCTGGCACCGGAGTAAGGATAGCTGAAGTAAGGAAAACCCCATCTTCCGGCTGATTCGGGAATGTGCCGATGACACTGGTACTGAATGCACTAATCGAACTATCCCAGAATATATGATACATATTGTGATTAGTCTCATCGGTAATCACTGCATCTCCCCGGTAAGCCAGAAAATCACTGGCATCGGCCTTAATCACATTGACTGAATAATTAGCCGCATAAAAACCTTCGAGTGGATTGCCACTGTCTCCCAAGTTCAAGGGGACAAAACTAAGCATTTCCGGTGTGCCAAAATGCAATCCGAGATCAGTTTTCTCACCGGCTGGAGTGATTGCAGTGAGCTGTCCCGTACCTTCCGATACGACGACGAGTGTATGGGCCGGAATATTGCCAAATGCTTGAGGAGTAAAATCCAAACCTTCTGCATCCGCACCCACATTAGCCAACAGAGTTGAAGATCCGGTGCTATCGACTGTGTACACATTCCCCGTTTGCGTAGTCACAAGCATATTAAAACCGTAATCTCCGTAAGGATCAAACGCAATCCCACGAACATCCCCACTTAACCCTGAGGCAAATAGAGATTGCGTTGACCCATCGTTAGAGAATCGATAAACGTTACCTGCAGCTTCCGATCCGGCAAATACATCACGTGCTACACTGGATCCGAATCCACCGAGACCCAGTGAGCTGGAAACATATATCTCACCAATACTCCCACTGCTAATAGGCAATGGCGCTCCAAATGGCTGGAGATTTCCACCAGTCAGATCCGTTTGATAAAGTTGATTGTTAAAATAGTTAGAACCAACAAATTTGTTTCCTGCATAAGCAAATCCAATGGGAGAACCGCCTGTACTTCCTACAAATGGATTAAAACTGACAGCAAATGCACACCCTGTCCAAAATAAAACAAGACTTCCCATTAACATTACTAAAAATTTATTTTTCATATGACCCTCCAGATATAAGGAAAAAAACCTTTTTTATTGAAAAATAATAGTACATGTAACGAGTTGAAAAATATATAAAGGTCTGTACTATTTATGTAGGTCATTTGTCCTGGTTTGCAACTGTTAACTCTTTCAAACTGGTATCAGAAATGATAAGTGATGCTTGTTTTGCTAAACCTTATGATCGGACCACCAAACATCCCATCCCCTGCCGGGTGAGATTCTGACAAGCTGTTCGCGCTTGACTCTCATACAAACCTACCAGCCTCGCCCGATACAACTTGCGGTTACTGATTTCCACCTCGGTTACCTTCACTTCTCCTGGTATCCAACGCGCAGCGGCTTGAGCCTGGGCATGGGCCCGGTCGGGTTCATGATAAGAACCTATCTGCACCGCCCAGCCATCATTTTCCAGCATTGCAACTTTTTGCGGCCGTACCTTGGCTGCCGATTGGGAAATCGGTTGCGTCACGACGGGAATTGGCTTCTTTTCCAGCACGGGAGACGGTTTAGGTACTGGAGTCGAAGCACTGCTGTTCAGGGCTTCAACAGGCACGGCTCGGATATTACTGGTGTTGCTGACATGCATCGCACTCCCCTGATTAAAACTGCGATCGAGCAACTGCGCCATATGCTGATCACGCGCGGCAGCGGTTTGTCCGCCCATCACCACTGCGATCACACGACGGTCACCGCGTTTAGAGGAAGTAGCCACATTGAATCCAGAAGCGCGAATAAAACCGGTTTTCAAGCCATCCACTCCTGGAGTATTACGCACCATACGGTTATGGCTGTTATAGGTGGTGCCCTTGTAGCTAAATGACTGAGTCGAAAAATAATGATAGTGTTTTGAAAAATCTTTCATTAATCGTGTCGACAAGGTTACCAAGTCTCGGGCTGTAGTCTTTTGCTCACCATTCGGCAAACCGGAAGCATTGCGGAAGGTGGTGGAATGCATACCCAGCTTACGTGCCTTATCAGTCATCATGCGACCGAAATTGGCTTCACTACTGCCTAATGCTTCCGCCACCACTGCCGCCACATCGTTGGCAGAACGTACAATCAGTGCCGGAATCGCCTCACGCACACTGATACTATCTCCCATGCGCAAACCGATATTCGTTTGCGGCATGGATGCCGCATGCGCCGATACCTGCATCCGCGTATCCAACGTCATCTTGCGTTGTTCAATCGCTTCGAACAGCATATAAAGTGTCATCATCTTAGTCAGAGAGGCTGGATAGCGGCTAGCATCAGCATTGGATTCGTGCAGTACCGCACCTGTATCTGCATCAATTACAATAGAAGAATAGCGGGGATTCGCTTGTGCCTGATTGACTAGAGACAGAAATAACAAGACGACAAGAACAAGAAATCCTTTTCTTACTGCACGCTTCAAGGTAAACATAAATCTATCCTTTCTGAATATTAGTCAAGATAAAAACGATATGATCGGTATGAAAATCCTGTCAAAACCTAGCATATTTTCCCTACCACAGGGCAACACCAAACACTCATTGTCACTTTCATCTTTCTTATTTCTCGCTCTTTTATCACTTGATGGTTATTTTTATATTATTTTCATAAACTTGTTACTTAAATAAATCTAAATAGGCTGCCCTTATTATTCAGAAAAATTGATCTATTTTTTCACTATTTATTGCCTCCAAAATATCTTCACTTTATATTCTAATACCTTAACTCATCGCCGTATTCAGTAATAAATAGCATATTTTCCCCTATCTAAAAAGAATTTTCTGCTATCACCAGTTTTTCCGGCTATCACATAGTCAAAGTTGCCTCAATCGAATATGACTGCATTAATTTTTCTACACCCTATCCGGTTATTTATCCTTTTGATAATGGAATGTCACTTAAAGCTATGAATTCTACTTCTATTATATCCGTACTAATACGAACTTCTTGCGCATGCTTAGTCATCTTAATATTTTCTTTCGCATCCCTACCCCAGACGATTGCCGGTACCTTAGTCTTGAATAATGGGAGTGAATCGCCCCGATTTTTCCGGAGACATGTTTTCTTGAGTCAAGCTGCATCAGCTGACTCTTCCTGTTG
>ERZ1292633.2580-Hain-H41-02um-R1-2580-length-18388-cov-5_pt2 | contig 16628 bp, 10 predicted proteins | sample MGYA00564406_ERZ1292633 | MGnify/ENA primary metagenome ERZ1292633 (study PRJEB36523, sample SAMEA6512639) | groundwater metagenome | collected 2019-01-08 | study: AquaDiva: Metagenomics assemblies of 32 groundwater samples | reverse complement strand
CGCGTCGTTCACGTTGACATCCGCGAGCCGCGCGAGCGCCTCGCTCAGACCGGGATCGTTCGCCTCTTCGCGGGGATCGAATCGGAGGTTCTCTAGGAGGAGGATCTCGCCGTCCTTCAGCGCCGACGCCGCGGCCTCCGCCTCGGGACCGACGATCCCCTCCGCGAACGCGACGGGCTGCCGAAGGAATCGCTCGAGCCGTTCCCGCACTGGTTTCAGACTCTGCTTCGGGTCGCGCTTCCCCTTGGGGCGTCCCAGATGAGACGCGACGATCAGGCGCGCCTTCTTCTCCAGCAGGTAGCGCAGCGTTGGAAGCGTCGCTTCGATGCGCGAAGCGTCCGACACCGACCCGTCGGGTGCGAGGGGGACGTTGAAGTCCACGCGGACGAAGACGCGGCGCCCAGCGACATCGAGAGAGCGGAGCGTGCGGAAACTCATGGTCGCCTCCCTACGCCCGTCCGAGGAGCAGGAGGGCGTCCACCATGCGGTTCGAGAAACCCCACTCGTTGTCGTACCACGCCAGCACCTTCACGAAGCGGTCGCCCGACACCATGGTGAGCGGCGCGTCGAAGACCGCCGAATGCGGATTGCCGACAATGTCGGACGAAACGATCGGATCCTCGGTGTACTGGACGATGCCCTTCAACCGTCCCTCCGCGGCCTGCTTCACCGCGGCATTGACCGCGGCGGCCGTCGCCGGCTTCGCCACGTTCAGCGTGACGTCGATCAGCGAACCGTTCGCCACGGGGACGCGCACGGCCACGCCGTCGAGTTTCCCCTTCAGGGACGGTATCACGAGACCGATCGCCTTCGCGGCGCCGGTGCTGGTCGGAATCATGGAGAGCGCCGCCGCGCGAGCGCGACGAAGGTCCTTGTGGGGCGCATCGTGGATCCGCTGATCGTTCGTGTAGGCATGCACGGTGGTCATGAGTCCCCGCTCGATGCCAAACGTCTCGTCCAAGACGGAAAGTACGGGCGCCAGGCAGTTCGTCGTGCAGGAGGCGATGGAGACGACCTGGTGCTTCGCGGGGTCGAACGTATTCTCGTTCACGCCGATCACGAAGGTCGCATCGGCGCCCTTGGATGGCGCCGAGACGAGGACCCGCTTCGCGCCCGCCTGCAGATGGACCGCCGCCTTCTCCCGGTCGGTGAACTTGCCCGTGCACTCCAAGATCACATCGGCGCCGAGATCCTTCCAGGGAAGCGCCGCGGGATTCATCTCGCTCAAGCATCGGATCGTGGCGCCGCCGACCCGCAGCGCGCCGTCGACCGCCTCCGCCCGCTCGGGCAGCGGGCCGTGGATCGAGTCGTACGTCAGAAGGTGGGCAAGGCTCTTCGCGTCGGTGACATCGTTGACGGCGACGAACTCGATCCCCGCGTTCCGCTTCAGGGCCGCGCGAACGACGAGGCGTCCGATCCGGCCGAATCCGTTGATTCCGACACGCACGAGTAATCCCCTTTCCCTAGCTGAAGAAGACCCGGGCCGTTTCGTACAGGTCCGGCCCGACCACTTTCATGGAGCCGACCGCCTCGGCAAGGGGGAGGTCCACGATTTGCGTTCCCTGAATGGCGACCATGCGGCCGAATCCGCGCCGCGCCACCAGATCAACCGCCGCCACGCCGAATCGCGATCCCAGGACCCGGTCGAACGCCGTTGGCGAGCCGCCCCGCTGGATGTGACCCAGCACCGTATATCGAGTTTCGAATCCGGTTCCCGCCTCGATGAGATCGGCGATCGTCGGCGCGATCCCTCCCAGTCTTACGTGGCCGAAGGCATCCCGCTTGTCGCCCGGCACGAAGATCGACTTCCCCTCGTTGTCGGAAACCTGTGCTCCTTCGGAGACGACGACGATGCTGAAGCTCTTCCCCTGGTCGTGGCGCCGTCGCACCACCTCGCAGATTTCCCGAATGGTTACCGGAAACTCCGGAATGAGGATCAGGTCGGCGCCGCCGGCGATTCCCGACTGGAGGCCGATCCACCCCGCGTGGCGCCCCATGACCTCGACGACCATCACGCGGTCATGCGACTCCGCCGTCGTGTGGAGCCGGTCGATCGCCTCGGTGGCGATGCTGAGCGCCGTGTCGAATCCAAACGTGTAGTCCGTCCCGTTCACGTCATTGTCGATCGTCTTCGGGACGCCGACCACGGGCATGCCCGCCGCCGCCAGTTTGTTCGCGGCGCCCAGCGTGTCCTCGCCGCCGATCGCGATGAGCGCTCCGATGCCGTGCTTCTCCAGCGCGGCGCGGATCTTTGCTTCGCCCTGAGGGTCCTTGTACGGGTTCGTCCGCGATGTCCCGAGGATCGTTCCACCTCGCGGAAGGATCCCCGCGACATCGTCGAGGCCGAGCGCATCGATCTCCTCGATCAGGAGCCCTCGCCAGCCATGGCGGATGCCCACGACTTCCCACCCGTACGTCTTCACCGCGCGCTTCACGACGGCGCGGATCACCGCGTTCAAGCCGGGGCAGTCTCCCCCTCCCGTCAGGACACCCACGCGCATCGAATCGGTCCCTCCCCACTGATTCATAAGTCGTTTTTATCGAGAGACTTAGAGCGGTCGATAGTAGTGCGGGGGTAGGGCGAAGTCAAGGGCGACCAAGGGACCGGCGGAGACGCCCCTCAGTGCATGCTGGAGGTGGAGGAGTAGCGGAGGATGTAGTCTCCGTACCCTTGCTCATCCACGAAGACGAACTTGAGCGCGTTGTTCGTCTCGCTCAGGCCGCGGCGCGCGGCCAACTCTCTTCCCCGCAGCTGGTACGTCCAGATCTCGAAGGGCCGCGTGTCGACGATCCCTCGATTCTGCTTGGAGACCTGGCTTTCCGCCTCGCGGGGAATCTCGCCGCTAATGGCGAAGCCGAGTGTCTTGTCACTCACCGGAAGGCGCTCGATGCGCACTTCGTCGGGCTCGCCGAAACGGATGTAGACGCGGCCGCGGTCGGTGAACATTCCACGCTCGAACACCGTGTAGTTCACGTTCGTGTGGACCACGCGGCGCAGGAACTCCTGGTAGGTCTCGTTATCCGCCGTCTCCGGCGATGGATCGACCGATCTCCAAAGCTCTTGGATCCGCACCTCCTTCGCTCCCATCGGGAACCGCCGGAAGTCGAGCTCCTCCTCGGCCGACAGGAGCACCTTTGCCGCGACTTCGAACCCGTCGGCCGCGTACGGAGTCCACGACTCCGCGCTCCAGAGGACGTCGAATTCCGTCACGCTCGAGGCAGGTCGCGACGGCGCGTCCGACGACTCGAGCGAGAGGTGGAACGAGTAGTGCCCCGCCGGAATGGCGGTGAGGTCGATCGCGAGCGCGTGTGGCCAGGCATCCCCTTCGGTAACGCGAAGGGAGTCGCGCGAGGTGAAGATCGTGTCGCCGGAGGCCGACACGATGCGGGAGGTGAGGCCGTAGCGGCGTCCCGCCGCCGCGGGCGGCGCGTCGTAGATTTCGTAATAGGCCGAGAAGACGTCTCGGTAGAGCCCGTAGAACCCGCTGGGCTGCGGCAGGACCTCGTAGGGTCCCTTCCCGAACCGGCTCTCCTCCGTTCGCGGCGAGACCGACCAGGCCGGCAGAATCCCGCTCAGCGACGGCTTCTCGAAGAGCCACTTTCCGAGATCGACAACGCCATTCACCTCGCCCTGACGCTTCTGGTCCTTCATGACGTAGACGAGGCCACGGCGCGCGACGTTCAGATCTTCCACCAGGACGCGGAATTTGTACTTCCCGGGGGCCGCCGGAAGCCCGACGGCGTAGATCTCTCCCAGGAGCGAATCGTTCGCCACGGCGCGGTCCATCACTTGGAGAACGGCTGCCTGCTGTTGCTGCGCCACCACCTTGCCCGACATCGACTTCAGCTGGACCGTGATCCGGAGGTCTGCCTGCAGCAAGGAGTCCTTGGGGAGGAATTTTGCCTGTTGGTAGGGGACGCGAATGGAGAACTCCGCCCGAACTTCCTTCTCTCCGTGGCGGAACGGAATGGCGCGGGCGTGGAATCGGAGGTCGCCGATGGAACCGGCGCCTTCCGGCTCGCGCGGTCGTTCCGCCCGCGCCGAGCCGGTGGCGCCAAGAATCAGAAGGAGAATCGCCAGCGGAGCCAGCGAGCACTTCCCTCGCCGCACCCCAACCTCACCCTTTCGTGGTCGGCGGCGCACGAGTTTCTGCCGCCTAGAAGCTGACGTTTACCGACACCCGGTGCGCTTGCGACAGATACTTCAGGTCGCTGTAGGCGTAATCGAGACGCGCGACGGACGACTTGACCAGCGTCAGCGGGAACTTCACGCCGAATCCGGCCGTCATCCCCTCGGTGTCGTAGTTCATCTTGTACCCGCCCCGGAGGAAGAGGTAATCGTGGAATGAGTACTCCGCGCCGAGATTCAGCTTCTCGGAGTTGTCCGGCGGGTGCGTGAACTCGGCCGCCGTGAGGAGCCGGCTCTCGCCGCGCTGCAGAATGCTGAAGGAACCGCCCACCCGGAAAAAAACCGGCATCTTCACCTTCTCATCGATGAAGGTCATGTCGCCGCCGATGTTCTGGATCGACATGCCGATCTTCGCGCCGAGGATCCCGACGTCGTAGAGGGTACCGAAGTCGAAGGTAGTCGACTTACCGGTGACGTCGTCGAGCCCGGTCTGGATGTAGTTGATGCTAAAACCGGCCGAGAACTTGTCGGTCAGGGAGCGCGCGTACGTGATGCCGTAGGCCCACTCGCCGGCGTCGAAGGTCTCCCCCGTACCGTCTGGGAGATAGGTCGTGCGGACCTTGTCGCGGCTCATGGTGAGCGCCCGGACGTTCACTCCGAGCATGCCCGGGATCCACTTCACGTTGAAGACGTAGGCCGCCTGATCGAAGAGGATCTCGGCGGGCCACGCCGTGTGATTGATGCTGATCGACTGTCCCGACAAGCGGGCGATGCCGGCCGGATTCCAGTAGACGGCGGTCGCATCGTCGGCGATCGCGACGTACGCGTCCCCCATGGCGGCGGCCCGGGCGCCGACGCCGATCTTCAGCGACTGCCCTCCCAACGTGCCGACCTTTTCGAAGATCTGCGCCCCCTCTGCCTGGAGCGGGAGCAACAGAACCATGACAATGGCGATCGCAATTCTCACGAAAATCCTCCTCGCTTGGCCCGTGGAACGACGGGTCGCTCCGGCCGGTATCATCGGATGATGACGAATTTGCCTATTTCCCGTCCCAGCTCCGTATCGACGGAGAAGAGATAGACCCCGCTCACGATTCGCTGACCGTTGCGCGAAATCAAATTCCAGGAAACCGATCCAGTGGCCGCGGAAACGGGGTCCTTGCCGTACGCCATATCCGCTGGCGGCCGGCCGTCGAACGGAAGATCCCGCACGAGGTCACCGGAAAGGGAGTAGATGCGAATCGTGCCCTTCGTACGGGGCAGATTCATGAATGAGACCTTGGTCCCCGAAGGATCCTCCTCACGCGGAACCAGATCCCACTCCGCGCGATTCTTGAAAGGATTCGGCACGACGAAGACGTGCTTCTGATCGTCCTGGGCGTCTCCGCGCGGATAGACGGCCTGGCTGTTTTGGGCGCTCGGGTTCGAGGTCAGAACGACGTCCTGTTCCGCGGTCAAGCCCGGCACGATTGACACAGGAACGATCGAGTAGAAATAGGGGAATCCATTCAGCACGTTCTCGTCCACGAAGCTGTAGCGCCCCACGGCGAAGAGCGTGTCGCTCTCGACGTAGGAAGAGTCGGGGAATACGTTTCGTCCCACGGGATTCCAACGGACCTCGATATCCTGCTTGAAGACGATTGGCGAGGAAGGGTCGATCAGCTCGGAGAGACTCCGCGCCGGCGTTCCCTTCGGATCGACTCTCCATTCCCCGAGCAGCGACCAGAGATCGCGAGACGGCCCGTTGGTGCCGAGCGGACGTGACCAGCCCGCGGCCTTGTAGAGCCGGTATCCGACGAATTCCTTTAGGTTGCCCCGCTGCGCGTCGCGAACCAGTTCCGCGAAGTTGTTCCACTTCAATGTGACTTTTCGGTCCCCGGGGAAATACCACGCGGAGACTCGCGCGGAATCTCTTCCGGTGCGGTAGAGTTCCAGGAAGTCTCTCGGTTCCGACCTACCGTCCTGCCCCAGGAAGACTGGAGCCGGCAACGGCGCCGCGGCCACCCAATTTACGAGTCGCTCGCGCCCCGCCTGCACCGTGTTCACGTTGCAGTCGAAGTCGACGTAGACACAATCGCTGCCAACCGGAAGCGCCAGCGTGTCCGCGCTGGCGCAATGAACGCCCGTCGGTCCGCCCGGGCTCGACGGAGGGTCGGTGCAGACGAATTTGCCCTGCTGCTGCGCCTCGCACGGGAGGAACGGATCCCAGGCCGGGAGGCCGGCATATTGCGGGAATTCCGGACCGGTCGGGATGGAGGACCAGAACCGGACCCGGCAGACGGACGACTCCGGAATCTGATAGACGAAGGTCGCGCCGCTCGGGGAGCGGAGGCAGGTTTCCTTGCCGCACTGTCCCGTCAGCGAATTTCCATCGAAGTCGGTATAGAGCCCGTCGAATACCTGCTGAGCGGCAATGGCATTCTCGATCAGCGTGCCACCCGCCCCGATGGAGTTTCCCTGCCCCAATCCGAGCCCCATGACCCAACCGACGGAGATGGTGAGTGTCGACTCGGGCAGGAGCGACCGGAAGGGGCCCGTCGCCATGACGACGCGATAGTCGAGAGGCCGGCTGGACCGGGGCTCCCCGACAATATCCGGATTGAGCGTCGGGTCGGTCATGAGCTGATAGCGCTGCGCGTCGTTCTCCGGGTCGCCGCCCGCCGCGAACGGAGCGCCCGAGCCCGAGAAGAACTTGAAGGCGGTGATTCCGACCGTCTTCGGCGCGAGAATGCCGCTCGGATCGGTCGTGTGGTTCAGGAACATGATCCCGAAGTAGCCCGGTACGTCTCCTCCCTTGTTCTCTTGGGGAGCGTTCGGATTGTCGGGATTGTCCCATCCGTAGGCCATTTGCAAATTTCGCCGAACCGTCTCACCGCTCGCTCCGATGTACTCGATGGGGCGATTGATGAGGCCGACCTCATCGTCCAGGAAGTATCCCGGCACGGCGCGGGTGCCGATGTCGATGTCGGCGAAGATGCCGACCACCACGTTCCGAATCGTCCGGCCGCTGATGTTCTTGATGGCCCAGTCCATGCCGACGAAGTCATTCTGGCCGGGAGTGGCCCAGCTATACGAGGACTGTCGGACGCGCAACCCGAGCGGCACATGCTCCGGAAACTGCTGCCGTGTCTGCGGGATGTTGTCGAAGTACTCGGTCGTAAGCATCTGCTGGCCGATCGCGGCGAAGTCCTCGTCGCAGAGTCCATCACCGTCATCGTCCTTGCCATTCAGGACGTCCTCGTCGACGAATCCGTCACCATCGTCGTCGGGATCGACGCTTGCCGAAATGACGCGGCTTCCGTTCGGGATGCCCTCGTAAGCCTCACGGACGTCGGTGACCTGATCGATCGGAAGCGTGACGCAGACGTTATCGGGCGTGATTTCGGGTGAGAACTCGCGTTCGTACGTCGCCGTCGACACGTGCGGGATGCCACTCGCGTCGAGGGCTCCGATCCAGAGACCGGCCGCGTAGAGATAGTCATGGCCCGAGCCCTGTGGCCACTCGGCTGAAGGGACGGTCGTGCGCGTCGGGTTGTCCTGATTTCCCGTCTCGCCGATGTTCGTGATCTGAAGCTGCAGCCGTCCGACGTTGTGGACGAACTTTCCGTCGAGACGGAAGAGGTTGTGCTGATTTCGTGGATCGTCCTGCAGCACGCCCACGGGTTCGTGAAATCCTACGACGCCCAGGAAGAGTGCCGCCGAGGCGGCAAAGGCGCCCAGCGAGCGAACCGTCGCGTCGAACCGCCGGGGTCGAGACCCCGGACGTGCCGAAGTGCCTGCCTGCTTGGAATGCTGTCGCATCAGAACTGGACCCCCAAACCGACCCGAATGACCCGTCCGGCTTGAAAGACACGAGGATCGTTCACGGGGTACCAATCCTCGCGGCCATCGCCATCTTGATCAGCGGTCAGGAAGGCGCCGCCGGCGCGGCCCGTTTCCGAGTAGTAGGTGACATAGGAAGATGGGCTGAGCTGGTTGTCGGGCCAGAGCGACGGTTGGATATCGCTGATGTTCTTCGCGTCGAGAAGATTTGTCCCTTGGAGGTAGAACGTCACGTTCTGGCCCCAAATCTGGAAGAAGCGCTCGGCCTGGCAGGAGAGCGTGGACGTCGTGGGGAGGCGCGACGCGTTCGCCAGGGTCGGGTCTTGCCGGCGCTGCTGGCGCTCTTGGCGCGTGTAGGGGAAGCCCGTTCCAAACTGATAGACGAAGGAGGCAGCCCAGTCCTTCTCGTTTCCGAGCCGGAGCGACCCCGAGAACGAGTGCCGCTGATCCCAGTCGAGCGGCTGCTCGGACGTCGGCTTGAACTGGTCGCGCAGCGTGCCCGAGGAGGCGAGCGCGCGATTCGGGTCCGATGCCGTTCCCGTGGTGTTTCCGTACGTGTAGTTGAGTTCGCCGGAAAAACCATGGCTGTGCTTCTTGATGAGCGTCAGCTCGATCCCCCGCGAGGAAGCGTAGTCTCCGTTCACGTAGGTCGGAACCGTCAGCGCGAAACCGGGTATCTGCCGCTCGACGGTGGTGAGCAGCCCGAAGATGTCTTTGAAATAGACGCCGAACTGTCCGTAGATCTCTCGACTGAAGAGATGCTGAATTCCTAACTGGTACGAAATCGTGGTCTCCGGTTCGAGGTTTGGATTGCCGCGCGCCTGCGCGGAGACATTCCGCCCTTGATAAATGAAGAGCCTGTTAGGCACCTGGAAGAGCCTGCCGTAATGGAAGCTCATGACGTCGCGATCGGAAACCGGGTAGGCAATGCCGACGCGCGGGCTCCACTGCGTCTTGACGCGATCTAGGACTTCCGAACTCGAAATCTGATTTCCCACCGAGAAGTTGTCGTAACGGAATCCAGCATTCAGGACCATCCCTTCGTACTCCCAGCGGTCCTGAATGAACGCAGCGCCTTCCGGATTGAAGAAACGAAAATCGTCGCGCGTCCCCCCGTAATTCCCGTTCGTATCGAGCACATTGGGGAAGTTGGTGTCCAGCGACTGCAGCGAGTTGTAGGAAACGTCCCCGCCGACCATGAGATTGTGCGTGCCAACCTTCTTGGAGAGGTCCGCATTCATCGAATAGGTCGTGGTGTTGCGTTTCTCGTAGGTCGGATAGTCGCCGTTCGTGACGTAGTAGACGCCCTCGAGCCGATTGAACGGATCGTAGTAATTGCCCGGCTGCTGCTGGTACTCCCAGAGCTGCCGATCGAGGACGTCTTCCTGCGTCTGCCACTCCTGACGAGAGGCGCGGATGTTGTAGATGGTGCCGGGGGAAAGCGTCTGGCGCCAGGTGAGCGCCAACTGCGTGTAATCCTCGTCGGTGACCGGAAGATGCTGCGCCGTATTGCTGGCCTGGAAGCTGTTGTCCACTTGGTAGTAGGCCCAGGCGCCGTAGCGCTGCGCGATCGAACCGTCAGTCGGCGAGGTGGAGTCGGAGAGGACCTGCACGAAGCCCTTCCGGTTCCACCGGTTGTGAAACGGGCTCCGCGAGCTTCGGTTCAGGATCAACTCCGTGTTCAGCTTGGCGTTCGGTGTGACCTTGTAGGTGATCTTGCTGGAGATGCTCGTCTGGTTGGATTGCCGATTGCCGATTCGGATGAAGTCGAGGAGCCGGTGCTCCTTCCGATCGGAGGTGTTCTTCAGATAGGTATCCGAGAACGTACCTTCCATGGAGATGAAGTAGTTCGTCTTGGGGAAGAGAAACGGTCCGCCGACACCGAGGCTCAGGCGCTCGTAGTTGTTGAAGGCCTTGTCCGCCTCACCGTAGCGATCGGTGAAGTAGCGAATTTCGCCGGCCATCTTGTCGCCGCCCTCGCGCGTCGTGAGATTGATGACTCCGGAGAGCGCATTCCCATACTGCGCGTCGAGCCCTCCGAGTACTTGCTCGCTCGAGGAGACCGCGAGAAGCCCAAGGTCGACGCCCTCCGCCGAAAGCGGATTGCGGCTCGGAATGCCGTTGACGATGGTGAGAACCTCATTCGCGCGGCCGCCGCGGAAGTGGAGGTCGCCGCCCTGGCTAATGACTCCCGCCTTGAGACCGATGGCGTCCTTGTAGGAGTCGACCGGCAGCGAACGAAGGTCTTCGCTGGTGACGACCTGCTTCGTGGAGGCTGTCTTCGTGACGCGAAGTTTCAACTCGCCCGTGACCGTGATGCCCTTGATCTTGGTCACCTTCTCGGGCAGGGCGAAGCCGACATCCGTGGTCCGATTCGCGTCGACGCGAATCCCTGCCTTGTCCAGGCGCTCATGGCTCGGAATCATGGCTCGCAGCGTGTACGTCCCGACCGCCACGCGCACGATCTTGTACTCACCCGCCGCGTTCGTGATGCCGCCGGTCTGGGCGCCGACGAGAATGACGCTGACACCGGGGAGCGGCATTCCGCTCTGATCCGTGACTTTTCCCTGGATGGTTCCTGTCTGCGCCTGGGCGATGCCCGCAAACGCGACAACCACCATGGCGAGTAACACCATAAAGCCTACTCGCAGGCAGGAGGCGCGAAGGGAGAACCCGCCGCGGAGTCGAAATGGCAATCTCGGCATACGGTGGTGCGCTCCTTCCCGGTCTGGTACAAACATGACGAAGTGGCCGATTTTAGGTCGGCGACACGGTTCTCCGTCAAGGCAAATCATTGAACCAACCCTGTTTGTGGCCATCCACGCTCCCTGAAAATGGCGACCGGGCGCACGGAAAACAGCACAGAACGGGGGGACGCGATGCCGAAACTTGGGGGGGACACTTTTCGAAGCGCTGGTGGGCCGGGAAGCGCCTCTACCGCGGTAGTATAGCCGGTCCTTCTAGCCGCGCAAGCCCTTTTTCGCACTTTTCCAGGACTCTGGTCAAAATTCAATGACGCTGGGGCACCGCAAATCGTCTAGAAGAGGTGCTGAATGGTGACGGTGAGCTCGTCGCTCTTGCCTATCTCGATCGAGGGATCGAGCGGCGAATAGCGGAAGTGCTCGTGCGCCCAAGCCCCGTCGAAGAGGAGCCCCACGGCGTCCCAGCGGTACGAAGCGCCGGCGCTCAGGCGGATTCCCCGAATCGGAGGCTGCCCATCGCGACGGTCGGGATCGTAGCGACGAATCGCGACGCCGGCCCGAAGCGGAAGCCAGGGCCGCGCCTTGTACTCGGCGCCGAAGTGGTAACTCATCTGACCCATGATCACATCCGGCACGGTGGAGGGCGGAAGTCCGGAGCCCTTCTCCTCGCGCCAGTCGGCCCGCTGTTCTCGGGAGGCTTGCACCTCCATCGCGACGACTCCGGCCTGGTCCGGCAGGTCGAAAGAGATCCCGCCGGCGGTTCGATAGCCGAGACGACGCACGTCGAGCGCCAGCATCGGCGAGAGGACGTCCGCCAGCGGCGTCGACCACTGGTATTCGCGGTAGTACGCGTAACGGGCGCCGACGTGCAAAGGCGTGCCCGGCACCGCGGCCATCCAGCGCGATCGGAATTCGTTGTGGCGAAGTCCGACCAGCCCAGACGTCCAGCGCTTCTTGAAGACAAACGTCTGATCGAGCTCGGAGGGATTGGGATTCAGGAAGAACTGCGGCGCCCAGTTCACACGCGCGATCTGTTCCCCGTCGTAGGAGTGATGGTGCCCCTCGACGATCCCGTTCAGCCATCCCAGGTGCGTGACGAGCTGCGTCCCCCAGGAGACTTCCGGTTTCTTCAGTTCGTACGAATCTTCGTTGAAGGACGAGCTGCTGATCGCCTTGAGATTGTTCCCCGTCCACGAAGCGTACACGCCGAGTTCCATCTTTTCGGCGAGCATGGCCGGATGAAGGATGAGGCCTCCGCCGAGCTCGGTCGCGGAGGAAGTGTTGTCGAAATCGTAGGGATCGTTCAGAACCGTCCGGTCTTCCTGCTCGCTCCGATGCGTGAAGCGGCCGCCGAGCGTGAACCACGACCGGAAGCGGCGCGCGTACATGACCGAGGCGGTGGGAAAGGTGATGCCGGCGCCGATCGTCCGATCGCCGACGCGCGGAATGAAATAATCGGGGAGCGAGATGTCGAAGTCGCGGATGAAGCGGCTCCGATCTTCCACGGTCCCTTGATCGTGCCGGCTGGCGTTCAGCGTCCCGTAGCGGAGGTCGGCGCCGAGGGCCCACTTGTTCCCCTGCAGCCAGCCGATCCGCGCCGAACTCTCCCGGCGAAGCACGCTGTGACCGCGGCCATAGAATCGGTCGAAATAGTCTCGGTAGGCGGTCCCCTGTTCAACGTAGGAAGTGTCGCGGGAGGTCAGGAAGCCGGCCGGGTTTCCGGAGAACCCGTAAGCATTCAGCGGGTTTCGGTCGTCCTCCACGGCCACGGTCAAGTCGCCCATGGCCTGAACCCGGGCGCCGCGCCAGGCCGTGTAGGGGTCGATGGGAGTGTCGTTGGACCACGCGCGCGCCACCTGGGCGCTGGCGGCGGACGCACCGAACGAACCCAGCGCCGCCGCCGCCGCGAAGGCGGCCAGGAGGCGGAACCCCGCTGTGGTGCGCCGGGCGAGGTTCGGGGCCATGGTAGCGGTGGGATTCATGGAGTGCTCAGTTCCTCGGCTTGAGATAAAGGGGGAGCAATTCGGTCTGGCTGGTCCGTGCCTTGGTCGCGTTGTAGAACGTGAAGCGGACCAGATAGCGGCGACCTTCCTGAAGGATGATGTCGTCGGGACGGGGCGGCTGGGGAACCCCCCCTAAGTCCGGCGGCCGCGCGGTCAGCTCACGCCGGAGTTCGAGCGACCACTTGCCCTCGAGCCAGGAGCCGCGGGCGACGACGTCCGACTGGCTCGAGTCCGCGAGCTGGATCGCCACCGACGGGAGGAAGTCCCCGGGGTTCCAGGTTTTGTCTCGGACCGACGCGTCGTCGAGACGGATCGGATTCAGCGTGTCGCAAGCGGATAGGATCGATGCCACCGGCTTCCAGAGGACATAGCTGGTCGGCTTGCCGCGATTCAGCCGCACGTCGCGCGTCGCTTTGTTCGGCCTCAACCGCGGCGCGGCGGTGCCCGGCACGACGTTTGGCACGCTGGGAAGTAGTCCGATGTCCAGGGCCCACGGCCCCCCGGTACTGTAATAATCCTCCACGGCGCCGCCGAGCGGATGTTGCGCGGCTCCGCGTGTCTCATCGAGATCGGCCCCCAGGTATTCCGTCGGATTCACGGGAATCGCGGGATCGGTCGTGCCGGCGCCCCAGCGCCAGGCATCGGCCGGGTAACCGCCAACGGAGTCGCTGTAGAGTTCCACGAACACTTGGTCCTCATGGAGGTCAGCCCTCGTCCACGAGGAGGGGGCGACGATCCGGCTGTCGGACGTGCAGTCGATGGTGGTGACGCCATCGTCGTCGCCGGTGTCGAGGGTCGTGAACAGCGGCTCTTCCAGCCGATCTTCTTGCCGGTCGGGCCACTGCAGCATGAAGTAGATGCCGCGCGGTTGGTTGGTGCGGGCGTCGAACGACCAGAGCGATCGGACAAGAACGAAGAAGTTGCCTCCGTCACCGCGCGCGATCACGTAGGCGGCGTCGCCCGTACCGTTCCATTCGATGTCGGTGGCCCGGCCGTCGATCAGGAGTTCACGCGACTCGCGGAGGGGAGATCTCTCGAAATTCTCCGAGTATCCCGGCGCGATGATGTCGGACGGTAGGGCGGGCTCGGTGGGGCTATTCTCTCCACACGAAAGCGCGCCAGCCAGAACGATGACAAAGAAAAGCCCTGCACGTACTGTATTGCGACCAGGCATGTATGTTCCTCGGATCAATCGAGCCGTGGGGGGGGAACGCCGCGTAGCGTACGAATCAGCCTCCAAAAGTGTCAAGAAAAAAGCCCGGGATCGAGCGTCGGGAAAAGGGGATGCGCCGCTTCCGCTTCCGCGATGGCGCCCTCCTCGTAGTCTCCCCGTTCCAGCATCCCCGCCAGGCGGTCAAACGCCTCCAAGTGCCTCTCCGTCCTTCGTATGGCGTAGGGCACCAGGGTCCCCGTCTTCATGATGAACGCCCAGTCGCTCCCCTGCGCCAGCAGGAGTTCCCGACCGGCCTGCCGAAGCGCCCGGCCCCGAAGTGGATTCCCCCCCTCGCCACGCCGAGCCAGGGTGTGCATTCGCTCCGACGCGCGGAGCAAATGCCGGTAGATCCAGTCGTTCTCCGGGTCGAGCCAGAATCCGGCATACCCACCCGCTCCCCAACTCGACACATGCAGCACGCCCTCTGACGCCCTCGGAAGGCGCGCCGCGGCGGCGCCCGCATCGAGCGCCTCCAGCGAAGGCTCCGCCTCGACGCCATCGAGGACGGCATCGATCCAGGCGGGCCCCTCGTACCACCAGTGGCCGAAGAGTTCCGCGTCGTAGGGAGCGAGCAGAAAGGCAGGTTGACCGATGGCCGCCGACGCTTCCCCCGCCTGCGCAACACGTGCCCGCACGAAGTGCGCGGCATGCTCCTGGATCCGTTCGGCCGCCACCGCGGGCTGGTACGGTTCGCGCTGCTCGCGCCGCCGGTCCGTGATTCGATAGTACTTGAGACCCAGATGCGTGCGCGTCCCTCCGGAAGGAAGGAAGTGGCGCACCTCGTCGAGGGGAAGATCGAATCCCTGGTCCCGATAGTATTCCCGGTACCAAACATCGCCGGGGTACCCCTCGGTCGCGCTCCATACCTGCCGCGACGACTCCTCGTCCCTGCCAAGCGCCAGCACGCCCGAGCGAGTTCGAAATGGCGCGACCGTGCCGGGAATGGGTCGCGGACAGGCGTGGCGGATTCCGTGGCTGTCGACGACGAAGTAGCGGATCCCGAACTCCGCCAGCACCTCTTCCACGCCGGGCGCGTAGCCGCACTCGGGGAGCCACATCCCTTCCGGCGGATGCCCGATCGCGCGTTCGAACTCCCGCACGGCGGCGCCGATCTGCGCGCGCCAGGCCGGCCGCCCCAGATCCATGAGCGGGAGGAATCCATGCGTGGCGCCGCAGGTGACCAGCCGCACGACGCCCTTCTCCTCCACGGCGCGAAAGGCAGCCGCCAGATCGCGGCCATAGCGGCCTTCGTAGTCCGAGAGCATGGTCGCGAACCGGTCGCGGTAGAGCCGCGCGAGCGGTCCGAGCGCCGCGTCGCCGCGATAACGGACCACGTCGCGCTCCGACAGTTCCAACAGTCGCTTCAGCCGATGCGCGTACCGGTCGCGGAGGAGCGGATCGTCCCAGAGCGCCAGGAGTGTCGGCGAGAGCGAGATGGTGATCGTCCCCTTGGCCCCGCGACCCGCTCGGCTCTCGAGCATCGAGAGAATCGGGAGGTAGCACTCCGTGATCGCCTCCACCAGCCATCGCTCCTCCAAACAGTCCTCGTATTCCGGATGACGGACGTACGGAAGATGGGCGTGGAGGAAGAAGGAGAGGTAGCCGGCGACCGGAGCGCCCGTCGTGTTGCCGCGCGGAGCGTTCATCGACGGCGCTCCCGCACCAAGGGCGGTGGCAGGTATCGGGCAGCGGAACTTGGCGCGGGGGCGCGTTCGGCCAGGGCGCGAGCCCATTGCCGCGCGGCCCATGCCTCTCCTTCCGCGCCAAGCGGCCAGGGCGCGGTCTCCTCGCACGGACCGTCCGGCGGCGTCGGGGCCCACCGCGACGTGAGGAGCGGCGCGAATCCCGACGGCAGATCGATTCCAATGACGGCGCGGCAAAGCCCCGCCCGCGGAGGGATGGCGACGTACCAGCCTTCCCCCCCGAGGGCATCCGGAAGGTCGGCGCCCGCGATGACTTCCGGAGCGAGCCCTTCCTCGCGCTGCCGCTCGATCCTCAACAGGTATCGGATAGGCACGCCGGCCTCGCCAGCCTTGCCCGCGGCGCCCGATGCGGTCGCCTGGCTGATCTCCCAGACTGCGACGACGCGCCGGGGATCTCGGACCAGCAGGTGGAGCCGGTCGTCGCCATAGCGCCTCCCGCGCAGGGACGGCGGCACCCAGGTCGCTGAGGCGCCGATCGGTCCCGGCGGCGCCAGCCGCTCGGTGGAGCTCATCGCGCCCCCCTCATCGCAGGTAGACGAGGCGCCGCCTCACGCGCTCTCCCCCCGAATCGACCGTCACGAAGTAGACCCCGCTCGGAGCGAATTCGCCGCCTCGCAGCCGGCCGCTCCACAACCATGACTCGGAAACGTTCCCGCCCGGCAACGCCCACGAGCAGGCTAGCGCGCCCGTCGGCGTCCAGAGGCGGACGAGCGCACCCGCCGAACGAACGCCGCTCAGAGAGAATCGAATAGGGCCTCGGCCCGGGCTCGGACCCAGGAGCATCGTAAGCGGAGCCGGCGCGCCCGAGCCGGGAGGGTCGATGGCGCCCGAGGAGCCGGAGACGGTCACGGCGGTCGTCGCGTTGAAGGCGGCGGAGCGTCCGTTGGTGTTGTGGGCCTGCCATTCGATCAGGTGACTCCCGATCGACAGCGGAGCCAGGGTGAATTCTACCGACTCCTCCCCCTCGTCGAAGATCCCGTCCAGGGGTGCGAGCGAATTCCACGGCCCCCCATCCACGCGATAGAAGACCGAGTCGAGGGTGGACACAGAGATGGA
>ERZ1292633.1946-Hain-H41-02um-R1-1946-length-21592-cov-5_pt2 | contig 16631 bp, 19 predicted proteins | sample MGYA00564406_ERZ1292633 | MGnify/ENA primary metagenome ERZ1292633 (study PRJEB36523, sample SAMEA6512639) | groundwater metagenome | collected 2019-01-08 | study: AquaDiva: Metagenomics assemblies of 32 groundwater samples | reverse complement strand
CCCCAAGGCGGCGGCGGCGGTCGGCATGAGCTACGAGGAACTGGTACGAGACATCGTCGACGCCTCCCCCGCGCGCCACGAGCGCGCCACGAGGTAGGAACGCGCCATGCTTCCCGCCCGCGCGGCTGAAGTCGGCGCCGCCGACATCATCGTCCTCTCCATTCGCCTCGGCGTCATCGTGCTGGGGACTGTCCTGGTCCTGCGCGTCGCCGGCGCCCTCGTGTCGCGGCTGGAGGAGACGATCCGCCAGCGCTCCGTCGGCGAGGAGGCGGCCCGAGACAAGCGCGCGCGCACGATCGGAGGCGTCCTTCGTGGCGGCGCCCGGTCGCTCGTCTTCGTCGTGGCGGCGCTCATGGCGGTGCGCGAACTGGGACTCGACATCACACCCGCGCTGGCCGCGGCCGGTGGTTTCGGCGTGGCGGCCGGCCTTGGCGCCCAGTCGCTGGTGCGCGACTGGATCTCCGGCTTCTTCATCATTCACGACGACCAGTACGGCGTTGGCGACACGGTGCGCGTCGCGGGCGTCGCGGGAAACATCGAGCAGTTGACGCTTCGCCACACGGAACTCCGCGACGGCGACGGCTCGCTTCATTTCATTCCGAACGGGGAGATCAAGATCGTCACCAATCTCACCAAGTCGTGGGCGGCCCCGCTCATCCGCATCCCGGTCAGCGCCGACGAGGATCCGGAGCGCGTGCTCCGCGTCTTGAACGAGATGGTGAGCGCGTTCAAAGCTGACGCGGTCACGGCCGCGCTGCTGGTGGACGGGCCGACGGTGCTCGGGATCGACGACGTCTCCGGCGGTCAATACACCGTGCTGATCCAGGCCAGGACGCGCCCCGAAAACCGCCATCCGGCCACTCGCGCGCTCCGGCTCGCGGCGATTCGCCGGCTCCGCGCGGAGGGAATCGGCCTCCGGAGCGCGCCGGCGGGAGAAACAACGTGACCGTTCGCGCCTACGACACGCGCCGTCGCGCGAAGCTGCCGTTCGAGAAGAAGCCGGGCGACGGGGTGGGAATCTACACCTGCGGCATGACCGTGCAAGACAAGCCGCACGTCGGGCACATGCGTTCCTCCATCTCAGGGGACGTCATTCGCCGCTGGCTGGAACATCGCGGATATCCCGTGACGTACGTCTACAACTTCACCGACATCGACGACAAGATCATCGCCAAGGCAAACGTCGAGGGCGTCGATTTCGAAAGTGTCTCGCGGCGGAACGAGCAGGCCTACCTCGAGTACGCGCTGCGGCTCCACATCAAGCCGGCCACGCACTACCCGCGCGCGACCGAGCACATTCCCGAGATCCAGGCGCTCATCCAGAAACTCATCGACCGCGGGCACGCCTACGCCTCGGCCGGCGACGTCTACTTCGACGTCCGCTCGTATTCGAACTACGGGCAACTCTCCGGACACAACGTGGACGACCTTCGCTCCGGTTCGCGCATCGAGGTCGGGGAGTCGAAGAAGGACCCGCTCGACTTCACCCTCTGGAAGGGCGCCAAGCCTGGCGAGCCGTCGTGGCCGAGTCCCTGGGGCCCCGGGCGTCCGGGCTGGCACATCGAGTGCAGCGCGATGGCCATGAAGTACCTCGGAGAGACGCTCGACTTCCACGGTGGAGGCCAGGACCTCATCTTTCCCCATCACGAGAACGAGAAGGCGCAGTCCGAGGCGGCGAACGAGAAGCCGTTCGTCGACTTCTGGGTGGAGAACGGGATGGTGAACCTCGGCGGCGAGAAGATGTCGAAGTCGACGAAACACTTCTTCCTGATCGAGGACGTGCTTCGCGAGTTCGAGCCCGACGTGGTCCGCTTCTACCTCCAATCGACGCACTATCGGAGTCCGATCGAGTGGAACGAGGAGCGGCTTCGCGAAGCGGGCACGGCCTACGCGCGGCTCCGCGACGCCATGGCGAAATCGGCGCGCCTGGAAGAAGACGCCGCGGTCGTGGCCGGCGACGCGACCCGCTCCGCGCTTCACGCGGAAGCGGCCTCGCTCGCGGCGAAGTTCGAGGAGGCGATGGACGACGACTTCAACGCGGCCCGCGCGCAGGGGCATCTCTTCGAACTGGCCAAGGAGATCAATCGCGTGGCCGACGCGCCCGACGCTACGGCCAACGATCGCGCCGCCGTTGCCGCGGCAGGGCAGACCCTCTATCGGCTCGGCTCCACCGTCGGTCTCTTTGCCACCGCCGAGGCCCCCGAAGAGGCGGCCCCGGAAACAGTGCAAGCGCTTGTGCGGCAAAGGGATGAGGCCAGAGTTCAGAAGGACTGGAAGCGCGCCGATCAATTGAGAGACAAGATCCTGGCGCTGGGCTATCTCCTCGAGGACGCGAAGGGGGGGACGCAAGCTCGGCGTAAACGCTGATTTCCCAACGACAGACGCGAGGCGACCGCCCCGATGTGGCTCTTCGGAAAGCCGAGGACGCTCCAGGTAGAACTGCAGGTGCTCTTCCTGGCCGTGGGAACCACCTTCCTCGCGCTGGCCACTCTGCTCCTCTACCAGAATGGCCAGGCCTCGCTTCGCCGCCAGCTTGTCAGCTCGGCCACCACCGCTTCCGAAACGGCCGCCGCACTCGTGACGGTGGATGAACATCGCACGATTCGCCGCGCATCCGACATGAACTCCACCGGCTTCCGCGCGATCGTCGAAGATCTGAGCGCGCTTCGCCGGGCCAATCCCGCCATCTATCACCTCTTCACGCTCGCCCCCACCGGCCGCTTGGGAGAGTGGGGCGTGGTCGTCGACATGGGCGGCACCGCCCCGCTCGTGGACGAATCGGATCTTCACCGGGGCCGCTTGCCGATCGGAGCGCCGCCGCCCGAGAACGTTCCGGAATCGCTTCTCCGCACCGGGATGGAGTCGCCCGCCTGCAAGATCCTCGAACTCGAGCAGACCGATCGTGCGCGCGTCGTCGCCGTCTCGCCGATTCGCGGAAAGGCAGGCGAATCGGTCGGCCTCGCGGTCGTGGAGATGAGCGCGGCGGGGCTGGTGGCGGAGGCGCGGCAACTCGGCTATGTCTCGATCGCGATCTTCCTCTTCGGGCTCTTCGCCAGCATCGTGGCGAGCAGCATGATCTCCCGCTGGGTGACGCGCCCGTTGCAAGAGCTGCTCCGCGGAGTGGAGGCGATCTCCTCGGGAGAGCTGGGAGCGCGTGTCGAGACGAAGGCGCGAAATGAGATCGGCGCGCTGGGGGACGCGATCAACCAGATGGCCGCCGGCCTCGAGGCATCGCAACAGCGCGACGCCACACAGCAGGCGAGGCTCCGCGACCTTCACCGGATCGGCTCCGACGCGGCAGCCACGCTCGATCTGCCGCAGACGCTGGAAGTGGCCGCGCGCGGCATGGCCGATATCTGCGGCGGCGTCGAAGCGATTGCCGGCGCGGCGGCGCGTCGCGAGGGGCGAATCCGTCTCTGGTCACGCGTCGGCTCCGGCGCGGTGGACGACGCGGCGTGGGATGTCTCTCCTGAGGCGCTCGAGCTGGTGCTGGGAGCTGAAACTCGCCTTCTGGCGCGGGTCGAGTTCGAGGCGATCGGCCTCGACTTCCTGCTTGCCGGATCGGCAAGCTACGCCATCGGCGCCCCACTTCGCGTGAACGATCAGACCATCGGCATCCTCCTCGTCCTTGGAGAGCGCGAGAGTTTCCACCCCGACGCCGTCTCGCTGGCCCGGCTCTTCGCCGCGCAAGTCTCGGCGGCGGTCGCGAACGCGAGGCTCTTCGAGCAGGTGCGCGAACTCGATCGCTCCAAGAGCGAATTTCTCTCCATCGCTTCGCACGAAGTCCGCACACCGCTCACGGTCATGAAGAGCAGCCTCGACCTCCTGGTGGGAGGCAAGCAGTTCGAGTACAACGAGGATCAGCGGCAACTGATCGCGTTCTGCCAGGAGTCGGTGGAGCGGCTCATTCGCCTGGTGAAGGACATCCTCGACATCTCGAAGATCGAGGCCGGCGTGCTGAAGGTCTCTCTCCAGCCGACCTCCATCAACGAACTCGTCGAGAAGTGCCTCTTCTGGGTGCCGCAACTTCCGGGCGGCCAGGGCATCGAAATCGACGCTCGCCTCCCCTCAAGGCCGCTAATGGCCCTGGCGGACGGTGGTCGCGTCCAGCAGGTGCTGGAGAACCTCATGTCGAACGCACTCAAGTTCTCGAATCCAGGCGGCCGCGTCACGATCGAACTCGTGGAGCACGAGCAAGAGATCGAAGTCATCGTGAGCGACCAGGGGAAGGGGATCGCGCCGGAGGATCTGCAGCGGATCTTCGGGAAGTTCTACCAGGTCGAGGAAGCCGCCACGCGCGAGAAGGGCGGAACCGGCCTGGGGCTCGCCATCTGCAAGGGGATCATCGAAGCGCACCGAGGGCGTCTCTGGGCCGAGAGCACGCTCGGCAAAGGGAGCCGGTTCCACTTCACTTTGGCGCGAGCTCTTGATTCCGGAAATGAAAAGGGGCGCGACGCCGAGATCCACGTCGCCCCCCTGCTCTCACCGCTTCGCGGCCGCTAGTTACAGATCCTGCTTCAACCGCCTCACGACTTCCGCGATGACTTCCGGTTTATCGTAGTGGCCCGCGTTCAGGCGATCCAGCACCTCGCGCATCCGCTCGGGAGAAAGATCCGAGATGGGAGGCGCGTCGAGGCCGATTTGCTTCAGGAGCGCGCGCGCGGCCTCGGAGAGTTCTACCGCGTCGGCGCCGCTGCTCGGCACGTCGACGGCGTCGGGCGCACGGCGGGGCTCGGGCGTGCTACGGGTGGGCCGGTCGACGCGCCCAGGTCCGATGCCCGAATTCGGAGTCGATTTGGTGGGATCCACGGTCATCGGATCGTTCCTCGCTGCTCGGGGCGTGCTTGCCGTCCGGTTCGATGCGAACCGAGTAGACCACGGCGGCGCTCCGGCGTCGAGCCCCTTAGGGCGCCGGAGTTTCGGCTGGTGCTGAGGCCAGGCCGGACGCGATGTTCCGGTCGATGTCGATCAGCGCCTGTAGTTTTTCCCGGTCTGGATCGCTCAGGAGTTCGAAGCTTCTACGGTCGATGAAGGCCGCGAGGCGCAGCAGATTCTGCCGCAGCTCCACGGGAAGCCCATGGTCCGGCCGCTCCAGATCGACCTGGAAGATCGTCCAGAGCCGCTGATTGTAGCGCAGCGCCTCCAGCAGACGAACGTCACGGTCGGGCGTGTCCCAGTACTGCTTCACGGCCTCGAGCTGCCGCGCCGCCTTGAAGAGGGCCGCCGCCTCCAGCTCGCGTCCCGAACTCGTCGCCTTCTGCGACGATTCGTATGCCGCGCCGGGCTTACCGAACATGATCGAAGAGCCTCCGTTCCAGTGCCAAGAGTGGCCGCCCCGCCTTCAGCGCGCGGTACGGATCCCCTTCGAGGAGGAGCGCATCAATCTTGGCGAGCTGCGGGCCGAAGCTCGGGGCCGCGTCCCTCACGTCACGCGCGAGTTTCACGTACGACCGATGGTGCGCATCCGCCCGCTCTGGCTCGATATACAGGAGCTGGAGCGCGAAGACGATTCGCTCGCACGGTGTCCGCACGTCACGAGGACGTATGATGTCCGGGGAGCGAAGCACGGTCGCCTTGGTCTCGACATGGAGCGTCGCCCGGTGTTCGCCATTCCGGACCACGACTCCTCCGAGAATCAACCGCTCGCCAGGTTTCAGCCGCATCGTGAGCGCCATGGAGTTCCTTTTCGGATCCGCAGGGCCGGCGGGTTTCCCCACCGGCCCGTCACGGGATCCTTCGTGATTCCTAGAAGAGGCTGAGGATCGACTGGGACGACTGGGACGCGAGCGAGAGGCCCGTGATACCCAGCTGCTGACGCGTCTGCAGCGCCAGCATGTTCGCCGCTTCCTCGTTCTGGTCAGCCACGGTCAGCTGGTCGGCGCCTTCCGACAACGTATTGATCATGCCGGTGACGAACGCCTGGCGCGCCGTGATGACGCCGTTGCTCGAGGAGAGCGTCTTCGAGTTCACACGCAACGTGTCGAGCGCCGCGTCGAGATCCGCCACGGCCGCGTCGATGTCGGCGTCGGCCGCCCACGCATTGGCCGCGGCCGCCACACCCAGACCCGTCGAGCTGGAGTCGAAGCCGACGACGTCCAGGGACGAGCTGCCGTCCTCGTTGAACTCGACCGTGAGGGTCGAGCTGTCGAGGAAGTTGATGCCCTTGTAGCCGGCGTCGGTGGCCAACTGGTCGATCTGCGTCATGAGATCGCCGAACTGCGTGGCCAGCGTGGCGCGGTCGGCGACGCTGGCGCTACGCGCGTCGGCCGCGATACCTTTCGCCTGCTCGATGAGCGACGTGATGGCCTTGATGCCCTCGCTCGCCGCCTTCACCGTCTGAACGGCTTCGCCCATCGCAGACTTGCGAGCGTCGAGGTCGCCGGCACGGCTACGGTGATTCTGCGCCGCGAAGTAGGCAGCCGGATCGTCCGTCGGGCCGTTGACCTTCAGGCCGGTCGCGAGCCGATTGGTCGTCCGGCCCTGAAGAGCGGACACGAGCTGAAGCTGAACGAGGTTTTGACGCATTCCAGCGCCAAGGGTGATGTCATTGACAGCCATGATCAGGTTCCCCCTTCGAAGGGACAAATCGACTCACCGAGCCTTCTGCCCGGCCGCCGGCGGAGTTGCCGACGCTCCATAGTCTCGGAGGGTCTTCGGGGGACTTTAGGGGGTGGCTCTGCGCGTTAAAGCGTTGCAAGTAAATAGAGTTAACTGGCTACATGATGGGTTCTACCGTCTAGAATTTGTCGGCCAGGGAGAGATTCAGGACCCGGCCCAACGCAGCATAGGTCCGCTCCAGTGCGGCCTGCGCCGCCATGAGTTTTATTGCCGCCTCGGTCGGATCGGCATCCCGGAGCGCCTGGAGGCGATCCATCATCTGTCCTGACCGCATTCCCAGCCTGGTGGCCGTTTCCTGGACATCGCGGCGCCGCGAGCCGACGATTCCCTGACCAGCCAGCGTCAACTGATCGGCCGCGTCCAGCCCGCCGAACGCTCCCCCGATCGAGGCGGCCGTTCCCGACTGAAGCTCCGTGACCAGGTCTTGAAGTTCCTGGATCGCCTTGCCCAGGATCTGATCCCCACTGTGGTTCAGCACGATCGTCAGACCGTCATCGATCTCCGCACGGCGGAGCGTTGTGTCGCCCACATAGGTCCCATCCGCCTTGAAGGGGGCGACCTTTGTTTCGCCGCCGCCAAAGATGTACTCCTCGCCCACGCGCGTGTTTCCCAGGGAGATAACCTGGTCGAGGAGCATCTTCGCCTCGCCCAGCGCCGCCTGCCTGGTCGGATCGGCCGGGTCGGGGATGGCCCCGGTGACGGCCAGTCCCTTGGCGCGGCTCATCACATCGTGCACCGATTCCAGCACCAGCTCTTCGGTAGTCAACCGCGTCGTCGCCAGAAGGCCGTTCCGCCGGAACTGTTCCGTCTCGCGGAGGTTAGACCCCAGCTGCATGATCTCCGACGCCACCCTCGGGTCATCGCTCAGAGTCCGAACACGGCGTCCGTCGGCGACCTCGGCCTGGGCCGCCTGGAGCGATTGAAGCCGCGCCCGCACGGCCGAGAGGGCCTCCTGCTGAAGGAGTAGCTGGGTGATACGCATGGACCTATCCTCCGGAATAAAATTCCGCTTCCTATGTGGGACGGAGTTAAAGCAAGTCGCGCGCCAACCCTATCGGCGGGATCGGTGCATAAGTTTGTAACAATCTTCCACTCGCCTTTTCGCTCCACAAGGTACTATTCTCACCTGGGGGCTTTCTGCTTCGGTTCACTTGGGCTCGTTCGCGCGTTTTATATATGTGGCGCGGAGCGAATTCAGGCTGTACTTGGGGGGCAGAGAGGGGCTTTGTCGTGGGTGCCATACTTTGCGTGGACGATGAACCCGCCGTAGGCGCGGTTCTGGAGCACGTATTGGAAGATCTCGGCCACGAACCGGTTCTCGCCGGCTCGGTGGACGAGGCAATACAGATTCTATCCCACCAGCGCGTCGACCTCATCATCGCGGACTGCATCATGCCGGGCCGCGACGGGTTTGAACTTCTCGACCATCTCCGTGAGCAGGGCCTCGAGATTCCCATCATCATCATGTCCGGCTATTCCTCCGTGGAACATGCCGTCGTGGCCATGCGCCGCGGCGCCGTCGATTACCTGACGAAGCCCCTTCGCTCCGAATCGATTCGCATCGCCGTGAAGAACGCGCTCGAGGTCGATCGCCTGCGCCGCGAAAACGACGAAGCGCGCCGGGAGATCATCGCGCTTCGCGGCACGCGCTCGATCGTGGGAGACAGCCCCGCGTTGCGGGAGGTGATGGGGGCCATCGACGCCGTGGCGCCGACGCGCGCGGCGGTCCTTCTTCAGGGAGAATCGGGAACCGGGAAGGAACTCTTCGCACGGGAGATCCACGCGCGGAGTCCGCGGCATGATCATCCGTTCGTCACCGTGAACTGCGCCGCGCTCCCCGAGGGGCTGGTCGAAAGCGCCATGTTCGGTCACGAGCGAGGTGCGTTCACCGGGGCGACGGCCAGGATGCCCGGCGCCTTCGAGCGCGCGACGCGCGGGACGCTCCTTCTGGATGAAATCACCGAGATGCGACTCGATCTACAGTCGAAATTGCTGCGCGCGCTCCAAGAACAGGAGATCGAGCGCGTCGGCGGCATCCAGCCGATCAAGGTCGACGTTCGCGTCATCGCCACCACGAATCGCGAGCTCGAAGCCGAGGTGGAGGCGGGCCGGTTCCGGCGTGATCTCTACTTCCGCTTGAATGTGGTCGCCATTCGTACGCCGCCGCTCCGCGAGCGTCCGGAGGACATTCCGGTGCTCGTGGAGCACTTCGTCGACCGAAATGCCCTGGAACTCGGGCTGAAGCCGCCGGTCATTCTTCCGGAGACCTACGACTACCTACGTAAACGATCCTGGATGGGCAACATCCGCGAACTCGCGAACGCGGTCGAGCGCGCGATGATCCTTCACTCGGGCCCCACGTTGACACCCGAATCGTTCGACCCGCCGTGGGCGGGAGCCTTACGCGCCGGCGAGGCGTTCGTGCGCGTGTCTCAGGCGCCGGTCGTACCGGCCGGGCCGGAGCCGAGCATGGCGGTGAGTGGAAGCGCGCCGGCCGCCGACGATTCGGTCCTCGATCTCCACGAGTTGGAGAGGATCGCCATCCGCCGTGCGCTCCTCAGGACGGGTGGGCACAAGACGAAAGCGGCCGAGCTCCTCGGGATCAACGAGCGCACGCTCCGCAACAAATTGAGGGCGGAACCACTCAGCGCGTAGGGCTGCCGGTCTGCTTCGCACTCCCGGACGTCGACGCCGGTTCCCCGGTATCGGCTCCGGGGCGCTTCGTTCCGGATAGCGGACGCGTCGTCCGGTTTCGCCGGAAGAAACTTCCAGCGGACCCCGTCGGCGGCGCGCCTCCGTCACATTTCACGCTCCTTCCACGCCATCCCGCCGCACTTCCTTAGAGCCCCTAATTCATTCTGCCGTAGCGCCCTATCCGCGAACACCGCGGTTCCTCGCCTGCCGGAGGAAGTTTCCGGCATGACGGTTGCAAAGCCCGTTGCCGGAAGCATCACCACAAGGAGGGCGACATGTTGAAGGGACTGTTCGGATCGAACTCGCTGACGAACTCGCTTCGCGGCGGACTGGAAGAGCTTTCGGCGACCCACCGCGTGATCGCGGATCGCGTGGCCGGAACGCTAGACGCCAGCTCGACGGTCGACTTCACGCAAGCGCTCGCACAGAGCACCGCGCAGGCGCGGCGTGCCGAGGCCGATCTCGAGCGCGACATGGCGTCGCTCGCCGACACGCAACTTCGATACGAAGCCGACGCGAAACTTCTCCAGGAGGCTTACGCCCGTCTGCGGACGGCGATGCGCGACCGTGCCTAAGGGACCGACCTTCTCCATCACGCCGCGCCCCGTGCGCGAGTTCCTGGGACCGCTCCGCACGGCGGCCGCGGGAATGTCCGTTCAGCAGCGGTTCCTGGAAGCGATTGCCACGAACATCGCGAACGCCGAGACGACCAAAACTCCCGACGGCGGACCCTACCGCCGCGAGCTCGTGACGGTGGAACGCGATCCCAAGACCGGAGCGATCTCGACCCGGGCGGTGCCCGACCCGCGCGAGGGACGCCTCATCTATGACCCGGGCCACCCCGATGCGAACGAGCAGGGCTTCGTCAGTTATCCCAATGTGGACGTCAACGTGGAACTGGTCGACCTGATGGTCGCGCGCCGGGTCCATGAAGCGAACGCGAGCGTCTTCCAGGCCGCGAAGGCCATGTTGAAGCGCGCGCTCGACATCTGATCCAGCGAGGAGAGCCATGAGCGCCATTCCACCGCTTCCCCCCGCCGCTCCGCGACCCGCCGGCGTCGGCGCTGTCTCGACGCCGCGCGCGCCACGTCCCGCGGGCGCCGCCTCCGAAAACCAGGGCGCGGAGTCGGCCACGGCCTCGGCCTCGCCGACGCTACTCGAGCTTCTCACGCCGGAGGAGCGCGCCTTTTTCGAGAAGCAAGCCGCGCTCGGCCCGCTTACCTACGGGCGCGGCCGCGCACCGGCCCCAGCGCCAGATGCGCCGCTGGGCCAGCGGCTTGACGTTCGAGGATAGCGACGATGACCACTCCCATCCGTCCCGACGCGCTCTCCGCGCTGCAGCCGATGGACCGACTCAGTGATCGTCTCCGGGCCGAGCCGGATGGCGCCTCGTTTGGAGATCTCTTCAAGCGGGCGCTGAACGACGCTTCCGGCTTGGAAGGCGACGCGCGCTCCATGATCGAGGCGTTCCTCCGCGGCGAACCCGTGGAGCTTCACCAGGTGATGGCGGCCAGCGAAGAAGCATCCATCTCGCTCGAGCTTCTCGTTGAGATTCGCAACAAACTCGCCGACGCGTACCGCACTGTCATGAACCTCCAATAGGGGATCACGGACCCGCCATGGCACAGGACCCTCGTTCGATGCTTTCCTCGGTCTCCGCGATGAGCGCCCCTCGCCGCGTCGCCCTGCTGGCCGGCCTCGCCGTGGCTGTCGTCGGCGTCTGGCTCGTCGCGCGGTGGGCCGCGGCGCCGACCTACGTCACCCTCTACCGCGAGCTCGATCTGCGCGAGGCGTCGAGCCTCCACGAGCATCTGGAGAAAGCGAACGTGGAGCATCGGCTGGGAGACGGAGGAAGCTCCATCGAAGTCCCCACGGCGGAGGCGGCGCGCGCGCGGGTGGCGCTGGCGAAGGATGGCCTCCCCTCCAGCGGCCGTCCCGGGCTTGAACTCTTCGACAAGCCGTCGATGATGATGACCGACTTCACCGAACGAGTGACCTACCAGCGCGCGCTGGAAGGCGAGCTGGCCCGCACGATCGCGAGCATTCAGGGCATTCAGCGAGCCGAAGTGCATCTGCTCATTCCCGCGACCAGTCCGCTCCGCCGGAGCGAGCGCGCGTCGGGCGCGTCGGTGGTCCTGACGCTCCAGGCGAACGGCACGCTGACGCCGGAGACGGTTCAAGGGATCACCTACATCGTGAGCAACAGCGTGGAGAATCTCTCCAGCGAAAACGTCGCGATCATGGACAACTCCGGCCGCGTGCTTTCCGCGCCGGCGGCGGCGGGCTCGACCGAAGGGCTCACTTCGCGGCAACTCGAGGTGCAGCGCGGGCTGGAGGGGCGCCTGGTGGCGAAGATCGAGGATCTCTTGACGGGGATCGTCGGTCCGGGCCACGTTCGCGCCGAAGTCGGCGCTCAGATGTCGTTCGACCAGACCGACCAGACGGTCGAGACGTTCAACCCCGAAGGACAGGTCCTCCAGTCGGAGCAGCGGAGCGAGACGGGCGAGGGCGGCGGTGTCGAGGGGGCCAGCGACAACGCCCAGACCATCGTCAGCAACACCTACCTGAACTCGCGGAAACTGGAGAAGACGACCGGCTCTTCCGGACGGGTCGAGCGGCTCACGGTCGCGGTTCTCGTCGATCAGAAGACGCTGGCGGAGAGTGGCCAGGGGGGGAGCCCGCCGCTCAATCTCGGCGCCATCGAAGCCCTAGTGCGTAATGTCATCGCCGCCGACAGCACGCGCGGCGACCGCGTCAGCGTCATGGCCGTGCCGCTCACGCTGTCGCCGGTCGCTTCCGGCGCCGCCGGCGGAGTCGCGTCGGACGGCGTGAAGATGGATCCCATGCGGATGGTCGATCAAGTCGGCCGCCCGCTCGTGAACGTCGTGGCCATCCTGGCGCTCGCCTTCCTGGCGTGGCGCGGTGCCGCCCTCCTGGGCGTCGGAGCTGGCGTCGGCGCCGCGGTCGGCGTCGCGACGAACGGAAACGCGCCCGTGTCGACGAACGGACTGCAAGATGGTGCCGCGCCGAGCCGAAACCGGCTGGCGGCCGAATTGAGTGATCGTCCCGAGACGACAGCGCATGTCGTCCGCGGGTGGATCGCCGAGGATGGGTCATGAGCCCGGCGTTGAAGAGCAAAGGTCCGGAGTCGCTGAACGGCGTGCAGCGCGCGGCCGTTCTCTGCGTCGCGCTCGGTTCCGAGCGTGCGTCGCGCGTGTTCCAGCACCTGACCAGCGAGGAAGTCGAATCGGTGGCGCGCGAAATCATCGCGCTCCCGCCGGTGCCGCAGGAGACGGTCCAGGTCGTGCTTCGCGACTATCAACTCGCCGCGCGCCAGGCTGAAACGGTGGCGCACGGCGGTCCCACCTACGCGCAGCAGGTCCTGGAGCAGGCGCTGGGGCAGGCGCGGGCGAAGACCGCGCTGGAACAGCTGCGCGGCGGTCCCACGGTCGATACCGGCCTCAAGCGGCTGAAGCGCGCGGCGCCGGAATTCCTGGCGGGCATTCTCCGAGGCGAGCATCCCCAAACCATCGCGCTCATTCTCGCCCACCTGGAGGTCCGGCATGCGGCCGGCGTGGTCGGCGCCATGGACCGGAATCTCGCCGCCGAGGTGCTTCACCGTGTGGCGCGCATGGAACGGATCGCGCCGGAGATGCTCCACGTCGTGGAAAACGGACTCTCGAGCAAGACCGACCTGACGCTGTCACAGGAGATGACCCTCTCCGGCGGCCCGGCTTCGGTGGCCAAGCTTCTGAATCTCACCGGTGCATCGATGGAGAAGGAACTCCTGGATCGGATCGGGCTCTCGAATCCGGAACTGGCGAGCCAGATCAATGCCCTCATGTTCACGTTCGAGGATCTCCTCCTGGTGGACAAGAAGGGGATCCAACGCCTGCTTCGCGACATCGATCCCAAGGAACTGGCGCTGGCCCTCAAGGCGGCGAGCAGGGAACTTCGCGCGCACATCGGCTCCGCGATGTCCGAGCGCGCTTCGGCGGCCCTGGACGAGGAGATGGAGATTCTGGGACCGGTGCGCGTGAAGGATGTCGAGGCGTCGCACGGCCGGATCATCGAGACGCTTCGTGGCTTGGAGCAGGCCGGCGAGCTGATGATCCAGAGCCGCGGAGGCGAAGATGAAATCATCAACTGAGGACTTCGCCTCCTGGGCACCTCCCGATCTCGACTTTCCCGGACGCCCCGATCCGCCGCCGATGCCGGCGGCGCTCCTGACGCTGGGAGACGAGGCGCTTCGCCTTCCGAGTTTCGAAGAACTTCCGAGCGAACCGACGCCGCTCGAGGCGGGGACCGGATCGGTCCGGACCGCCTTGGAGGAGGCGTACGCGCGGGGCGCCGACGATGGACGCCTGCTGGGCGCCGCCGACACGGAGGCGAAGGTCCACGGGGTGACCGAGCTGCTTCGCCACGCGACCGACGCGCTTCGCGAGGCACGGGACGACTTCAGCATCAATCGGGTGAGGAACGTGCATGCGCTCGCCATCGCGGTCGCGGCCCACGTGATCCAGCGCGAGGTGAAGGCCGATCCCGAGATCATGGCCACGCTTACCGAACGGGCCGTGAAGGCGGCCGGAGACGACGATCTCGAAGTGCGGCTCCACCCCGACGATCTGGCCGCGATTCAGGGTGAACTGACGCGCATCGCGCCGCCGGACGGACCGCCGGTGGTGCGTTGGGTTCCCGATGCCACCATCACGCGCGGCGGCGTCCGCGTCGAGGGTCCGCGACGGATCGTCGACGGACGGACCGAGACCGCGCTCCGGCAGCTCTACGAAAGGCTGGAGCATGACTAGCCAACTTCGCGTCCCCACGGAAATTGACGACACGCTCGCCATTCTCGGCGGCATGCCACGATTCACCATCGGAGCGCGCGTCTCGCGGGTTGTCGGGCAGGTGGTCGAAGCCTCGTCCGTGCCTGTCGCGGTGGGGGAGATCTGCCGTATCCCGGACGAGGGGAACGGACTCCTGGCCCAGGTGGTTGGATTCCACGAGCGCGGAATCTCTCTCATGCCGCTCGGCGGCCTGGAAGGGATTCGCCCCGGCGCCGAGGTCGTGCCGATCGGGCGGTCGCTCTACGCGAGGGCCGGAGACGATCTCATCGGCCGCGTGCTCGATGGCCTCGGCAATCCGATCGACGGACTGGGCCCGCTGGGGCGGACGCGCCGCGTGCCGCTCACCGCGGCGCCGGTGAATCCGCTGGAGCGGACTCCGATCGAACAACCGATCACGACGGGCGTGCGCGCCATCGACGGGCTCCTGACGCTGGGGCGCGGACAGCGCATCGGCATCATGGCCGGATCGGGCGTCGGAAAGAGCGTTCTCCTGGGCATGATCGCGCGGAACACCTCCGCCGACGTGAACGTCATCGCGCTCCTCGGCGAGCGCGGCCGCGAGGTCCGGGAGTTCCTGGAACGCGACCTCGGCCCCGATGGACTGAGTCACTCGGTCGTGATCGCCGCCACCAGCGACGAATCGGCCGTAACGCGCGCCACCGGTGCGCAGGTGGCGACCGCCATCGCCGAGTATTTCCGCGACTGCGGCCGAAACGTACTGCTTCTGATGGACTCGGTGACGCGCGTCGCCATGGCGTATCGCGAGATCGGGCTGGCCGTCGGTGAACCGCCGACCACGCGCGGCTATCCGCCCTCGGTCTTCGCGCAGCTCCCGCGGCTTCTCGAGCGCGCCGGCACCACCGCGCGCGGGAGCATCACCGGCCTCTACACGGTGCTGGTCGAGGGGGATGATTTCAACGAACCGGTGGCCGATGCGACGCGATCGATCCTGGATGGGCACATCGTGCTGACGCGGCGGCTCGCCAATGCGCGCCACTTCCCGGCCATCGACGTCCTGGAGAGTGTGAGCCGTGTACGAGATCACGTCATCGGCCGGGAGCAGCGGGACGCGGCCAACGCCTTCCTGGCGCTCGAGGCCGCATACCACTCGCACGAAGACCTGATCGCGGTCGGCGCCTACCGGCCCGGCTCCGATCCCCTGGTCGATGCCGCCATCGCGCTCCGGCCCTCGCTTCACGCGTTCCTGCGCCAGGAGCCCGGCGATGGCGCCACGTTTGATCGAACCCAGCGCGACCTACTCCAGATTCAGGCATCGATCGAAACCGCTCGGGCGGTGGGCAAGGGGGGTAAAGGATGAAGCGATTCAAGTTCCGACTGCAGCGTGTTCTCGACCTGAAGGAACGGGCCGAGCAGGAGCGGGCCCGCACGCTGGGAGAGGCGCGCGTGGAGGAGAGGGCTCGCCTGGACGAAGTCGAGTCGGCGGCCGCACGTCGCGACGCGGCGGCTGCCTCGGTGAGGGGGTCGGGGGAGCAGGCGATGCCCGCGGGGACGATTCGGAATCTCGGGCTCACCATGGAAGCCGCACAGCAGCGACTCCGCGATGCGGAGGAAGAACATCGCGGCGCCACCGAGGTCGCGGCCGAGGAGCAGTCGCGCTTCGATGGCGCGCGAAAGGACCGGCGCGCCGTGGAGCGGCTGAAGGAAAAGCGTGAAGACGCCTGGCACGAGGAAGACTCACGAGGCGAGCAGAGGGAACTCGACCAGGTCGCGGCGCGGCGCTGGACGGAGGGCAACAAACCATGATGCGGCTGGTCTTGTTCGGAGCGATTGCCTTCGTGCTGGGAATGGCGGGCGGAACCGGGTTTGTCGCCATGCGCCCACCGGCGAAGGGCGCCGCGGGAGCCGACTCGCTGCAGGCGGCGAACGCCGACTCCGCGGCCGTCGCGCGCGACTCGATCGCGGCTCATGCCGCGAAGCCGGAGGCGAAGCCCGCGGCGGCTCCAGTGGAGCTCGCCGGTGTCGCGCCGGCCGCGCTCGCGATGACTCACGCCGCGGTAGCGGCTCCGGCTGGGCCCGCGACGTCGAGCCGGCAGGCGGCGCCAGATCCGGCCATCCTCGACGGCGGGGCGCTGGCCGATTCGTGCCGCGCCGTCTCGAAGATCCTCTCGACGATGAAGCCGGCCGACGCGGCGAAGATCATGAATCATCTGAGCGACGATCAGGTGGAGGGAATCCTCCGCGCCTCCGGCGTCCGGCAGGCCGGCGTCCTCATGGCACAACTTCCGCCCGAGCGGGCCGCCACCATGAGCCGCCGCTTCATCACGCGGCCGCAGGGTGCGGTGCGATGATGCCTGCCTCGCTAATTCCGATTTCCGCGACTCCGGCGGCTGCGGCGGCGGCTCCGGAAACGCCGCGCGCGCTCCGTCCCACGGCGCCACTCGAAGGCGGCGTTACGAAGCAGGAGATGGCGTTCGATGTCGCCTTCGCGCTCGCACTGGCGGCGAGCGCGCC